>Ga0310810_10001800_pt1 | contig 22744 bp, 19 predicted proteins | sample NCmetagenome_FD_207641 | JGI IMG/M metagenome (GOLD analysis project Ga0310810, IMG submission 207641) | Soil microbial communities from experimental microcosm in Duke University, North Carolina, United States - NC | ecosystem: Engineered > Artificial ecosystem > Soil microcosm > Unclassified ... | reverse complement strand
CCGGGAGCCCGAGCGGGATCGCGCTCAGCACGCCCGCGGCCGTGCCGAGCACGGTGATTCCGACGGGGACGATCCAGTGCTCGAGGTCGATGAGCGCCAGCGGAACGAGGAACCCCGCGAGGAGCAGGACGCGGAGAAGCTCCCAGCCCCAGCCGAACGCCCAGGCGGCGGCCAGGAAGAGGAGCGCGGTCAGCAGCTCCACCGCCGGGTAGCGGGCCGAGATCGGCGCGCCGCAGCCCCGGCAGCGTGCGCGGAGGACCAGCCACGAGAGCAGCGGGACGTTCTCGTACCAGGCGAGCGCGTGGCCGCAGCGGGGACAGCGCGAGCCGGGACGGACGATGGACTGTCCGTGCGGGACGCGGGCGATGACGACGTTGAGGAAGCTCCCCACCACGAGGCCGAGCACGAAGAGAACGACGAGCAGCGCCGTCGAGGAGATCACCACCCGGGCAGGCCCTCCCACAGCGTGCGCTCGACCACCTCGAAGATGACCACGTCCGGTGCCTCGGCGGAGAGCATCGCCGGATCGAGCGCCGTCTGGCGCGTCCAAATCGACCGCTCGAACGCCGGGGCCAGCGCGGGGAGCATCGCCACCATCATCGAGTCGTGGAGGACCAGCGCGCGACGAACCGGGGCGCCGGGACAGGAGAGGCGCTGGGTGAGCCCGCCATGCACGTCGAGATCGTACCCGCTCGCCTCCACGCAGCGCTCCGGATGCACCCGCGCTTCCACGCGCAGGTCGGTCGCCACGTCCTGGAGGCCGCGCATCCGGACCAGGTCGCCCGGCGGGGCCGGAGCGGTCCGGACCTCGATCTCGCCGTCTGCCGGGACGTGCACGCCGGGGAACCTCCGCCCGAGCTCGGCGAGGAGGGGTCTCGTCGCCAGCAGGGCGCCGAGCGCATTCCAGTGGGTGTCCGTCCTCCAGTAGAGGGGAGTCCCGGAGAACGGGCCGGTCGTCCGCGCGGCGCGGAGCGCGGGCCGGAGGTCCACCATCCGCACCCCGGTGTCCTCGAGTCGGGCTGCGAGCGCATCGAGCCGGGAGGTGGGCAGGGCAGCGGGGATCTCGGGGGGCAGCAGGTCGGGGTAGATGCTCTCCTTGTCCGGAGCGATCACGACGAGGAACGTGGCCCCACTCGCCTCCACCACGCCGCGGTGGCCCTCCAGCGTCCGCACCCACCGATCCAGCTCGGCCGCCCCGAAGGGGACCTCTGGCCGGACCCCCTGGGTCCCGCGGTGCACCCGGTAGAAGAGCCAGCCGTCCCTGCCCTCGGTCACGTCGGAGCCGTAGCTCCGGCTCAGGCCCAGGGCCTGCTTGAGCCGGGCGTCCCACTCCACGAGCTGGTGCCGCCCACCGAAGCTGGCGCGCGCGTACGCCTGGAGCTGCTGGAGCCAGGGGCCGATCCCGTCCGGGCTCGCGAGCGACGGCAGCGTCACCGGCGGCTCGCCCGCGCGCGCCCGGGCCCGTCGCTCGTCCCCGCCGAGTGAGAGAGCGGCCGGCAGCGACAGCAGGACCACGAATGCGACGGCCAGCCAGCGGTCGCTCGCGCCGGCGGCGAGTGGACGTTGCTCGGCGATGGCGAGCCCGGTGCGCATCAGAAGCGGAAGTAGATGAACGGGTTGTAGGTCCCGGAGGCGACCTGGAGGACGGAGAGGAAGAGCAGGCCCAGCACCGCCGCATCACGGAGCCAGCCGGCTCCGGCGCCGGCCAGGTCGAGCCCCCCGGCCGCCCGGCGCTCGCGCAGCTGGCGAAGGAACGGCGTCGAGCCGATCACGCCGGCGGTGAGGGCGAGCGCCACGGCCGGCGTCACGGTCGAGGCGAGCCCGACCAGATCCGACGGAGCGCCGAGGCCGACGAGCGCCCGGAAGTAGGTGCCCGCCGCGGGCAGGGTCGGTGCGCGGAAGAGCACCCAGCCCAGAGCGACCCAGAGCACCGTCTGCAGATGCTGGACGCCTACCGGGAGCCGGGCGAGCACCCGGCCCCAGCCGGCCCGCTCGACGATGAGCAGCGCGCCGTGGAAAGCCCCCCAGAGCACGAAGGTCCAGCTCGCGCCGTGCCAGAGCCCGCAGAGCAGGAAGACGACGGACAGGTTGAGGTAGGTGCGCCACGGCGGACCGCGACTCCCCCCCAGCGGCACGTAGAGGTAGTCGCGGAACCAGCGGGACAGCGAGATGTGCCAGCGGCGCCAGAACTCTGTGATGGACCGGGAGTAGTAGGGATGGTCGAAGTTCTCCAGGAAGTGGAAGCCGAACATGCGTGCCAGGCCGATGGCCATGTCCGAGTACCCGGAGAAGTCGAAGTAGATCTGGATCGCGTAGCAGACCAGCCCCAGCCAGGCGCCCGCGGCGTCCAGCCGCTCGGGCCCGAGCGAGAACATGTGGTCTGCGACGACCGCCACGGTGTTCGCCACCAGCATCTTCTTGGCGAACCCCACCGCGAAGCGCCGGACGCCCTCGGCGAAGTCCGCGGAGGACACGCGGCGGGCCAGCAGCTCGCCGGCGATGTCGTGGTAGCGGACGATGGGCCCGGCGATGAGCTGGGGGAAGAAGAGGATGTAGAGCAGGAGGTCGAGTGGATCCTTCCGGACCTCGGCGGTGCCGCGGAAGACGTCGACCTTGTAGGAGATCTTGTGGAAGGTGAAGAAGCTGATCCCCAGCGGCAGCGCGATGCTGGGCACGCTCAGGCCGGCGAGGCCGAGCGACACGAGCGTCCTCGCCCCGAAGCCGGCGTACTTGAACCACCCGAGCAGGAGCAGATCGACGACCAGGCCCAGGACGAGCAGCCACCGGGACACTGGCCGACCGCGCCAGGCATCGATGCCGCGGGCCACGAGGTAGGTGACCGCGGTCGAGCCGAGCAGCCACCCGACGAAGGCCCACTCCCCTGCCGCGTAGAAGACGAAGCTTGCGAGGGTGAGGAGGAGGTTCCGCAGCCGCACCGGCGCGACGAAGTACGCCGCCAGCGTCGCGGGGAGGAACCAGAAGAGGAACGCCGGCTCGGTGAAGGGCATGGAGCCCGGCGCAGTCCGCCGGTCAGCGGAAGTCGCGCCGCTGGAAGACGATGACCGCCGCGAGCAGCGCCGCGCCGGCGTAGGCCAGCCCGAACAGCACCACCGCCAGCAGCGTGCCCGAGGCGACCGTGACGTCGTAGGTCGCGTTGTACTTGAAGTTGAAGCGCTCCAGGTTCGGGACCAGGTAGTAGATGGCCTCGCCGATGAAGCGGCGCGCGCCCTCGGACTTCCGCACCACGCGCAGGAACTCGGTGGAGAGGTGACCGGAGAAGTAGACCGCGGCGCAGATGAAGGCCGAGATGAAGGACGTGGTGAAGGTCGAGCAGAGGACCGCCACCGCGCCCAGCACCATCACCTCGAGCAGGATCCCCAGGAAGCCGAGGAAGATGCCGGCCTGGATGTCGGTCTTGTAGATCTTCATCACCACCAGGAGCCCCAGGAACATCAGGGTCGAGGTGGCGAGGATGATCGAGACCAGGCCCAGCCACTTGCCGAGGATGTACCCGAAGCGGCTCACCGGCTTGGCCAGCACGGTGTAGATGCTCCGCCGGTCGATCTCCCGGTTGATGATTCCCACGCCGGCGAAGATGGTCAGGGCGAGGGCGAAGACGTTGATCGCCGCGAGGCCCGTGTCCTTGAGCACGCGGTCCATCGTGGTGCTCGTCACCTCGGTGAAGATGATCGAGCTGAGCACCACCACCAGGGCGAAGAGGAACAGCGAGTAGAAGACGCGGTTCCGCCGGGCCTCGGTGAAGGTCTGGGCAGCGATGGTGATGATGTTGGTGATGGAGGTCATGCCGCCACCCGGTCCTGCTCGAGGAGACGGACGACCAGGTTCTCCAGGCCCTCGCGGCGGGGCGTGACCGAGACCAGGCGGCCGCGGCGCTCGAGCACCGCGGCGACGAAGCGGTGCAGCGCCTCGTCGGAGTTCACGAGAAACAGCTTCTGCGCGCCGATGGTGGACACCTCCGAGGCCAGCGCACCGTCGATGGCGCCGGTGACGTTCTCCACCAGCACCTCGATCGGCCGGGCCTCGCGCGTGTCGAGCAGCTCGCTCACGCTGCCCTCGGAGACCATCCGGCCGCGGTTGATGAGGCCGATCCGGTCGCAGATCATCTCCACGTCCGGGATGATGTGCGTGGAGAAGAAGACCGTCTTCCCCCGCTTCTTCAGGCCGAGGATGAGGTCCCGCACCTCCGCGCGCCCGATCGGGTCCAGGCCGCTCATCGGCTCGTCGAGGATGACCAGCTCGGGGTCGTGGAGCAGCGCCTGGGCGATGCCCACCCGCTGGTTCATGCCCTTGGAGTAGCGGCGAATCTGCAGATCTCCGGCGTGCCCGAGGCCCACCTCCTCCAGCAGGCGCGTCGAACGGGCCTCGAGGTCGGGCCCGCGCATGCCGCAGAGCTTCCCGCAGAACCGCAGGAACTCCCGGCCGGTCAGCTGGTCGTAGAAGACCGGCGACTCGGGCAGGTAGCCGATCCGCTTGCGGGTGTCGTTCCGCGTCGGGTCGAGCCCGAAGATGGTGGCGGTGCCGCTGTCCGCGCGGAGCAGCGACACGAGGATCTTGATCGACGTGGTCTTCCCTGCCCCGTTCGGGCCGAGGAACCCGTAGATCTCTCCCGGCTGCACGGTGAGGGAGAGCGCGTTGAGCGCTTGCCGCCGACCGACCTTCAGGTCGAGGCGAAAGCTCTTGTTCAATTCCCGCAGCTCGATGGCATTCATTTCGCTGCTCGCACGCGTCCTTCCTTCGGATGTTCGTAAACCTCGAGCCGCGTCAGGCTCGGCACGACGACCTTCCCGTTCTCGAGCCGCGCGTCCGGGGGGAGTCGCGGAAGCGGTGCGAGCGCGGTGAGCTCGCCGAGGCCGACGGGCCAGCGGCCCTGCTGGTCGTGGAACTGCTGCGCGGCGGCCTCCACTTTCCGCAGAGCGCCCTCGGCCTCGATCTCCCGGAGGCGCTGCTGCAGCCGGGCCTTCTCGTCCGGATCGTCGGTCACCGCGAGCATCTGCTCGGTGAAGAGCCGGCCCCGCTCGACGTCGCCACTGAGCGTCAGCAGCTTGGCCGCGAAGCCCTTCAGATAGGGCGGCGCCTGCGGGATCGGGGCGGCCTTCGAGAACTGCTCGGCCGCGCCCGCGGTGTCGCCCCGGTAGTTGAGCAGGTAGAAGCCCAGGTACAGCCGCATCTGCCAGTCGTCCGGCCACTTCGCGACACCGCGCTGGAGGAAGCTGATCGCGCGGTCGGTGTTGGCGAACTGGTAGCGGCCGGTGTCGTAGGGGATGGAGATGCCGGCGAACTTGTAGGCGTAGTGGAAGTCCGGATCGACGCCCACCACGACCTCGAGAAAGTCGCCCAGGTTCCGGTAGTGGTTCAGCTCCTGGGCGGGCTCGACGAAGTACTGGAGCCCGCGGACCCAGTACCAGTCCGCGACCAGCTGCTCGAATCCGAAGGACATCGCCCGCGCCGTCGCGGGACTGGGGAGGTAGATGAGCTCGCGCGCCACCAGCAGCTCGTTCCGGGCCGTGCGCTGGTCCACGTAGCGACCCGCGGCATAGCTGGTGAACAGCAGCGCGGCGATCAGGGTGAGGCCGAGCGCGCTCCAGAGGTTTCGTCGCATCGTCGAGAGCCCGGAGAGTCTAGACCAGCGCCCAACTCACGGACAGTTGACGTCGTTGTAGGTGTTCTTCGGCTCGCCGCCCGGCACCTGGCCGTCCACGCCCACGAGGGCCGGGCAGATCCCGGCGGTGACCGACGAGACGCTCGACAGGTACCAGAGGTCCACCTGGGCGTCGACGTCGATGTCGCCATGCGCCCCGATGCCGAAGCTCCCGGCGCCGTCGGCGACGTTGGGGACCACGCCCACCAGGTCGTTCTGGACGGTCGTGGTGGTCCCCGCAGGAGCGACCGGAGCGTACACGGGCGCCGGCTTCGCGGCATTCGCGGCCGTGATGCCCGCACCGGTCCCGTACTTGAACGTGTCCGCCAGGATGTCCCCGTCCGTCGGCAGGCTGGTGCCCGCGGCGGTGGCGCGGCTCTCGGTGGTGCTGCAGTTCTCGTCCGCCCGGGTGGTGGTATTGAACGTGTACCGGTAGCGATTCCCTCGCTCCGGCGCGAACCCGAGCTTCATGGTGCAGCTCGTGTAGGTGCTCTTCTCCTGGTAGTAGGAGCGCTCGGTGGTGAAGGCCGCCTTGAGGTTTCCCTTCACCTCGGCCTGCTTCGATCTCGCCTGGAACCGGATGTAGTTCGGGATGGCGAGGGCCGCGAGCAGGCCGATCACCGCCACCACGATCATCAGCTCGACCAGCGTGAAGCCTCTCCGGATCATGGCAGGCAAGGTGTCAGGTGGAGCGTGCAGCCCGGTTGCGTTCGACCTCGATGACAAAAACCCCATCGCGGAGAGAGCCCCGCGATGGGGTGACAGCCTTCGACTGTCCCGCGACAGCTTACGGGCAGTTCACGTCGTTGTAGGTGTTCTTCGGCTCGCCACCGGGCGCGTTCTGGTCGGTACCCGCGAGCACCGGGCAGATACCGGCGGTGGTCGAGGCGACGCTGGAGACGTACCAGAGGTCGAGGTTCGCGTCGTTGTCGATGTCGCCGTGCGCGCCGCCGCCGAACGAGCCGTTCGGGTCAGCCACGTTCGGGGTGACGCCGACCAGGTTGGCGAGGACGACCACGCCCGAACCGGCCGGGGCGACCGGGCCGTAGACCGGCAGCGGAGCAGCAGCGTTGGCGGCGGTGATGCCGGCGCCGGTGCCGTACTTGAACGTGTCGGCCAGAACCGTACCGTCGGTGTTGGCGGTCACGCCCGCGGCGACGGCGCGGGTCTCGCTCGTGTTGCAGGTCTCGTCACCGCGAACCGTGGTGTTCACGGTGTAGCGGTAGCGGTTGCCGCGCTCGGGCGAGAAGCCGATCTTCTTGATGCAGCTCGAGTAGGTGTCCTTCTCCTGGTAGTACGACTTCTCCGCGGTGAACAGACCCTTGAGGTTCGCCTTCACCTCGCTCTGCTTCGAGCGAGCCTGGAACCGGATGAAGTTCGGAATGGCCAGGGCGGCGAGGAGACCGATGATGGCGACCACGATCATCAGCTCGATGAGCGTGAAGCCCTTCTGAAGCTTCTTCATGTGTGTGTGACTCCTGATTCGGGTGATGAGCAGCGGCCGCCCCGGGGGGAGGAGCAGCTCGGGGGGGGCCTTGTGCAGGGACTGTTCCAGGGGCCCATGGGCCGCAAGTGCCTGGATCGTCGTCCGGGAGAGCGGCGCCCGGACCCCGCGTGACGAAATCCGTCACCCCGGCCGGACCAGCCGCGTCACCTGGAGGGGTCCCCCTCCTCCATACCTTCCCCGAGACCGTGCTTGGCCAGCCGGTAGCGGAAGCTCCGGAAGGTGAGCCCCAGCAGCTCTGCGGCGCGGGTCTTCACCCCGTTGGCCCGCTTCAGTGCAGCGAGCAGGTAGCGCCGCTCGGCCTCGTCCAGGTGCTTCTCCAGCGAGAAGGGCTCGCCGAGCTCCACCGAATCGGTGCCCGGCGGCGGCGTTGGCCGCTCGCCCCGGAGCGTCGGGGGAAGCGTCTCGGGCCCCAGGACGTCGGACTCCGCGAGCGTCGCGGCGCGCTCCACGATGTTCTGCAGCTGCCGGACGTTGCCGGGAAAGGCGTAGGAGCGGAGCACCGCGAGGCCCTCGTTCGAGAAACCCAGCCCCGGGCGCCCCAGATCCTCCGCCAGACGGGAGAGGAAGAACTCCGCCAGCTCGGGGATGTCCTCGGCCCTCTCGCGGAGCGGCGGCAGCTCGATGGTGATGACGTTCAGCCGGTAGAAGAGGTCCTCGCGAAAGCGCCCGGCCTTCACCTCCTGGTCGAGCCGCTTGTTGGTGGCCGCGAGGAGCCGGGCCTCGAAGGGAACCTCCGCGGTGCTTCCGACCGGCTTGACCTTCCGTTCCTGCAGCACGCGCAGGAGCTTCACCTGGGTCGCCGGCAGCATCTCGCCGATCTCGTCCAGGAAGACGGTGCCCTCGCCCGCCGAGACCAGGAGCCCGGCCCGGTCGTTGGCTGCGCCGGTGAACGCGCCCTTCACGTGCCCGAACAGCTCCGACTCCAGCACGCCCTCGGCCAGGGCTGCGCAGTTCACCGGCAGGAACGGGCGACCGGCGCGCGGGCTCGCCAGGTGGATGGCCCGCGCCACCAGCTCCTTGCCCGTGCCGCTCTCGCCGACGATCAGCACCGTCGACCGGCTCGCCGCGACCTTCCGGACGAGCCCGCGGACGTTCTCCATCGCCGCGCTCCGGCCCACCATCGAGAGGCTGTGCTCGGAGAGCGAGGCCCAGAGCTGCTGGTTCTCCTGGCGGAGGGTCCGCTTCTCCAGCGCCTTCTGCACCAGGAGCTTCAGCTCCTCGTTGTCGAAGGGCTTGCAGATGTAGTCGTACGCGCCCTGGCGCATGGCCTCCACGGCGGAGGCGGGCGTCCCGTAGGCGGTGATGAGGATGACTTCCGGAGCCGACTCGCGCGCCCGGGCGTGCTTCAGCACCTCGAGGCCGCTCTCCTTCCCGAGCCGCATGTCCGAGACCACCAGGTCCACCTGGCCGGTCCCCAGCGCCTCCCGGGCCTGCGGCACTCCGGGCGCGGTCAGCACCTCGTAGCCGCTCCGGACGAGGAGCACCTCCAGGTACTGCCGCATGCTCGGCTCGTCGTCGACGACCAGGATCTTCACGCCTTGCGGACCTCTTGGACCGGGGCGGCGAACCCCACCACGAACTCGGTTCCTCCGCCAGGGGAGGAGCTGACCTCGATCTGCCCGCCGTGGGCGCGGACGATCGAATGGACCGTGGACAGGCCCAGGCCGGTTCCCCCCGGCCGCTTGGTGAAGAAGGGCTCGAAGATGTGCGGGAGGTCCGCGGTGGCGATGCTCCCGCCCGAGTCCCAGACGTGGATCCGCACCTCGCCGTCCATCCGGCTGAAGAAGGTACGCACCCGACCCCCCTTCCCGGCCGCCGCCATCGCGTTCCGGAGGAGGTTCAGCAGCACCTGCCGGACCTGATCCGGGTCCACCTCGGCGTGGAGGCCACCGTGGGCGACGTCGATCTCCACGCCCGATGCCAGCGGATCCGACGAGAGCAGCTCGAGGGTCTGCCGGACCAGCTCGTCCAGGTCGCAGGTCTGTCGCACCGGGGCCGGCGGTCGAGCGAAGACCAGGAAGTCCGTGACCAGCTCACCCAGCCGGTCCGCCTCCCGGGTGAGGATGCCCACCAGTCGCTGGGACTCGGCATCGGCGCCGGGCGAGAGGAGCTGCGCCGAGCCGCGCATCGCGGCCAGCGGGTTGCGGATCTCGTGGGCGAGCTGGGCCGAGAGCGCGCCCAGCTCGGCCAGCCGGTCCGCGCGGCGAAGCTCCTGCTCGGCGCGCCGGAGGTCCGTGAGGTCCTGGAAGACGACCAGGAGCGGCGACGGTGGGGTGCTCAGGGCGGAGACGGTGAGACCGAGGATCCGCCGCCCGATGGGCGTCGTCACCGTCACCTCCGAGCGCGGGCGCCCGGTGAACAGGGTCCGGACGCCGGGGATGAGCTCCTCCACGTTCCCCGGGGTGGCGTTGACCTCCAGCCCGAGGATCTGTTGCCCGGCGCGGTTCACGTAGGTGATGCGCCCCTCCACGTCGCAGGTGAGGAGCCCCGAGGGCATCGCGGCGAGGATCTGCTGCTGCAGTCGGGTGAGCTCCCGGAGGTCGCGCTCGCGCGCGGAGAGGCGGCCGCCGGTCGTTGTGAGCTGGCGGGCGAGGAACCCGGCGAGCATCGCGGTGAGGAACTGGGCGAGGACGTTGCTGGTGCAGAGGAAGGCGAGCCGCCCCACCGAGAGGGCACCGACCGGGACGAAGGTCCGGATGGTCCCCGAGGAGATCGCGGCGGTGAGCACGAGGAACGACGCCGAGCACGCCGCCGCGGCGACCAGGGCTCCCCACTGCCCGAGGAGGATCGCGGCGCCGACCACCGAGAGGAGATAGGCGAAGGTGAACGGGCTCTCCGGGCCGCCGGTCAGGAAGACCAGCACGGTGGAGATGGCCACGTCTCCCGCGACGTGGACCAGGGCGCTCCGAAGCCCGGGCTTGCTGTCCCGGAGGAAGAGCGCCTGGACCAGCACCACCACGTAGATGCTGCCCACCAGCCAGAGCGAGAGGAGATCCTCGCCGGCGATCGCCTCGGTGACCGGGCGCGAGAGGAGTCGCACCCCGTAGACCGCGAGGAGCAGGGTCGCCGCGGCGGTACGGAACGCCGTGACCCAGACCAGCCGGGGCCGGAGGGAGCTGCCCGCGTCGGGCGCGTCGGCTGCGCTACTTGATTGCACCGGCGATCGAGAAGATCGGCAGGTACATGGCGACGAGGAAGCCGCCGACCACCGCGCCGAGGAACACCATCAGGAGCGGCTCGATCATCGCGGTGAGGCCCGCAACGGCGGTGTCGACCTCGTCGTCGTAGAAATCGGCGATCTTGTTGAGCATGGCGTCCATCGCGCCGGTCGCCTCGCCGACGCCGATCATCTGGACCACCATGGGAGGGAACACCTTGGTCTCGAGCAGCGGGCCCGCGATGTTCTTGCCCTCGGAGATCTTTCCCCGGACGTAGTAGATGCCCTGCTCGATCGTGCGGTTGCCAGCGGTCTTCGCGGTGACGTCGAGCGCGTCGAGGATCGGCACGCCGGAGCTGATCATCGTGCCGAGGGTGCGGGTGAACCGCGCCACCGCGACCTTCCGGATCACCGAGCCGAAGATCGGCGCCTGGAGGATCAGCTTGTCGCAGATCATCCGGCCCCTGGGGTTCCGGTAGATGGCGACGAAGGCTGCGGCCAGCACCCCCATGCCACCCAGGATGTAGAGGATGTAGCTCTGCAGCCAGGCCGACATGTCGATGACGAACTGGGTGGGCGCCGGCATCGCCGAGCCGAAGTCGTTGAACATCTTCGCGAACACCGGGGTCACCTTGAGGAGCAGGAGCGCGGTAACGCCGATGGCAACGGTGATGACGATCACCGGGTAGATCATCGCCCCCTTCACCTTCCGCTTCAGCTTCTCGGCCTTCTCCCGGTAGTTGGCGAGCCGGTTGAGGATCGTGTCGAGGATGCCGCCCACCTCGCCCGCGGCGCAGAGCTGGATGAAGAGCTCGTCGAAGACCTTGGGGTGGTCCTTCAGGGCGTCGGCGAAGGTGGATCCGGATTCCACCTTCGCCTTGATGGCCAGCACCACCTTCTTGAAGGAGGCGTTGTCCATCTGGTTGGCGAGGATGTCGAGGCACTGCACCAGGGGCAGGCCCGCGTCGATCATCGTCGCGAACTGCTTGGTGAAGACCAGGATGTCCTTGCCGCTGACCCCGCTCCCGAACTTCGGCAGCCGGATCTCCGTCGGCTTCTTCTTGACCTTGACCGGTGAGAGGCCAAGCGCCTTCAGCCGCGTGTCGACCGCGGCGGCGTCGAGGGCCTCCATCTCGCCCTTCTTCGTCTCGCCGGCGCGGGTCCTCGCTTCCCACACCCACTGCTTGGGTTTGGGAGCGGACTTCGTCTTGAGGGCGGTGGCGGAGACTGCCATGGGAACGGAATCCTAGCTCAGGAGCGCGGGGGCATGGACCGGCCAGTCACGGGTGGGGCGGTGTGCCCGGGCAGCACACTCCCCACGGCGCCACTGGCCAGGATGTTCTTCAGCTCTTCGGGGTCGGACGAGCGCCCGAAGGCCTCGTCCTGGGTGATCATTCGCTTGGTGAGGAGCATCGCCAGGCTCTGGTTGAAGGTCTGCATGCCGAACTTCGCCTGGCCGACCTGCATCGCCGAGTAGATCTGGTGGACCTTGTCCTCGCGGATGAGGTTCCGGATCGCGGGGTTGGGGACCATGATCTCCAGGGCAAGACACCGGCCCCCGCCCACCTTCTGGAGCAGGGACTGGCTGAGCACTCCCTCGATCACGAAGGAAAGCTGGGCGCGGATCTGCGGCTGCTGGAAGGGCGGGAACACGTCCAGCACCCGGTTGATGGTCTGCACGCAGCTGTTGGTGTGCAGGGTGCCGAAGCAGACGTGACCGGTCTCGGCGATGACCAGCGCCGCCTCGATGGTCTCGAGGTCGCGCATCTCGCCGACCAGCACCACGTCCGGGTCCTGCCGGAGGATGTACTTGAGGGCGGTCTTGAAGCTCCGGGTGTCGGCCCCGACCTCGCGCTGGTTGATGAGGCAGTTCTTGTGGGGATGCAGGTACTCGATGGGATCCTCGATCGTCATGATGTGCTCGTGACGATCGGTGTTGATCTTGTCGATGATGCTCGCGAGGGTCGTGCTCTTCCCCGAGCCGGTGGGGCCGGTGACCAGCACGAGGCCCCGCGGCTTCTTCGACAGCTCGGTCACCACCGGCGGAAGCCCCAGCTCCTGGAAGGTCAGGATCTTGAAGGGGATGGTCCGGAAGGCCCCGGCCACCGCGCCTCGCTGCATGTAGAGGTTCGCGCGGAAACGCGAGAGCGCCTTCACGCCGAACGAGAGGTCGAGCTCGTGGTCTTCCTCGAACTTGGCCTTCTGCGCGTCGGTGAGCACCGAGTAGCAGATCTGCTTGGTCTCCACCGGCGAGAGCGGCGCAGCCTTCAGTGGAACCAGCTCACCGTCGATGCGGAGCTGGGGCGGGCTTCCGGTGGTGATGTGCAGGTCGGAAGCATTCTTCTCGACCATCGCCTTCAGGAGCTGATGGAGGTTCGCCACGTCCCTTGTCTTTCTAGAAACGGTCCGGGGCGGTGTTGCCGACCACCTCTTCGAGGGTGGTCATCCCGGCCATCATCTTCCCGAGGGCGGCCATGCGTAGGGTCTGCATTCCGAGCCGGATGGCCTCCTGCTTCAGCTCGGCGGCGGAGGCGCCGTTGATGACGAGCTCCTTGAGGCCGTCCCAGAAGGGCATGACCTCGTAGATCGCCACGCGGCCGCGGTAGCCGCGGTCGTTGCACTCGCGGCAGCCCGCCTTCTCGTAGGGGGTGAAGCTTTGCACCTTGTCCGCGGGGACGCCCGCGTCGAGCAGCGCCTGCTCCTCGATGTTCTCCGCCGGGCGCTTGCAGGCGGGGCACAGCCGGCGCGCCAGACGCTGGGCGAGGATGAGGTTCAGCGACGCCGTCACCAGGAACGGCTCGATGCCCATGTTCAGGAGGCGGCTCACGGTGCCGGGGGCGTCGTTGGTGTGGAGGGTGCTGAGCACGAGGTGACCGGTGAGCGCCGCCTTCACCCCGATCTCCGCGGTCTCGAAGTCGCGGATCTCGCCGATCATGATGATGTCCGGGTCCTGGCGGAGGAAGCTCCGGAGCGCCGCGGCGAAGTTCAGGCCGATGTCGTCGTGCATCTGCACCTGGTTGATCCCGGCGAAGTTGAATTCGACCGGGTCCTCGGCGGTGCTGATGTTCACGTCGGGGGTATTGAGCGAGGTCAGCGCCGAGTAGAGCGTCGTCGTCTTCCCCGAGCCCGTGGGCCCGGTCACCAGCACCATGCCGTACGGCCGGTCGATGGCCTCCTTGAACCAGCGGAGCGGCTCGGCATCGAACCCGAGCTTGGTCATGTCCAGCTGGAGGTTCGACTTGTCCAGAAGCCGGAGCACCACCTTCTCGCCGAAGAGCGTGGGGCAGACGCTGACCCGGAAGTCCATCTCCTTGCCGGCGGTCTTGATCTTGATGCGCCCGTCCTGCGGGAGCCGCCGCTCGCTGATGTCCAGCGAGGCCATGATCTTCAGTCGGCTGATGATCGCGTTCTTCAGCTTCATCGGCGGCTTCATCACGTCGTACAGCACGCCGTCGATGCGGAAGCGGACCCGGAAGTCCTTCTCGTAGGGCTCGACGTGGATGTCGCTGGCTCCCTTGCGGATCGCGTCGACGAGCACGAGGTTCACCAGCTTGACGACCGGCGCGTCCTCTGCCGCCTTGACGTCGATCTCGTCCTGCTCCTGCTCGGCGACGTCCACCTGCTCGTCGGCCTGGCCGAGGATCTCGTCGAGCGAGGGGCCCTTCTCCGCGTAGTAGCGATCGATGGCCTCGCGGATGCTCGGCTCGGACGCCACCACCGGCTCGATGTTGTACCCGGTGGTGAACTTGAGGTCGTCGACGGCGTAGATGTTCGAGGGGTCGGCCATCGCCACGATCAGCGACTGGCCGGCGCGGTTCACCGGAATGACCAGGTGCTTCTGCGCGACCTCCTTCTTCACCAGCTTGACGATCTCCGGATCGATCTCGAAGTCCTTCAGGTTGATCGCCGGGACGCCGTACTGCTTGCTGAGGAAGTCGGTGAGCTTGTGCTCCTCGATCGCCCCGACCTTGATCAGGGCGGAGCCGATGCGGGTGCCGTTCTTCTGCTGCTCCTCTTGCGCTTTGCGGAGCTGCTGGACCGAGATCAGGTTCTCCCGGACGAGCAATTCACCGAGGCGGCCGGAGGACATGCGTTCGCTCTACCCTCTTGTCGATGCTGGCGTGGGGACAGACACCGGCTCCTGCGTCGAGCCACTCGTGCCGGCCGCAGCGCCGTGGAGGTTCGATCTAAGAGGTCGGAAAAAAAGGTGTCAAGGAACCGCCGAGGTGCGTGCAAGCACCACCCGTGCCTCCTCGACGTCCCGCCGGATCTGCGCGGTGAGCTCGGAGACCGAGGCGAAGCGCCGCTCGGCGCGCAAGCGCTCCAGGAACTCCACCCGCACCTCCTGCCCGTAAAGGTCCCCGGACCAGTCGAGCAGGTGGACCTCCACCGTCACCGCCGACCCCCCGAAGGTCGGCTTGGTCCCGATGTTGGCCGCCCCGCCGTGCCACCGGTCTCCGGTCCGTACCCGGACCGCATACACCCCCGAGGCGGGGAGCAGCTCGCCGTGGCTGTCCACGTTGGCGGTGGGAAAGCCGATGCTCCGGCCCCTTCCGTCCCCCTTCACCACCACGCCGTCGAGGTCGAAGGGCCGACCGAGCAGAGCCCGCGCCGCCCCCACCCGCCCCTCGAGGATGTACTCGCGGATGCGCGAGGACGAGGCCACCACGCCGTTCACCGTCACCGGCTCCACGACCGCGACCACTGCACCGCGGGACATGGCGGCCTCGGTCAGCGAGGACACCGTGCCGGCGCGCTGTGCTCCATAGGTGTAGTCGCGGCCCACGACCACGGCCCGGATGCGCGCCTGGTCGAGGAGCATGGCCTCGAAGTCCCGCGCCGGCGTCCGGGCGAACGCGAGCGTGAAGGGGAGCACCACCGCCACGTCCAGCCCGGCCGCCTCGAGCAGCTGGAGCTTCCTGGGCAGCGGGGTGATGAGCCGCGGGGCCAGCTCCGGCTGGAGCACCTTCCCCGGGTGCGGCTCGAAGGTGAGCGCCCCCGGACGGCCGTGCTCGGCTGCTTCCTTGAAGAGCGCCCGGTGTCCGAGGTGCACCCCGTCGAAGTTGCCCAGCGCCAGGGCCACGCCGGCGAGGGAGCGTGCGTCGTCGAGCGAGTGCAGCACCTTCATGTGGCTCGACCTGTAGCACGTGCTAGACGGCCGAGTCCCGCGGACGCGGGGGGACCCGATGACCCGAGGCCCACTCCTTCGCCCCGAACCGGCCGGCGCCGAGTTCGTGACCCTCCTCACACCGCCGGACTGGTCCCTCGTCTTCGGCGGACCGGGCCCGCTGGAGCTGGAGATCGGGTCCGGCGCCGGGGCCTTCGCCCTCGGGCACGCGGCCCGGCATCCGGAGATCCGCTACGTCGCGATCGAGTGGCGCAAGAAGTACGCGCGCGAGCTCGAGCATCGCGCCCGGGCCCAGGGGCTCTCCAACCTCCGGGTGGTGGAGGCCGACGCCCGCGCGGTCATCCCTCGCCTCTTCGCCCCCGGAAGCCTCGCCTGCATCCACCTCCAGTTTCCCGACCCTTGGTGGAAGCGCGCCCACCGGAAGCGGGCCATCCTCACCGACGGGTTCGCGACGCTGCTCCTCTCGCTCGCCGCGCCCGGGGCCGTCTTCGACCTGCGCACCGACGTGCGCGCCCGGGCCGAGGAGATGCTGGCCACCCTGGAAGCCGCCGGGTGGCACAACTCGCTCGGCCCTGGCAGCTTCCATCTCGCGGACCCCGAGGAGGTGCCGAGCAGCCGCGAGCGCCGGTACCTCGAGACGGGAGAGCCGGTGTACCGGGCCCGTCTCACCAAGCGATGAGCCCTGTTGCATCCGGCGTTTTGACGCTTGTGCCCGAGGCCAGGCTGCCGGACGATGCCCCCTCGCCGTGCCTCGTCTCCTCGCTCTGCTGCTCCTGGCCAGCGCCGGCTGTCACCGGTTTCCGGACGACACGCCGGTCGACGCGTACCGGAGCCTTCTCTCCGCGGTCCAGCGCGACGACGACGCGCGCACGCTCGCGCTCCTCTCGGAGGCGAGCCGGTCCGCGCTCCTCGCCCGGGCCGAGGCACTCACCCGGGCCACGGGCGGCGCGCTGCACCCACTCCCGGTGGACCTGCTCCAGGCCGATCCGCGTCCGCCGGGGCCCGCGCAGGTGTCGGTGAAGTCCGAGGACGCCCGCACCGCGGTGCTGGCGGTGAGCGCGCACGGCACGGTGCAGGAGGTCCGTCTGGTCAACGAGGCCGGGCACTGGAGGGTCGTCATCCCCGCACTGGAGAAGCGCGCGGATGGCTGACCGCAAGGGCCGGCGTCCGCCGATGGTCGAGGTGGTCCGGCGGCCCGCGCCCACCACCTCCTCGCCCTCCCCCACTCCCACGCCGACGCCGACGCCGACGTCCACCTCGGGCGTGTCCCCGACCCCTGTGCGCCCCAGCGGAACCGCGCCCCGTCCCACCGGACGGCCGCCGGCGCGCCCCGGTGGCCCGCCGCACGGGCGCCCCCCGTCGCGAGGGCCCGCGACGCCGCCCACGCCGCAGGCCATCCTCGCGCTCGCCGCACGGGAGCACGTGCCGGCGCGGATCGCGAAGGGTGAGCTGGAGGGGAAGATGCGGGCCCGGGTGTGGCGGAAGCTGCACGCCGAGGAGGCGAAGCGCTTCGACGAGGCCTACCGCCTGATGGGCCAGCACGCCGGGCTCGACCTCGCCGAGGCCTTCGGTCTGCTGCAGTCCGGCCTCACCCTCGACCAGTTCCGTGCCCGTCAGGCCCGCACCCGCGCCAAGGCCACCGTGAAGGAGGCGCGCAGCGCCGTGTCCGCGGAGCAGGTCGACGGCTGGCTCAAGTCGGCGGCGGCGGAGAAGGCGCCGCTGGCCTTCGTGCTCGCCGACCGCACCCTTCTCGACGTCCTCCTCAGCACTCACCCGGTGGCCTTCGTCCTCGAGCGCTCCGGGCGATTGGAGAAGCTCTCCGTCTGCGCGCTGGCCCGGCGCTCGACCTGGGACGTGCTGCTCCCGCGGCTGCAGCGAGACGCGAGGCTGGCGCAGAAACCGGTCGCCGTCGCGCGAGAGCCGGACCGGCGGCCCCACTCCGACCCTCGACCGTTCCTCCCCGCGGCGGGTCAGCGCGTCCGCCTGGTGCTCCGCAACGGCTTCAGCCTCGAGGAGACGCTGACCTCGGTGGGGCCGTACGACCTGATGCTCGACTCCGAGGGTGGCGAGGTCCTGGTGCCGCTCCACGCCCTGCTCTCCTGGGAGCAGGTCGGAGACGCGGCCGCCCACAGCCCCTGAGCGAGCTCGGCGTTCCCCCCGGGCTCAGGCGTGCAGCCGCACCGCGAGCCGGTCGTGCACCCGGCGGAGCCCATCGGTCTGTCCCGGGCCCGCCAGCGCCGCCGAGACCGCCTCGAGGGTCGCCTCGTCCTCGGCCCGGAGCGTCTTCACCAGCGAGGCCGCGGCATCGAACAGCTCGCGCAGCTCGTCGCCGTCCCTCAGCCCGTGGCGGGGCACGTCCCGTCGCCCCTCGCCGAGGTCGAGCAGCAGGCGCCGCACCCGGTACACCGGCCCCGCGATGCGGTGGGTGATGACGATGCCCAGGGCCAGCACTGCCAGCCCGAACACCACCACCGAGAAGAGCACCAGCCAGCCGATCCGCGTCGCCTCGCGGGCCACGTCTCGCCGCTGCTCGGCGACCTGGACCTGCTCGGCCTGGTACGCGGCGTCGATGGCCCGCGACTGGCGCTCGAGCTGAGCCGTGAAGGCGGGATCGTTGAAACGCTCGAGCAGCGTCTTGGAGAGCGACGCGTTCCCCAGCTCGTGGCTGGCCTGGGCCGCCGCGGCCCGCGCCTCGACCGCGCGCTCCGCCTGCTCCGACAGACGGTTCAGCGCCCGGGCGAGAAAGATGCCCAGCAGGCCCGCGCCGAGCAGCGTGGCCAGCACCAGCACCGCGGTGAAGCGCAGCTGCATCGGCGCATCGAGCAGGTAGTTCCGGAGCTTCCTCTGCCGTACCGCCATGGTCGCCTCCATCATGGAGTCAACTCCCATTCGAACGTGCTCGCAGCGTCCTCGATCAGCCGGGGGACCAGCGCGCGGACCAGATCCACTGGCGTCCCCCCCGTTCCCTTCACCCGAACCTCGCCCAGGATCTGCTTGCTCGGCCAGGTGAGGCACACCGCGGCCATGACCACGGCGCCGCCGTCGCCGCGGAGGAGCGTGGGCTGCAGGACGTATGCCGGCGTGCCCCTCTTCGTGGACTTCGGGGCCGACTCGACGCCGTCGCTGCGGGCGCCGGACCAGGTCAGGCGCCTCACCAGCCGGGTCCGCGCCTCACCGCACAGCGCCTCCCCCAGGGGCGGGCTGGACGGATCGCGCACCGGCTCGACCCAGACGTCCACCGTCGGCCTGCGCTCCTTCACCTTGCGGAGCACGGCGAGGGCGCGGCGGATCTCCGCCTGGGGCTCGGGCACGGTCTCCCCGGCGTGGGCGACGAGGCACTCCAGGGCCCCGAGGTCATGGAGCTCCGGGAGCGAGCGGGCGACTGCCGACCGGACCAGTGGCTCGGGGTCCCCGAGCGCAGCACACAGGGGGCCGAGCGCCCCCGGCGCCTCGGTCGTCGCCAGGGTCAGGGCCGCCTGGGCCCGGACGCGGGGGTCGGTGGCGGTCGCGAGCTGCCGCGCGAGGAAGGCGATGCGGGGGTCCCCCTCGGCCACCGCGCTCCCCCCGAGCAGCACCGCCCCGAGCGCCACCGTTCGGAGGGTCCGGGCGGGGAGAGCGAGGGGGTGGGCGCACACGGCGTGAGGCCCCGAGCCTAGCAGACGTTATATGCAGGGATTCCATGGCCCGTACCGCCGCACAGGTCCGAGAGGCGTTCCTCTCCTACTTCGAGAACCGGGGTCACCGGCGGGTGGCGAGCAGCTCGCTCGTGCCGCTCGACGACCCCAGCCTCCTCTTCACCAACGCAGGCATGGTGCAGTTCAAGGACGTCTTCACCGGGCGCGAGGCCCGGCCCTACAAGCGCGCGACCTCGTCCCAGAAGTGCGTGCGCGCGGGCGGCAAGCACAACGACCTGGACAACGTCGGGTTCACGGCGCGGCACCACACCTTCTTCGAGATGCTGGGGAACTTCTCCTTCGGCGACTACTTCAAGGAGGACGCGGTCGGCTTCGGGTGGGAGTTCGTGACGAAGGAGCTGGGCTTCTCGCCGGACCGCCTCGCAGCCACCGTCTTCAACGGCGAGAAGGGCATCCCCTGGGACGAGGAGGCCGCCCGGCTGTGGAAGAAGGTGGGCGTGCCCGAGTCGCGCATCCACCGGCTCGGCTACAAGGACAACTTCTGGGCGATGGGGGACACCGGTCCGTGCGGCCCCTGCTCGGAGATCCACTACCACCAGGGCGACGACATCCCGTGCGCCGAGGAGGCCGCGGGGCGGAAGTGCCTCGGCGTCGCCTGCGAGTGCGACCGGTGGCTGGAGATCTGGAACCTGGTCTTCATGCAGTTCGAGCGGAAGGAGAAGGACAGCCCGCTCGAGCCGCTCCCTCGCCCGTCGATCGACACCGGCGCGGGCCTGGAGCGCATCACCGCGGTGGTCCAGGGCAAGCGGAGCAACTACGACACCGACCTGTTCGCCCCGCTCCTCGCGAAGGCGAGCGAGCTCTCGCGGAAGGTCTACGGCCGTGACGGCGCGGACGACGCATCGATGCGCGTCATCGCCGACCATGCCCGGGCGACGGCGTTCCTCGTCTCCGACGGCGTCCAGCCCTCCAACGAGGGCCGCGGCTACGTGCTCCGGCGGATCATGCGGCGCGCCATCCGTCACGGATCGCGGCTCGGGCTCGACGAGCCGTTCCTCCACGAGGTGGTGAAGGTCGTCGTGGCCGAGATGAACGAGGCCTACCCGGAGCTCGAGGAGAACGAGGCGTTCGTCCTCGAGGCCACCCGGCACGAGGAGGAGTCCTTCCGCCGGACGCTGGCCCGGGGGCTCAAGCTCATCGACGAGGAGATGGCCCAGGCGAAGGGAAAGAAGGTCCTCACCGGCGACGTGGTCTTCCTCCTCCACGACACCCACGGCTTCCCCTGGGACCTCACGCAGATCATCGCCCGCGAGCGCGGCTTCGACGTGGACCTGGACCGCTACGAGGAGCTGATGGAGGCGCAGCGGCAGCGCGCGACCTTCGGCGGCTCGGGCGAGAAGTCGGTGGCGGACCTCTGGCCGGCGCTGCAGAGCCGGCTGGGGGAGACGGTGTTCCTCGGCTACGAGGGCGAAGGCCACGAGGGCGAGGGCACCGTGGTGGCGCTGGTGAAGGACGGGCGCGAGGTCCCCGAGCTTCGCGCCGGCGAGCGGGGCGAGCTCCTCACCGACCGGACCCCGTTCTACGGGGAGGCGGGCGGCCAGGTGGGCGACACCGGGCGCATCGTCGGGCGGGGCGGGAAGGCCGAAGCCCAGGTCGCGGACACGGCGAAGCCCACCGCGGGCCTGACCGTGCACGAGGTGCAGGTGACCAGCGGGACGCTGGCCGCCGGAGACGTGGTCCAGCTCTCGGTGGACGGGCAGCGGCGGAACTCGATCCGCGCCAACCACTCGGCGACCCACCTCCTGCACCGCGCGCTGAAGATTGTCCTCGGCGAGCACGTGAAGCAGGCCGGCTCGGTGGTGGCCCCGGACTACCTGCGCTTCGACTACTCGCACTTCTCGCAGCCCACTCCCGAGCAGCTGGAGCGGGTGGAGGACCTGGTCAACGGCTGGATCCGCGACAACGCCGGCGCCGAGACCAAGGTGATGGACCTCGACGAGGCGAAGAAGGCCGGGGCCGTGGCGCTGTTCGGGGAGAAGTACGGCGACCGCGTCCGGGTGGTGAGCGTCCATCCGCAGTCCACCGAGCTGTGCGGCGGCACGCACGTCCGACGCACCGGCGACATCGGCTTCTTCAAGATCACCTCCGAGGGCGGCATCGCCTCGGGCGTCCGGCGCATCGTGGCGCTGACGGGCATCGGGGCCGCGGCCTGGGTCCGCGACATGGAGCACGAGGTGCGCCGCGCCTCCGAGGCGCTGCGGACGTCGCCCAAGGAGCTGGTGCGCCGGGTGGAGGCGACCCAGCGCCGGGTGAAGGAGCTGGAGAAGGAGGTCGAGACCGCCGCGCGGCGGGCCTCGGCGGCCAGCAGCAAGGACGTGCTCTCCGAGGCGCGCGAGGTGAACGGGGTGAAGGTGCTCGCACACCGGGTGGACCCGGCCGACGCGAAGGCCTACCGCGCGCTGGCAGACCAGTTCCGCGACAAGCTCCAGTCGGGCGTGGTGGTGGTGTGGGGCGAGAAGGACGGCAAGGGCCTGGTTCTCGTCGGGGCGACCAAGGACATCGTGGCCCGCGGGTTCAGCGCCGCGGACGCCATCCGCGAGGTGGCCCGGGTGGCCGGCGGGTCGGGGGGCGGGAAGGCGGACCTCGCCCAGGCCGGTGGCGCGGACCCGGCGCTCCTCGGAGCGGCCGTGGAGAAGCTGGTCGCCTCGGTCCGGGCCTAGCCCCGTATTCCCAGGATTTGGGAAGTGCGCGGATTCGGGGCATCTTTGGCCCCACCGCATGTCCGCGCCGACGCCGCTCCGCGTCCGGCTGCCCTTCCGCAGCGAGGACGAGTTTGCCGCCAGCTATGGCGCCCACGTGGGCCGTGACGGGTTCTTTCTCGCCACGAAGGCCCCGAAGCCGGTGGGCGCGTCGCTGCTCTTCGATCTGATCCTCGCCGACGGCACGTCGATCCTGCGGGGCGAGGGCGTGGTGGTGCGCTCCAACGCCGGGGGCGAGCGGCCGGGGATGACGCTCCGGTTCGTCCGGCTCGAGGCGACGGGGAAGGCACTCGTGGAGCGCATCGTGTCCGGACGTCCCGCGCGGGGCAGCGCTCCGGCCGAGGCACAGGCCCATCCGAGCGCGTGGGCGGCACCGTCGGGACCGAGCGCGGTGGCCGGCTCGCCGTCGCGCGAGATGCTGGCCCGTCCGGCGCATCGCGAGGCGTGGGCTCCGCCCGCGGGTCCGGCGCGCGTCCAGCCTCCGACGCCCTTCCACCCGCTCCCGGCGGCGCGTCCCGAGCCGGAGCCGGAGGAGGTCTCGGCCGACGAGGTGTCCGACGCGACGTCGGGGGAGACCCCGGAGGAGCTGGCCCCGGGTCTCGGGCCAACGCCGGTTCCCGGGACTCTCCAGGCGCCGGAGGAGCCGGTCCTCCCTGCCGCGGCCGCATCCGAGGCCGTCTCCGCAGCGGGCGAGACGACACCCGCGGAAGAAGCGGAGGCAACATCGAAGGTGTCTGGCACCTTCGAGCCCGCGAGCGCCGCTCCGGCCGAGAGCCCCGAGGTCCCGTCGAAGGTGTCTGACACCTTCGAGCCCCCATCGAAGGTGTCTGGCACCTTCGAGCCCGCGAGCGCCGCCCCCGCCGAGAGCCCCGAGGTCCCGTCGAAGGTGTCTGACACCT
>Ga0310810_10001798_pt1 | contig 22747 bp, 24 predicted proteins | sample NCmetagenome_FD_207641 | JGI IMG/M metagenome (GOLD analysis project Ga0310810, IMG submission 207641) | Soil microbial communities from experimental microcosm in Duke University, North Carolina, United States - NC | ecosystem: Engineered > Artificial ecosystem > Soil microcosm > Unclassified ... | reverse complement strand
CGAGCTGACCCCCGCCGTCGGGCGACGGGTCGCCCGCGACGACGTTGCGGATGTCGGCGACGAGATCGGGCTCCCGGCAGTCGCGGCCGAAGTTCACGCCGCGCAGGTGATAGTCGGCTTCGTTCGCGCCGCAGACGAAGTCGCTCATCGCGGAAACGGTGCGATCGACGACGAGCGGCATGTCCTTCGGAATGCCGACGGGGCCGAGATACCCCGGACGGCAGCCGGTCGCCTCGACGATCTCCGGCTCGCTCGCCCAGCGCCACCCGCTGAAACCGGGCAGCTTGCCGATCTTGACTTCGTTGCCCATGTGATCGCCGCGCACGAGCAGCATCTGCACGCGATGCTGCGCATGAACCATCAGGCACTTGACGGTGCGCGACAACGGCAGGCCGAGGAGCGCGGCGACTTCCTCGCACGTCGATTTTCCGGGCGTCGGCACGCGCGATAGCTTCTCCTGCGGCGCGGCGCGCGTCGCGCCCGGTGCCACCGCTTCCGCCTGCTCGACGTTCGCGGCGTAGCTCGACCGATCGCTGTACGCGATCGCGTCCTCGCCCGACTCCGCGAGCACCTGGAACTCGTGCGAAGCAAAGCCGCCGATCGCGCCGGTGTCCGCCTCGACGGCGCGAAACTGCAGGCCGAGCCGCGTGAAGATGCGCGCATACGCGTCGTACATCGCGCGGTACGACACCATCAGCGCATGGCGGTCGACGTCGAACGAATACGCATCCTTCATCAGGAATTCGCGCCCGCGCATCACGCCGAAGCGCGGCCGGATCTCGTCGCGGAACTTGACCTGGATCTGGTAGAGGTTGACCGGGAGCTGGCGATAGCTGCGAACGTCCTTGCGCACGATGTCGGTCACGACTTCCTCGTGCGTCGGTCCGAACAGGAAGTCGCGCGCCTGCCGATCCTTGATCTTGAGCAGCAGCGGGCCGAACTTGTCCCAGCGTCCGGTTTCTTCCCACAACTCGGCGGGCAGGATATGCGGCAGATACGATTCGAGCGCGCCCGCGCGGTTCATCTCCTCGCGTACCACCTGCTCGACCTTGCGCAGCGTACGCAGGCCGAGCGGCAGCCACGAATAGATGCCGGACGACACCTTCTTGATCATCCCCGAGCGCAGCATGAGCTTCTGGCTCATCACTTCCGCCTCGGCGGGCGCTTCCTTCAGCGTGTTGAGGTAGAACTTCGTCACGCGCATCGCGCGCTCGTCTTTCCGTGATCGAGGGACCGGCGATTTTATCGTCCTTTGGCGGGCGAGCCTCGGTCCGGGTGCGACAATCGCCCGGCCCGTCCACTCGTCGCGTTTTTTTCCCCGGATGTCCGTCGCTGACCTCGACGACCCCCGCGTCTGGCCGGCCGCTGCGCCGGCGCCCGCACCGTTCGATGCCGCCGAGCGGGCGATCGCGGCCGATACGCAGGTCGAGGCGGACGCGGCCGATTTGCGCGTGCGCCAATGGCTGCTCGACGCGGTGACGCGCAACGAAGGCGATCGACTGTCGCGCACGCTCGCGCACGCGCCGTCCCCGGCGCTTGCAAGACACGTGCGGCGGCTGCTCGCCGACGTGGAGCGCGAGGTCACGTTGCCACGCGACGCGCTCGGTACGGCGCTCTTCGCCCTTCCGGTGATCGTCGTCGCGGCGCAGAACGTCGCAGCGCCTGCGATCATGCTCGACGCGGTGCTCTCCGACGTCGCCGCGATGGAGGCGATCCTTCGCGATGCGCGCGCGTTCGGCGGCTGCGAAACGTTCGCGCTCGCGTCTTCGCTCGTCGCGTCCGATGCGATCGATCTCGGCCGCCTGCCCGCGTTGCTTGCGCGCGCCGCGTTGCGCGACGGCGCGTTCGCGCGCGAAGCGGTGGACCTGCCGCCCGCGCCGCTGCGAATCGACGATACGCAGGAGCGCGTGCACTTGCGCTTCCTGCCTGGCGCGGTGTTGACCCCACCGGGCGTCGATCCGCTTGCCGCCGACGCGATCGGTCGCTTCGGCATTCCGCTCTCGCATGCGCTCGCGCGCGCGCTCGCTTTCGCCGACGTGACGCTGCTCGCGCTGCCGCGGCCCGCGCAGCGGCTCGTCGTTGCCGTGCAGGCGGGGCGCGCGGCGCAACGCGAAGTGTCGGCGCAGCTCTTTGCGAGCAATGCGATCCGGCGCCTGCGCGGCTCCTTCGGCGAGCCGACGGCGATCGTGAGCGCGCACCGTGCCGCGCACGCGGAAGGCGGCGGCGAGTTGCGGCTGTCGCTATCCTCGCCGTTCGCGCCGAAGGCCGCCGAGGGCTTTGGCTGCCCGGTTCACCCGTACGAGACGGTGCAGGAGGTGGCGGCGATGCTCGAGGCGCTGTTGCGCGACTGCCGCGTATCCGACGTGCGCATTGTGCGCGGCGTTCACGACGACATCGATCCGATCACCGGCGGCCCGCTGTTCTTCAAGTCCTAGTGTCACATCTTGCTGCTCTTGGCCGCCTTCTGCGCCGACGCCTTTTCGATCGCCATCGTGACGACGGCATCGACCGCGCTCTTGTAGTCGTCCTTGTTCGCTTCCTTGAATCCCGGCGCGTTGATTTTCGCGCTGCCGCCCTTCGTCGTCTCGATCGTGAACGCAACGGGCTTCACGCCCTTGGGCCAGCCGGAATACATGTGCCCCCACGGCGAATAGATCTGGATCGACCGGTTACCCTCGGCGCCCTTGGCCGTGATCTTCTGGATCCCGGCGGCGACGGCGTCGTTGACCCGACCGCCGGTCACTTCGAGCAAGCCGGGCTGGACGGCCGTCACCTTCGCGGGCGCGGCCGGTGCCGGCGGCTGCTTGCCAGCCGCCTGCTCCTCGAGCATTTTCTTCCGCTGCTCGGGCGTGATCACCGAGCGCGACGAGGCCGTACCGCCGACCGCTTCGGCGCCCAGGTCGCGCTTGGGCGCCGGCGCAGGCGTTTGGGAATGGGCCGCGGTCCACGACACCAGGGACAGTGCGGCAACGAGCATCGATAGCTTCACGGTCATGATGTGTCTCCTTGACACGCTTCGCATGCTCGACGCCGCGTTGGCGCCGATGCGCGAAGCACGAGCGCATCGTAGTCAGAAAGCGGCCGGATTCACCTTGCTTTTCACGACACGGCCGCGACCGATGTCGTGTGTGCGCCACGCGAGATATCCGCGGTCTGCATGCCGGCGGCGTGCGCAGGTCCGCGACGCCTGACGCCGACGTATTCGATGTTCCCGGCGCCGGAAATGCTTGCGCGGAGCGTCTTCCGGGCATTGACGACCACGTCGCCGACGCCGCTCACGTTGACGGTCGCGTCGTCGGCGATCAGCTTGTCGGCGTGATACGAACCGGCGCCGGAGATGGAGACGAACTGCTGGTCGACGCGTCCGCCGAGCTTCGCATCGAGCGCGCCCGATCCGTCGACGCGAAGCGACGTCGCGCGAAGATCTTCGATCGCGAGCGTCGAGCCTCCCGACGCCGCGATCCGCAACGACTGCGCGTCGAGCCTCGACGCGCGGATCTTCACGCTGCCGTTCATGTCGATGACGTCGAGCGTGCGAAAGCGTAACGTGACGTGCGGGGCGCTTGGCGAGCGTCCGCCGAAGAGGCGGTTCCACCAGCGACGCCGGTCCACGGCACGCAGCCGCAAGCGGCCATTGGAGACTTGGGCGCTCACACGCACATGCCGGCCTGCCTCCACGTCGATCGACTCGCTGTCCGACTGCAGCAGCGTTACCTCCGCGCTGCCGCCAATCTCGAGTTGATGGAACGGCGGGAGCGATTCGTGCCGCGCCGTCTCGGCGCCCGGCTCGCCGCCGATGCCGCGCGACAGCGTCCACCAGGCGAGCATCGCCGAGACCAGGACAGCGGCGACGATCAGCAAAGGCAGGGTCGTGCGAGGCATGGGACAGTTCGAGCCAGGACGTCGATTTTGGATGCGACGCCCGCCGCGGTTGGATTCATTGCTTGAGCTTGACAGGTTGTTGGTGATCGCATACCGTATACAGAATTCAGGACCAACCCAGCATCAGACCGCGCGACGCGGCGAGAAGGAGGTGTCGTGGAACAACCATCGCAACCCATCCGGGTCGTCATCGCGAAGGTCGGCCTCGACGGCCATGACCGTGGCGTGAAGATCGTCGCGCGAACGCTTCGCGACGCGGGCATGGACGTCATCTACACCGGGTTGCATCGCACGCCCGAGGAGGTCGTCGAAGCGGCGATCCAGGAAGACGTCGACGTCATCGGCGTCAGCATCCTGTCCGGCGCGCACATGACCGTGTTCCCGCGCCTCGTCAAGCTCCTCGAGGAACGCAATGCCGACGACATTCTCGTCGTGGGCGGCGGCGTCATCCCCGACGAGGACCTGCCGAAGCTCAAAGCCATCGGCGTTCGCGAACTGCTGCTGCAGGATACGCCGCCCGCAGCGATCGTGGAGACCATCCGCCGCCTCGTCGCCGAGCGCGGGCCGCGGTAGAAGGAAGGTTCGGGCCGCGCGGCCGTTTCGACACCCGCAGCGAACTCACGACGATGAGCACGATGGAGCAGTGGAGCTTTCCGCCGCGCTTCGACGCGGGCTACCTGCCGAGCGCCGATTCGCGCTACTGGTTTCCGGTGCGCGAGACGATGCCGCCCGGCGCACGCGACGCCGCGATCGTCGCGCGGCTGCAGCAGGTCACGCGCTACGCCTACGAAACGTCGCCGTTCTACCGCCGCAAGTGGGACGCGGCCGGGTTTCATCCCGACCACCTGCGCTCGCTCGAGGATTTCGAGGCGAAGGTCCCGGTGATCACCAAGCAGGACTTGCGCGACGCGCAGACGCGCAAGCCGCCGTTCGGCGACTACCTTTGCATTCCCGATGCCGACGTGCATCACATCCACGGCACGTCCGGAACGACCGGACGCCCGACTGCGTTCGCGATCGGCCGCGACGACTGGGATGCGATCGCGAATGCGCATGCGCGAATCATGTGGGGGATGGGCATCCGTCCCGGCGACATCGTGTTCGTCGCGGCGATCTTCAGCCTGTACATGGGCTCGTGGGGCGCCCTTGCAGGCGCCGAGCGGCTGCGCACGAAAGCGTTTCCGTTCGGCGCCGGCGCACCGGGCATGACTGCACGCGCCGCGATGTGGCTCGATCTCGCGAAGCCGGCGGCGTTGTACGCGACGCCGTCGTTCGCGCTGCACCTGGCCGAGATCGCGCGCGGCGAGGGCTACGATCCGCGAAGCTTCGGCATCCGGACGATGTTCTTCTCCGGCGAACCGGGCGCGTCGGTGCCCGGTGTGCACGACCGCCTGGTCGCCGCCTACGGCGCGCGTGTCATCGACTGCGGGTCGATGGCGGAGATGACGCCGTTCATGAACGTCGCGGGATCCGCCGAGACCGGCGGCATGCTGTGCTGGCAGGACGTCGTGTACACCGAAGTCTGCGACCCGAAGCGCTACGTGCGCGTCCCGTACGGTCAGCGTGGAACGCCGGTCTATACCCATCTCGAGCGCACGTCGCAGCCGATGATCCGGCTCGCATCGGGCGATCTCACGCAGTGGGAGGACGGTCCCAATCCGTGCGGCCGGACTTATCCGCGCCTTCCGCGCGGCATCTTCGGCCGCATCGACGACATGTTCACGATTCGCGGCGAGAACGTCTATCCGAGCGAAGTCGACGCGGTGCTGAACCAGGTGCCGGGCTACGGTGGCGAACACCGGATCGTCATCACGCGCGAAGGCGCGATGGACGAACTCGTCATCCGCATCGAAATCGCACCCGAGGATCACGCGCGTGGCGAGAGCGCGCACCGGGCGCTGCACGACGAAGCGGCCAGGCGCCTTTCGAAGATGCTCGGCCTGCGCTCGAAGCTCGACGTGGTGGCGCCCGGCACGTTCCCGCGCACGGATTTCAAGGCGCGGCGCGTGATCGACGACCGCGACGTGTTCCGCGAAATGAACGCGCGGCTCGCGGCCGGTTGACGATGGCGTACATTCCGTCGCGCGAACTGGAAGCTCGCGTTCTCGCGGGCGACACGCGCGCGATCGCGCGTCTTCTGACCCGCGCCGAAAACGACGCCGCCGAAGCGCGCGCGACGCTCGATTCGATGTTCGGGCACGCGGGACGCGCGCACGTCGTCGGCATCACCGGCGTGCCGGGCAGCGGCAAGTCGACGCTTGTCGCGAAGCTCGCCGCCGAGGTCCGCAAGAGCGGCCGCAGGATCGCGATCGTCGCGATCGACCCGTCGAGTCCGTTCTCCGGCGGCGCGATCCTCGGCGACCGCATCCGGATGGGCGAGCTCGCCGGCGATCCCGGCGTCTTCGTGCGCAGCATGGCGACGCGCGGCGCGCTCGGCGGTCTTGCGAAAGGCACGCTCGAGGTCGTCGACGTGCTCGATGCGGCCGGATTCGAGATGGTCGTCATCGAGACGGTCGGCGTCGGCCAGGACGAGGTCGAGGTTGCACGCGCCGCGCACACGACCGTCGTCGTGTCCGCGCCCGGGCTCGGCGACGACATCCAGGCGATCAAGGCCGGCATATTGGAAATCGCGGATGTCCACGTCGTCAGCAAGTGTGACCGTCCGGACGCGAACCGCACGATCGTCGATCTGAAGACGATGCTCGCGCTCGGCTACACGCACATGGACACCGAGAGGTGGAAATCCGAAGCAGGGTCGGAGACGACTTTCGCGCCCGATGGCGCGCTGCCGGGTTCTTCCGGGAAAGTCGTCTCTGACCCTGCTTCGGTTGCTCCCGCCGTCATCGCGACGAGCTCGACGAAGGACCAGGGGATTGGCGAGCTGCTCGCGGCGGTCGACCGGCACCGCGAGGTGCTCGAACGTACCGGCGACATCGAAACGCGCCGCGCGGCGATCGCCGAGCGGCGCCTGCTCGCAGCGGCCGAGGGACTGATGCACGATGCATTCGAACGCCACCGGCCCGGCAAGGTCGCACCGTTGCTCGAACGACTGCGAGCGCGTGCGCTGTCGCCGCACACGGCGGCGCTGCAATTGCTGCGCGAACTGAAATTCGGAGGTGATGCATGAACGACACGACGACATCCGCCACCAGCGCGCTCGCCGACCAGGTCGAATCGTGGGAACGGAACGAGGTGGCCAATTTCGTGCAGCGCGCGCCCGAGCGCGCAGTCGAGTTCAGCACGCTCGGCGGGTTTGCGCTGAAGCGCGCTTACACGGCGCTCGACGTCGCCGACACGCCGCTCGACGACATCGGACTGCCGGGCCGCTATCCGTTCACGCGCGGACCGTATCCGACGATGTACCGCGGGCGCCTCTGGACGATGCGCCAGATCGCGGGCTTCGGCACCGCCGAGGACACGAACCAGCGCTTCAAGTACCTGATCGCGCATGGGCAGACGGGTCTTTCGACCGACTTCGACATGCCGACGCTGATGGGCTACGACAGCGACCATCCGATGAGCGAAGGCGAGGTCGGGCGCGAAGGTGTGGCGATCGACACGCTCGCCGACATCGAGCATCTGTTCGACGGCATCGACCTGGAGACGATCTCGGTCTCGATGACGATCAACCCGAGCGCATGGATCCTGCTCGCGATGTACGTCGCGCTCGCGCAGAAGCGCGGCTACGACCTGAACAAGCTTTCGGGGACGATCCAGGCCGACATCCTGAAGGAATACCAGGCGCAGAAGGAATGGGCATTCCCGGTCGCGCCGTCGGTGCGCATCGTCCGCGACTGCATCGCGTACTGCGCGCGCAACATGAAGCGCTACAACCCGATCAACATCTCGGGCTATCACATTTCCGAGGCGGGCGGCTCGCCGCTCGACGAGGTCGCGTTCACGATGTGCAACCTGATCACCTACGTCGAGGAGGTGCTGAAGACCGGCATGCACGTCGACGAGTTCGCGCCGCGGCTCGCGTTCTTCTACGTCTGCCAGGCGGACTTCTTCGAGGAGATCGCGAAGTTCCGCGCGGTGCGCCGCGTCTACGCGAAGATCATGCGCGAGCGCTTCGGTGCGAAAAATCCCGAATCGATGCGGCTGCGCTTCCACTGCCAGACCGCGGCGGCGTCGCTCACCAAGCCGCAGTACCGGATCAACGTCGTGCGCACGGGCCTGCAGGCGCTCGCCGCGGTGCTTGGCGGTGCGCAGAGCCTGCACACGAACGGCATGGACGAGGCGTTCGCGATCCCGACCGAGGAAGCGATGAAGATCTCGCTTCGCACGCAGCAGATCATCGCCGACGAGAGCGGCGTCGCGAACGTCGTCGACCCGCTCGGCGGCTCGTACTTCGTCGAGAGCCTCACCACGCAGTACGAGCGCGCGATCTTCGGTGTGATCGACGAGGTCGACCGCAACGGCGGCACGATCAAGCTGACGCAGGAGGGCTGGTTCCAGCGGCGCATCGCGGACTTCGCGTACGAGACGGCGCTCAGGAAGGCGAACGGCGAGAAGACCGTCATCGGCGTCAACAAGTACGTCGAGCCCGAGGAGACATTCGACATCGAGCTGCATCCGTACGATGCGTCGACCGCCGAGCGCCAGCTCGCGCGTCTGCGCCGCGTGCGGCGCGAGCGCGACAACGCGAAGGTTGCCGCGCTGCTCGATCGGCTCGTCGAGGTGGCGAAGCGCGAGGACGAGAACATCATGCCCGTCACGATCGATCTCGTGACGGCGGGCGCGACGATGGGCGACATCGTCGAGAAGCTCAAGGGACTCTGGGGTACCTACCGCGAGAACCCGGTCTTTTGAGCGGCGCGCATCCGACGCCCCGCGGCATGATCCTCGACTACCTGCAATACACGCCCGCGATCGGCGGCGAGCTCGCGCTTGCCGGGCACGCGGCGCTGATCGGCCGCGCGACGATCGGCGCGAACTGCGCGCTTGGCGACTACGCGACGGTGCGCGCGGATGGCGAGACGATCCGCGTCGGTGCGAACACATGGTTCGGCGACCACGCGACGGCGCACATCGCGGACCAGATTCGCGGCGCCGTCATCGGCAGCGACGTGACCGTCGGCCGTTACGGCATCGCGCACGCGTGCACGCTCGGCGATGGCGTCGTGATCGGCGAATCGTCGGCGGTCATGGACGATGCAAGTGTCGGCGACCACGCGGTGATCGCCGGCGACAGCGTCGTTCCGCCGCGCAAGCGATTGCCCGGCGGCTTCCTTTACGCGGGGCATCCGGCGAAGCCGGTCCGCGCGATCACGCGTGACGAGGCGAGAGCGTTCGGCGAGAGCGTGCGAAGCGGCCGCAGCGCGCCGGAGCTCGTCTCGCGACGCCTGCCGACATGGGCCGACGTGCTGCGAAGGTTGCCCGCCGGCGAGGGCGCTTGCCGGGAACTGCACGGGCGCAGACCGCTTGTCGACGGCGCGTTCGTCGCACCCACTGCGATCGTCGCCGGCGACGTCGCGATGCGCGCCGACGCGAGCGTGTTCTTCGGCTGTGCCGTTTGTGCGGGCGACGGCCGGATCGTTATCGGCGCGCGAACGAACGTACAGGACAACTGCATCCTCGAAACGGACCGGCGGCGCGGCGACCTGGTGCTCGGCAAAGGGGTCACGATCGGCCACAACGTAGAGATCGGCTCGGGAGCCATCGACGACGACGCGCTGATCGGCATGGGCTCGCGCGTCGGCGACGGCGTCGTCGTCGAGCGCGGGGGCTGCATCGGCGCCGGCGCATGGGTCGAGCCCGGCACGCGCGTGCAGGCAGGCTGGATCTGGGCAGGCCGCCCCGCGCGGCCGTTCCGCGCGTTGAAGCCCGAGGAGCGCGCCGAGTTCGCGCGCGCCCGCGACATCTACGTGGTCTACTCGAACGATTACCGGAGGACCGCGCGTTCAGCGCGGTAGATCGCGGCGGATTACAGTTCGGACCCCGACGTCTCGGCGGGCGTCGGCAGCGTCACCTGCACGTTGACCGCAGCGTGCGACAGATGCGCGCGCACCAGCGCCGCGGCGGCGTTGCCGTCGCGGGCCGCGATCGCGCGCAGGATCTGATGGTGCTCGACCCAGATCGCCTTGCGGTACTCGCGGTGCTGCAGCACTTCGCGCATCGCGCGGCGCAGGTGATTCCAGAGTTCGGCCATCAGGTCGACGAAGAGCCGGTTGCGCGACAGCTCGTAGAGGTACATGTGGAAGCGCATGTCGGCGTCGATGAGCTCGGCGATCGAGTTGTCGCGCACGGCCGCCTTGCCCTCGGCGACGATCGCCTCGCCGCGCGCGATGTCGTCGCGATCGGCATGCCGCGCAGCGAGCGTCGCCGCGAGCGGCTCGATGCCGAGGCGCAGCTCGTAGATCGCGCGCATGAAATCGCGGTCGAGCGGCGCGACCATCAGGCCGCGGCGTCCGGCCTCGCTGACGAACTTCTGCTGCTTGAGCAGCATCAGTGCCTGCCCGACCGGCTGCCGCGACACCGCGAGCTTCTCCGCCACCGATTCCTGCGTGAGCCGCTCGCCCGGCGGGAGACGGCCGTCGCATATCGCGTCGAGGATCGTCCGGTAGACCTGCTCGACGATCGTCGGCGCCGGCGCGAGCGACGGCATCTCGGGGACGGTCCGCGACGAATTCATGCCGCGATGATAGCGGGCTTCAATGCGCGGCCGGACCGAAGCGGATGTCGCCATACCACGCTTCGGCATGGCTGCCGGTGTTGTCGGTATCGGTCATGACGCCGACGGCGGTGAGCATGCCCGGTTCCTCGCCGAACGCGCGCACGAAATCGTCGTGGACGTTGCGCGAGACCGCCTGCCACGCGTTCACGCCGGCGTCGCCGCTCGTGGCGACGATCATCTGGATCCTTCGCGTGTGCGGGTTCGCGATCACCGTGCCGACACGCTCGCGGTTCGACCAGATGTACATGAGCGTCGCGTACGGCAACTCCCGACCGGCCACGCGTTTGGCGACGGCGTAGACACCCCGCTCGAGCAACGGCAGCTTGCGGGTGTCGCCGTCGAACTCGAGGACGATGCGCGCCGGCGCATCCTCGCGCGATGCCTCGCGCGAATCGGCGTCGGCGATCAGGCGCGCGATCTTCCAGCGCCACGCGATCGTCGGCGCGTCGCGCGGCGCAAGACGCATCGGACAGGCGAGCGCACTCGCCGAGTCGTCGGCGATCGCGTGCAGCACCGTCGTTCCCGCATCGTCGACGAGATCGTAGCGCGTGTGGTGCTTCCCGAACGCGATCGCGATCGGCGTCCACGGCGCGAACGAAGGTCCCGGGTGGAGCGACGAGAACGCCGTCGGTTGCGCGGCCGGCGCATCGGCCCTGGCCGGTCCGGTGCCTAGGTACGCGACGGCGCCGAGGATCGCGGCCGCATGCAGTGCCCGCCGGTATAATTGCGCGCCTGCACGCGGCGTCGTCTTCCCGCTGCGTTCGACCACGTCCGAATGAGCCTCGATCGCGTTCCCGCCGGTTACGACGTCCCCAACGACTGCAACGTCGTCGTCGAGATCCCGATGCACGGCGAGCCGATCAAGTACGAAGTGGACAAGGAAACCGGCGCCGTGTTCGTCGACCGCTTCATGTCGACGTCGATGCATTATCCGTGTAATTACGGCTACATCCCGCAGACCCTTTCCGACGACGGCGATCCCTGCGACGTCCTCGTGCTCTCGCCGGTGCCGCTCATCACCGGCGTCGTCGTCCGTTGCCGTCCGATCGGCATGCTGCGCATGGACGACGAGGCGGGAGGCGACGCGAAGATCCTCGCCGTCCCGACCGACAAGCTGTCGTCGATGTACCGCGCGATCAACGAACCCGGCGACCTGCCCGACATCCAGCTCGCGCAGATCGCGCACTTCTTCGAGCACTACAAGGATCTCGAAGCGGGGAAGTGGGTGAAGCTCGCCGGCTGGACAGGTCCCGAGGAGGCGAAGCGCGAGATCACCGCAAGCGTCGACCGCTACCGCGCCGCCGCGGCGAAAGCGTAGTGTCGGTCGCCACCGCGCGCGCGGCCGAAGCCGGTGCGCGCGCCTACGCGTTGCTGCCCGCGCTGTTCGTCGTGCTGTGGAGCACCGGGTTCATCGCGGCGAAATACGGGCTGCCGTACGCGCCGCCGCTCAAGTTCCTGCTCGTGCGCTTCGTACTGGTCGCGGTGTTGATGCTGGTCGTGACGGTGCTCATGCGCGCGCCGTGGCCCGCGGGTCCGCGCCAGGTCCTGCACGTCGCGATCGCCTCGCTGCTCGTCAACGGCCTTTACCTCGGCGGCGTGTTCGTCTCGATCGCCGGCGGCATGGCCGCGGGAACGAGCGCGATGCTCGTCGGGTTGCAGCCGGTCGTCACCGTGTTCCTCGCCCGCGGCTTTCTGGGCGAGCGGATCAGCGCGTGGCAGTGGACGGGATTTGCGCTCGGACTCGTCGGCGTCTATTGCGTCGTGCGGCACAAGATCTCGCTCGGCGACGATCCGGCGGCGCTGGCGCCGATCGTCGTCGCGCTGTTCGCGATCAGCGCCGGGACGCTGTATCAAAAGCGTTTCGCGTCGCACGTCGATCTGCGCAGCGGCGCCGTCGTCCAGTTCGCGGCGTGCGCGATCGTGTATGCGCCACTCGTCGGGTGGCTCGAGCCCGCGCCGATCCGCTGGACCGCCGAATTCGCGTTCGCCCTCGGCTGGTCCGTGATCGTCCTGTCGGTCGGCGCGATCAGCCTGCTGTACGGGCTGTTGCGCCACGGCGCCGCGGCCGACGTCGCGCGCCTGTTCTACCTCGTGCCGCCGGTGACCGCGCTGATGGCGTACGCGATTTTCGGCGAGCGACTCGACGCGTTGGCGCTCGCCGGCATGGTGCTGATCGCGATCGGTGTGGCGCTCGCGCGGCGCAGGGTGACCGACGAGTTTCGGGTCAGCGAAAGTCGTCTCTGACCCTAGTTCATTCCGCGAACGACGCCGGGAGACGGGCAACCTCGTCCGGCGCGTCGGCGAGCGGGGTACCCGAGTCGGCGAGCGCGTCGGCGAGCCGGCCGACGGTCGTCTCGTGCGGCAGCGACACGCCGAAATGCAGCGGCTCGCCGTTGCGGTAGATCGCGAGCGTCGGAAAGTTCTCGACGTCGATGTCACCGGCGATCTCGGCGTCGTCCTCGATGTCGAGCCACACGAACGTCGCCTGCGGCCGCGCTTGCGCGACGCGCTCGTACGCGGCGCGGAACTGCGTGCAGGTGTCGCACCAGGCGGCGCACAGCGCGACGACGACGAGCCGCGCCGGATCGGCGAACGCGCGCCCGATCGCATCCCGCTTCGCCATCGTCAGGACCGGCATTGCGGTTTCCGGCAACATCGAACGCCGATTATCGCGCGCGCGGCGATCACGCGTCCTGCACGACGAGTGTTCCCGCAATCCGATCGTGCAGGAACTGGCGATCGGGATCGACGATCGCCCAGCAATAGCCGAGCGCGACGAACGCGGCGGCGTTGCGTCCGTGACCGCTCGCATGCACCAGCGCGTACGCGCCCAGCGCAAGCCCCGGTCCGATCCAGCAGGCGACGTAGCGAACGAGCGCACGGATGCGCGTCGGAGGAGCGCCGCGGCGGTCGGCAAGACGCAGCCGCCACGTCTTCTGCGGCAGCGTGCGGCGTCCGCCGCTCCAGCACCAGACGTAGTAGAAGCCCGCACCGGCGGCGAGCGTGCAGAACATGATCACGCGCGCGAGCGTCGACGGAACGGTCAGCGTCTGGCGCGTCGGATCGTGCGGGAGAAACGGCAGGAACACGAAGCTCGCGACGAACAGCATTGCGGTGAGCAGCAACGCCTCGTAGCCGAGCGCCGCGACGCGGCGGCGGATCGTGGCGAGCCGCGGGCCCCCGGGAGCGGTCACTGCCCCGGCGCGCGCGGCGCAGGGACAGGGGCGCGAGAAGGCGCAGGCGCGGGCGGATGCATCGGTGGCGCCCCGGGCCTCGCCGGCGGCCGCGCCGCCAGCTCGCGCCGCTTCTCGGGGGGCAGGTTCTGATACTCCTGCCATTTCTGACGCATCTCGTTCTTTTGATCGGGCGGCAGCGCCTTCAGCGACTTGTAGCGCTCACGCGCGGCGTTGCGCTGGTCCGGCGTAAGGCTCGACCATTCGCGCATCTGCCGCTGGATCCGCTGCTGCTGATCGGGGGACAGCGACGGATAGCGCTTCGCGAGGCCGAGCCACTTGGTCTTGCGCTGCGCGTCGAGGTGGTTCCAGTCGGACGCGAGTGGCGCCAGCACCTGCCGGTCGTGCTCGCTCAACTCGTTCCACGACGGCGACTTGAGGCCGATCTGCGCGTGCGCCGTCGAAGCGGCGAGCGCGGCGACGGCAACGATGCGCGTCAGCGCTCTTCGCCGCTGCGAAGCCAATTCTGGAATCCCCTGTCCAGATAGGCGTCGATCGGCAGGTCCGACGCGAGCAGGTGCAGGTCCAGGTCCTCGAACTCGTTAACCTGCTGCACGGCGTGCCATTGTTGGTACCCGAAGCCCGCGGCGGCGACGAAGAGCGCAACGGCGAGCCAGCGGAACATCGCCGCCCGCTGATGCGGGCGGTTGCCAGGCAGGCCGGGCCCGCCGGCGGTCACGAGGTCCGGCACCGTGCTCTCCGCTGCGCCGAGGTTGCCCATGGCGGCCGCGCGCGCCTGTTGCAGCCGGTAGAGCGTGCCGGGGCGCAGGTCGGCGGTGCCGAGGTCCAGGTGGCGGGCGATCTTGCGGGCGAATTCGGATTCTGCATTCATAACGTCATACCCTTCGCCTTCAGCATCTCGGCCAGGGCGTGGACGGCGCGCGAGCAATGCGTCTTCACGCTGCCTTCGGAGCACCCCATGGCAGCGGCCGTTTCCGCAACGTCGAGTTCTTCCCAGTAACGCAACAGGAACGCCTCGCGTTGACGGGCCGGCAGCCTCGCGAGCGCCTGCTCGATGATCCGCAGCGTCTGGCGCTGCTCGGCCGCGTCGGCCGGGTCCGACGGCTCCCGCGACTCGCTCGGCGCCTGCAGCGTCTCGAGCGGATCGTACTCGTCGTCGTCCTCCTTGTGGCCGAACGCCGAGAGGACGGTCGTCCACGTTGAGCGCACCTTCTGGCGCCGAAAATGGTCATGGATCGCGTTTTGCAGGATGCGCTGGAAGAGCATCGGCAACTCGCCGGCCGGCCGCGCCGCGTAATTCTCGGTCAGCTTGAGCATCGCGTCCTGCACGATATCGAGCGCCGCATCCTCGTTGCGCACCGCGTACATCGCCTGCTTGTAGGCGCGCCGCTCGACTTCGGCGAGAAAGCTCGAAATTTCCGTTGGCGTTGCCAGTTCGCGCGTTCCTTCGGTTCAACCGGGTGCTTCACCGGACCGCCACGGCGTCGCTGCAAATCCCGATCGGGCGGCGGCGATTATAGGCGCACGCTCATGCGGCCCCCGGCTGTCGGCCGCGATGTTGCGCCGTAGCAAATCCCCTTGACCGCCTTTGGCATTGCCGGTAGTGTCGGGCCTTCCGGGTCGAAAGGCTCGGATGCTGTATTGCAGCAAGGGCCGACGAACCCTCCCTCCGCGGCGCCACGAGCGCCAACGAGTCTCCCTGGAGACGGCCCGATTGCCCATTCGCGGCTTTCTACCCCGAGCCTTGGCGGGCGCGCGCTCCCATCGAGTGCGACCAACTGAACGACCACCGTTCGCCGCGACGGCGCAACGGACTTTCGAGGCATGGACTCATGGAATTGACGGGCGCGGAAATCCTGATCCGCTGTCTTCAGGAAGAAGGCGTCGACTACGTCTTCGGCTACCCCGGCGGGGCGGTTCTCAACATCTACGACGAGCTTTTCAAGCAGACGCGGGTCAAGCACGTGCTCGTCCGTCACGAGCAGGGCGCGGTCCACGCGGCCGACGGCTATTCGCGCTCGTCGCACAAGGTGGGCGTGGGGCTGGTGACGTCCGGGCCGGGCGTCACGAACGCGGTGACCGGCATCGCGACCGCCTACATGGATTCGATACCGCTCGTCGTCATCACCGGGCAGGTGCCGACGGCGGCGATCGGGCAGGACGCGTTCCAGGAATGCGACACCGTCGGCATCACGCGGCCGTGCGTCAAGCACAACTTCCTGGTGAAGAACGTCGCGGATGTCGCGATCACGATGAAGAAGGCGTTCTATCTGGCGGCGACCGGGCGCCCCGGCCCCGTCGTCGTCGACATTCCGAAGGACGTCACGCAGGCGAAGGCGGCATTCACCTATCCCAAGACCGTCTCGCTGCGCTCGTACAACCCGGTGACCAAGGGCCATGCGGGGCAGATCAAGAAAGCGGTACAGCTCCTGCTCGAAGCGAAGCGGCCGATGGTGTACACGGGAGGTGGTGTCATCCTGAATGACGCGTCGGAGACGCTGACACGGCTCGTGCGGCTGCTCGGCTTCCCTTGCACGAACACGCTGATGGGTCTTGGCGGCTTCCCGGGCACGGACCCGCAGTTCACCGGCATGCCGGGAATGCACGGCACGTACGAAACCAACATGGCGATGCAGCACTGCGACGTGCTGCTCGCCGTCGGCGCCCGCTTCGACGATCGCGTGATCGGCGATCCGGCGCACTTCTACCGCCCCGACCGCAAGATCATCCACATCGACATCGATCCGTCGTCGATCTCCAAGCGTGTCAAGGTCGACGTTCCGATCGTCGGCTACGTCGGCGACGTGCTGTCGGAAATGACGAAGCTCGTCGAATCGGCGCCGGCGCGTCCCGACGCCGCCGCGCTCAAGGCGTGGTGGGCCGAGATCAAGGAGTGGCAGCGCAAGGACTGCCTGCGCTACGACCGCGCAAGCAAGCTCATCAAGCCGCAGTTCGTGATCGAGAAGCTCTACGCGCTGACGCGCGGCCAGGCGTTCGTCACGTCGGACGTCGGACAGCACCAGATGTGGGCGGCGCAGTACTACCGGTTCGACAAGCCGCGCCGCTGGATCAATTCGGGAGGCCTCGGGACGATGGGCTTCGGGCTGCCGGCGGCGATGGGCGTGCAGCTCGCCAATCCCGATGCCGACGTCGTCTGCGTCACCGGCGAGGCGTCGATCCAGATGTGCATCCAGGAGCTGTCGACGTGCCGGCAGTACCACCTGCCGATCAAGATCGTGAACCTCAACAATCGCTACATGGGGATGGTGCGGCAGTGGCAGGAGTTCTTCTACGGCAACCGCTACGCGGAGTCGTACATGGACGCGCTGCCCGACTTCGTGAAGCTCGCCGAGGCGTACGGTCACGTCGGCATGAAGATCGAGCATCCGCGCGACGTCGAAGGCGCGCTGCGCGAGGCGCTCGCGCAGAAGGAGCGGCTCGTGTTCCTCGATTTCGTGACCGATCAGACGGAGAACGTGTTCCCGATGGTGCCGGGCGGGAAAGGGCTCACCGAGATGATCCTGGCGGAGGAACTGTGAGCACCCCCCAACCCCACCCTGTCTCCGCGCGGGGACAACGAGCTCGCGTAGCGATCGACGTTGCGGCGAACGCTAACGTGAGCGCAGCGAACGTCGAGCCCGGCGTTAGCCGGGCGGCCATAGCCAAAAGGGAGCCGAGCGTCAGCGCGGCGGGTGAGGGGTCGAGCGTGCCGTGGAGGCATGCATGAGACACATCCTGTCGATCCTCGTCGAGAACGAGGCGGGCGCGCTGTCGCGGATCTCGGGACTCTTCTCCGCGCGCGGCTACAACATCGAGTCGCTGACAGTGGCGCCGACCGAGGACCCGACGATGTCGCGGATGACGATCGTCACGAGCGGCTCCGACGACGTGATCGAGCAGATCACGAAGCAGTTGAACAAGCTGGTCGAAGTCGTCAAGGTCGTCGACCTGACCGAAGGCAATCACATCGAGCGCGAGCTGATGCTCGTCAAGGTGCGCGCAGCCGGCAAGGACCGCGACGAGATGAAGCGTCTGGCCGACATTTTCCGCGGCCGCATTCTCGACGTCACCGACAAGAGTTATACGATCGAGCTGACCGGCACCGGCTCGAAGCTCGACGCATTCCTGCAGGCGATCGAACCGGGCGTCATCCTGGAGACGGTGCGCACGGGGGCGTCGGGAATCGGGCGCGGCGAGCGGATATTGCGGATCTGAGCGAACTCACGAGGACATGCACATGAAGGTCTATTACGAAAAGGACGCCGATCTCTCGCTGATCAAGGGCAAGAAGGTGACGATCGTCGGGTATGGCTCGCAGGGCCACGCGCATGCACAAAACCTGAACGACTCCGGCGTCAAGGTCACCGTCGGCCTGCGCAAGGGCGGCGCGTCGTGGGACAAGGCCAGGGCGGCGGGCCTCGAGGTCGCCGAGGTCGCCGACGCGGTGAAGGGCGCCGACGTCGTGATGATGCTGATGCCCGACGAGCACATTGCCGCCGTCTACAAGTCCGATGTCGAGCCGAACCTCCGCAAGGGCGCGACGCTCGCGTTCGCCCACGGCTTCAACGTGCATTACGGTCAGGTCGTCCCGCGCGCGGACCTCGACGTCGTCATGGTCGCGCCGAAGGCGCCGGGCCACACGGTGCGCTCGACGTATGTCGCCGGCGGCGGCGTACCGATGCTGATCGCCGTGCATCAGGACGCGTCGCAGCGCGCCCGCGACGTCGCGCTCTCCTACGCAGCGGCGATCGGCGGCGCACGCGCCGGCGTCATCGAGACGAACTTCCGCGAGGAAACGGAGACCGATCTCTTCGGCGAGCAGACGGTGCTCTGCGGAGGACTGGTCGAGCTCATCAAGGCCGGTTACGAAACGCTGGTCGAAGCGGGGTACGCGCCGGAGATGGCGTATTTCGAATGCCTGCACGAGGTCAAGCTGATCGTCGATCTCATCTACGAGGGCGGGATCGCGAACATGAACTACTCGATCTCGAACAACGCCGAGTACGGCGAATACGCGACCGGACCGAAGATCGTCACCGAGGACACGAAGCGCGCGATGAAGGAGGCACTCGCCCGCATCCAGTCGGGCGAATACGCGCGCGAATTCATCCTCGAGAACCGCGCCGGCGCGCCGACGCTCATGTCCCGGCGCCGGATGACGGCCCAGCATCCGATCGAGGTCGTCGGCGAGAAGCTGCGCTCGATGATGCCCTGGATCCGCAAGAACAGGCTCGTCGACCAGACGCGGAACTGAGGCTAAACGTCCCCCACGCTCGCTTCGCTCGCTGCCTCCGGGGGGCGCGTCAGTCGCTCGGGGCGGGCGGCCCTTCGCGAATGACCGACGGCCGACGGTATACTTCGGCCATGGTCATTCGAGCGGGGATTGCGCCATGACACCGCGCCATCGTCAGCGAGGCTGGCTCGGATTGGTCGTGATCCTGCTCGCGCTCGTCATCGTCGGCCTCGCGGCGCGGAGCGCGCTCAAGGCCTATGGCCTGTTCGACGATCAGGACAAGCCGCGCCGTGCGGCCGCGCGCGGCGCATCCGAGGTCGAGCAGGCGGCTGCGGTCACGCCGCGCGACGCGCTCGAGCGCGCGAGGGGCGTCGAGGCAACGGTGAAGCAGGGCGCGATCGAGCAGGAAAAGCGCATCGACGACGCGATCGCCAAGTGACCGGACCTGCGTCCGCATCGCTCGTCCGCCTGTTCCGCGCGGCGAACGCGATCGTCGCGTAAGCGTTGCCGGTCGTGAGCGCCTATCCGCACCCGGTCATCGCACGCGAGGGCTGGCCGTTCCTGATCGTCGCGTTCGTGGTCGCGCTCGCGCTGTCGCTCGCGTCGTGGTGGGCACTTGCCGCGCTCGCATGGCTCGCGTTCCTGTTCATCCTGCAGTTCTTCCGCGACCCGCCGCGGGACGCGCCGACGCAGCCGAATGCGGTGCTTTCGCCGGCGGACGGACGGGTCGTGCGCGTCGGCAATGCGCGCGATCCCTACCTCGATCGCGACGCGCTGCTGATCAGCGTGTTCATGAACGTGTTCAACGTCCATTCGAATCGCAGCCCCGTCGACGCCGACGTCGTGCAGACGTGGTATCACCCGGGCAAGTTCGTCAACGCGGCGCTCGACAAGGCTTCGGTCGACAACGAGCGCAACGCGCTGGCGCTCGTCACGCCGTCGGGCGCGAAGGTGACGTGCGTTCAGGTCGCGGGCCTCATCGCGCGGCGCATCCTCTGCTACGTCAAGGCGGGGGATCGCCTGGCCCGGGGGCAGCGCTACGGCTTCATTCGGTTCGGCTCGCGCGTCGACCTTTACCTTCCTGCCGATGCGGTTCCGCGTGCAGCGGTCGGCGACATCGTGCATGCGACACGATCGATCGTCGCCGAATTGCGCGAGCCGTGACCGCGAGGTGACCAGCCGATGATCAGCGACGACGACGACCTGCAAAGCGAGCGGCGGCTCCTCAAGAACCGTGTGCGAAGGCGCGGGATCTACCTGCTGCCGAACCTGTTCACGACCGCCGCGCTTTTCGCGGGCTTCTACGCGATCGTGCAGGCGATGAACATGAACTTCGACCAGGCGGCCGTGGCGATCTTCGTCGCAATGGTGCTCGACGGCCTCGACGGCCGCGTCGCCCGGATGACGCGCACGCAAAGCGCGTTCGGCGCCGAGTTCGACAGCCTGGCCGACATGGTGAGCTTCGGCGCGGCGCCGGCGCTCGTGATGTACGAATGGGTGCTTCGCGATCTCGGCAAGCTCGGCTGGATCGCCGCGTTCGTCTATGTCGCCGGCGCAGCGCTGCGCCTCGCGCGCTTCAACACGCTGCTCGAGGTCGCGGACAAACGCTATTTCACCGGATTGCCGAGTCCGTCGGCCGCTGCGCTCGTCGCCGGGCTCGTCTGGGTCGTCGACGATCTCGCCTACGATCCCGACGCGCTGCGCTGGCTCGCATGGGCGGTCACGCTGTTCGCGGGACTCACGATGGTGAGCAATCTCAAGTACTACAGCTTCAAGACGATCAATCTCAAGAAGAGCGTGCCGTTCGTCGCGATCTTCCTGATCGTGCTGTTCGTTGCGCTGCTGTCGTGGCAGCCGCCGCTCGTGCTGTTCGCCGCGTTCGTCGTCTACGCGGCGTCCGGTTACGTCGTCTCGGCCTGGACGCTTGCGCGCGCGCGGCGGATGCGCACCTCGGGCTCGTCGTGAGCCGATGATCGCGGTCGTCATTCCGTGCTATGAGACACGGCGGCAAATCCTCGACGTCATCGCCGGGATCGGCGCGAACGTCGGCCGCATCTACGTCGTCGACGACCGATGTCCGGAGCACACGGGCGACCTCGTCGAGCAGTCCGCCCGCGACCCGCGCGTGCGTGTGCTGCGCCACGACAAGAACCTCGGCGTCGGCGGCGCCGTCGTGACCGGTTACCGCGCCGCGCTCGCCGACGGAGCGGAGATCGTGGTCAAGATCGATGGCGACGGGCAGATGGACCCGGCGCAGATAAGCCGGCTCGTCGCGCCGATCGCGATGGGCGCCGCCGATTACACGAAGGGCAACCGCTTCTACGATTACGCGCTGCTGCAGCAGATGCCGCGCGTGCGGCTCCTCGGCAACGCGCTGCTGTCGCTCGTCAACAAGATCTCGAGCGGCTACTGGAACGTGATGGATCCGACGAACGGCTATACGGCGATCCACCGGATCGCGCTCGCCGCGCTGCCGCTCGGGCGGATCGACCGCGGCTATTTCTTCGAGTCGGACATGCTGTTCCGGCTCTACACGGTCCGCGCGGTCGTGCGCGACGTGCCGCTCGCCGCCCGCTATGCCGACGAGAAGAGCAACCTGCGGATCGCGCGCGTGCTGTGCGACTTTCCGCTCAAGTACGTGGCGGCGACGCTCAAGCGTGTCCTCTACGCGTACTTCCTGCGCGACTTCAACGCCGGGACGCTCCAGCTCGCGTCGGGCCTCGTGTTGCTGACGTTCGGCATCGTCTTCGGCGCCTGGAAATGGATCACGCTGTCGATCGAAGGCTTCACGGCGACGTCCGGCACCGTGATGCTCGCCGCACTGCCGGTCCTGATCGGGGTTCAACTGCTGCTCGGCGCGCTGCAGTTCGACATCCAGAACGTGCCGCGCGCGCCGCTGTGCGCGGATCCGGCTCTCGTCGGAGCCGAAGCTTTTTAGCGTCCCGTTGCGGACGACAGCGACTTGCCGTCGTCGCCCTGCGCGATCGCCGCGACGACATAGCCGCCGATGCGCGCGACCGGCGTCGTGTCGCGGTCGCGGTATTCGAGGAGCACGCGGTCGAGCGGGTCGGTCGAATGCGCGACGAACACGGCATGCGTGAGGCGAAACCGCCGCGCCACGGCCGCGACGTCGTCGGCGGTGCGCGCAGCGGCGAGCGCGCTGAACACGCCGGCGTCGTGCCAGTTCGCCGAGCGCGAATAACCGACGAAGCCGCTCGGTGCAGGCGCGTTGAGGACGAAGAAGCCGACGCGGGCATCGGCGAGATTGCGGTTCAGGTAGTCGGCGACGATCCGCAGCGGCGCGTAGCGCGCCACATACGCTCGGCGCGCATCGGCGTCCTGCGAGCAGCGCAGGCAAAGCGTCGTGTTCGGCCAGCTCGCCGTCGGCATCAGCGATGAGTTGACCACGACAACGAGGGCCGCAACGGCAACCAATCCCGCCCGCGCCATCGCCGGGCGCATCCAGTCGCCGAGCGACCACGCGCCAAGCACCGCGAGCAGGACGAGCGCGGGCAGCAGGTAGCGCAAATAGGATTGCTGCGCGTAGACGAGCAGCGCGAAGCCTGCGGCGAGCGCGAAGAGGCCGGCCCGGATGCCGCGCCGGCGTGCAAAAAGGCCGCCGACGACGAGCGGGAACAACAGCAGCCACTGGACGCCTGCGGCGCCATCGTGACCTTCGATGAAGCGGCCGCTTTGCGTCACGAGGTCGTACGGCGTCGTCGCGGTGAGCGGCGCGTTGTAAAGCGGATTGTTGAAATCGAC
>Ga0310810_10001797_pt1 | contig 22751 bp, 17 predicted proteins | sample NCmetagenome_FD_207641 | JGI IMG/M metagenome (GOLD analysis project Ga0310810, IMG submission 207641) | Soil microbial communities from experimental microcosm in Duke University, North Carolina, United States - NC | ecosystem: Engineered > Artificial ecosystem > Soil microcosm > Unclassified ... | reverse complement strand
CGCCCGACACGATCGTCCGCGAGGTGGTGGAGCCCGCTGTCGGGATGACGGCGTTCCAGGCCCGGGAGCTCGCCTTCGGGCTCAAGCTCACCCCGGCCCAGGTGAGCCGGATGGTCACGACGCTCCTGGGGGCCTATCGCGCCTTCCGGGACCTCGACGCCACCATGGTGGAGATCAATCCGCTGGTGGTGACGCAGGACGGCGCCCTGCTGGCGCTCGACTGCAAGATGACCTTCGACGACAACGCGATGTTCCGCCGCCCCAACGTGAGCGAGCTGCGCGACTACGCCGAGGAGGATCCGCGCGAGGCGCAGGCCTCGGAGTACGGCCTCAACTACGTGGCGCTGGACGGCAACATCGGCTGCATCATCAACGGCGCCGGCCTCGCGATGGCGACGATGGACATGATCAAGCACGCCGGCGGGGCGCCGGCCAACTTCCTGGACGTGGGCGGCGGCGCCTCCCCCGACCGGGTGGCCGCGGCGTTCCGCCTGGTGCTCTCCGACAAGAACATCGAGGCGATGCTGGTCAACATCTTCGCCGGGATCAACCGGTGCGACTGGGTGGCCCAGGGCGTGGTGCAGGCGGCCCGGGAGATCGACCTCAAGATCCCGCTGGTGGTCCGGCTCGCCGGCACCAACGTGGAGGAAGGGCGGCGGATCCTGAAGGACAGCAATCTGCCGATCATCACCGCCGACTCTCTTGCGGAGGCGGCCGAGCGGGTGGTGGGGGCCCTCAAGTCGTCGCGCCCCGGACGCAGCGCGACGGGGAATGGACAGCCATGAGCATCCTGATCGACGAGACCACCAAGGTCCTGGTGCAGGGCTTCACCGGCGACAAGGCCACCTTCCACGCCAAGGAGATGATCGCCTACGGCACCCAGATCGTGGGCGGCGTCACGCCGGGGAAGGGTGGCGGCCGGCACCTCGACCGGCCGGTCTTCAACACGGTGAAGGAAGCGGTGCGGGAGACCGGCGCCACGGCCAGCATCATCTTCGTGCCGGCCGCCTTCTGCGCCGACTCGATCATGGAAGCGGCCGATGCGGGGGTCCGGTTCGTGGTCACCATCACCGACGGGATCCCGGCCCAGGACATGATGATGGTGAAGCGCTACCTGTTCCGCTTTCCCAAGGAGCGCCGCACCATGCTGGTGGGTCCCAACTGCGCCGGCGTCATCAGCCCGGGCAGGGCGATGCTGGGGATCATGCCGGGACACATCTACATGCGCGGGAACGTCGGGCTGGTCACCCGCTCGGGCACGCTGGGCTACGAGGCCGCCTCGCAGATGAAGGCGGTGGGCATCGGCATCACCACCAGCGTCGGGATCGGCGGCGACCCCATCAACGGCAGCTCCTTCCTCGACCACCTCAAGCTGTTCGAGCAGGACCCCGAAACCGAGGCGGTCATGATCATCGGCGAGATCGGCGGGCCGCAGGAGGCGGAGGCCGCGCAGTTCGCCAAGGAGAACATGAGCAAGCCGGTGATCGGGTACGTCGCGGGGCTCACCGCGCCCAAGGGGCGGAGGATGGGGCACGCCGGGGCGATCATCTCCGCCTTCGGCGACACCGCGGCCGAGAAGGCCGAGATCATGCGCTCGGCCGGGCTCACCGTAGTGACCAGTCCGTCCGAGCTGGGCGAAACCGTGGCCGAGACGCTCAAGCGGGGCAAGAAGCGCCCCGTGGCCACCCGATGAGCGCCCGGCCCAGCGTGGTGGTGACCCGCCGGTTGCCCGAGGCGGTCGAGCGGGAGCTGATGCGCGACTTCGAGGCCCGCCTCAATCCCGAGGACCGTCCCCTCGGTGCCGAGGGGCTGGTGGAGGCGATGCGGAGCGCCGATGCCGTCCTGACCACCGTCACCGACAAGGTGACGGCCGAGGTCCTGTCCGCCGAGCCCCGGCGCGCGAGGATCGTGGCCAACTTCGGCGTAGGCTTCAACAACATCGACGTCGAGGCCGCCAAGGCCCGCGGCGTCGCGGTGAGCAACACGCCGGATGTGCTCACCGACGCCACCGCCGACCTGGCGATCACGCTCCTGCTCATGGTCGCGCGCCGCACGGGCGAAGGGGAGCGGCACCTCCGAGGCGGCCACTGGACCGGCTGGCGGCCGACCCACATGATGGCCACCCACGTCACGGGGAAGACCCTCGGTCTGGTGGGCATGGGCCGGATCGCGCGGGCGGTGGCCAAGCGGGCGCATCACGGCTTCGGCATGAAGGTCATCTACCACGATCCCTTCCCGCCGCCGGCGGACGTGGCGGCCGCGCTCGGCGCCGAGCCGCGGGCGGAGCTCGACGAGGTGCTGCGCGAGGCCGACTTCGTCTCGCTCCATTGCCCGGCGACGCCGGAGACGCGTCACCTCATGAATCGCGAGCGGCTCGCCCTGATGCGGCCGGACGCGTTCCTGGTCAACACCGCGCGCGGCGACGTGGTGGACGAGGGGGCGCTGGTCGAGGCGCTGCAGCAGAAGAAGATCGCCGGGGCGGGCCTCGACGTCTTCGAGCGGGAGCCCGAGGTGACCCGCGCGTTGTTGAGCATGGAGAACGTCGTGCTGCTGCCCCATCTCGGCAGCGCCACTACCGAGACGCGCGTCGCGATGGGCATGCGGGCGCTGGAGAACCTGCGACTCTTCTTCGGCGGCAAGCCGCTCCGGGACCGCGTGGCGTGACCGACGCCGCGGTCGAGCTGTTCGCCACCCCGGCCGACCTGCCCGAGTCGCCCGATCCGGTGGCGGCGAGCGCCGCGGCCTACGCCAACGAAGTCGTCGAGCTGCTCTCCCAGCTCCTGCTCGGGCTGGTCCGCGCCCGGGCCCCCGAGCTCGAGCCCGTGCTCCGCGGCGAGCAGCCGGCGGTGGATCTCTCGCCCGAGCTGATGGCCCGCGCCCTCCAGGTGCAGGGGATCTGGTTCCAGCTCCTCAGCATCGCCGAGCAGAACGCCGCCATGCGCCGGCGCCGGCAGACCGAGGCCGAGCGCGGCTACGAGAAGCTGCGCGGCACCTTCGCCCAGGTGATCTTCGACGCCGCGGCGGCGGGGATAACGGCCGACGAGATCCGCCAGCTGCTGCAGACCCTCCGGGTCCGTCCCGTCATCACCGCGCATCCCACCGAGGCCAAGCGGGTCACCACCCTGGAGAAGCACCGGCGGATCTACCGCCGCCTGGTGGATCTGGAGTCACCCCGCTGGACCCCGCGCGAGCGCCACGGCCTGATCGAGGGGCTGCGCACCGAGATCGAGCTCCTCTGGCTCACAGGCGAGCTTCGCCTGGCCAAGCCCACCGTCCCCCAGGAAGTCTTCTGGGCGCTGCACTTCTTCAACGAGACGCTGTTCGAGTCGGTCCCCGACCTCCTCGACAAGATCGAGCGGGTGCTGCAGCACGATTACCCCGGCGAGCGGTTCGAGGTCCCGGCCTTCTTCCAGTTCGGCTCCTGGGTGGGCGGCGATCGGGACGGCAATCCGTTCGTCACCAACGCCGTCACCCGGAGCACGCTGCTGGAGAACCGCCTGACCGCGCTCCGCCGCTATGCCCGCCGGCTCTCCGACCTGGTCCGGGCGCTCAGCCTCACCGAGAAGGCGTTTCCGATCTCGGACCGGTTCCGGGAAGCCCTCGAGCGCGAGCTCGCGGCGAGCCGCATCGGCGACGAAATCGCCGCCCGCAATCCGGGCGAGGTCTTCCGCCAATACCTCGCCTGCATGCTGCGCCGGGTCCAGGTGATGATCGACGCCACCGAGCGGGGCGACACCCAGGTGGGCGCCGACGGCTACGCCACGGCCGACGCCCTGCTGGCGGACCTGCGTCTGATCGAGGCCGAGCTCGAGGACGCCGGACGCATCGAGATGGTGCGGTTGCTGGCGCGGCCGGTGCGCCGCGAGGTGGAGGCGTTCCGGTTCAGCACGGTCCGCCTCGACGCCCGGGAGAACACCACCAAGCTCACCGCGGCGCTGCAGGCGCTCTGGCGCGCAGGGGGCGGCGACGGGGACCCGCCCGAGGTGCAGGGCGACGCCTGGCGCGCCTGGGTGGCGGGCGAGCTCGCCCGTCCCCTGACCGCCGAGGCCGCGCCACCCGCCCTCCCCGACGACGCCGCCGAGACGCTCGGCATGTTCCGGCTGATCCGGGTGCTGCGCGAGGAGGTGGATCGCGAGGCGTTCGGGACTTTCGTGCTTAGCATGACCCGGAGCGTGGCGGACATTCTCGGCGCCTACCTGCTGGCCAAGACCGGCGGCCTCTTCGCCGACCGCCCCGGCGTGGAGAGCTGCACCCTGCCGATCGTGCCGCTGTTCGAGACCATCGACGATCTCCAGCGCGCGCCGGTCATCATGAAGGAGCTGCTCGACGTGCCGCTGGTACGCCGGAGCGTGCGGGCGCAGGGCGGGGTACAGGAGGTGATGATCGGCTATTCCGACTCCAACAAGGACGGCGGCTTCCTCACCTCCAACTGGGAGCTGTACAAGGCCCAGATCAAGCTCACGAGGGTGGGGAAGGAGAGCGGGATCCCGATCGCCTTCTTCCATGGCCGGGGCGGATCGGTGAGCCGGGGCGGCGCGCCCACCGGCCGGGCGATCGCGGCCCAGCCCGCGGGCTCGATCGGCGGTCGGATGCGCATCACCGAGCAGGGCGAGGTGGTGTCGTTCAAGTACGCCAACCGGGGCACGGCCCAGTACCAGATCGAGCTCCTCGCGGCGAGCGTGTTCGAGCATTCGATCAAGAGCGAGCGGGAGCAGGCGCTGATTCCCACCGCCGAAGGCGACGAGGCGATGGAGGCCCTCTCCGGCGCGGCGCAGGCCGCGTATCGCAGGCTGATCGACCATCCCGGACTGCTGCCCTACTTCCAGGCCGCGAGCCCACTGGAGGAGATCTCCCTGCTCAACATGGGCTCCCGTCCCGCCCGCCGGTTCGGAGCCCGCTCGCTCGGCGACCTGCGGGCGATCCCCTGGGTCTTCGCCTGGTCGCAGAACCGGCACTTCGTGCCCGGCTGGTACGGCGTCGGGAGCGGGATCCTGACCTTCCTCCAGGTCCGTGGTGAGCGGGGGAGCAATCTGCTGTCGCGGATGTTCCGCGACTCCCGGCTCTTCCGCCTGATCGTGGATGAGGTGGAGAAGACGCTTTCCTACGTGGACATCGGGATCGCCCGGGAGTACGCGGCGCTGGTGGCGGAGCAGGAGGTGCGCGATCCGGTCTTCGCGATGATCGAGGAGGAGTACCAGCGCTCGGTCGAAGCGGTGCTGCGGATCAGCGGGGGCAAGACCCTGGCGGAGCGATTCCCCCGGTTCCGCCGCCGCCTCGCCCGCCGCCTTCCCACCATCAACCAGGTCTCCCGACAGCAGATCGAGCTGGTGCGCCGGTTCCGCGAATCGGGCGGCGACCGGAGCCAGGAAGAGCAGCTCTCGGCGCTGTTGCTGTCGATCAACTGTATTGCGGCGGGGTTTGGGGCGACGGGGTAGGGAAGGGCGCACAGGCGCGAGGGCGCACAGGCGCGAACCCTTCACTAGGCTCGGAAAAGCGCAACTCTCGTTCGCGGCGGCGCGCCCTCGCGCCTGTCCGTCTCAGCTCCCTCGCGCCTGTGCGCCTTCGCGCCTGTGCGCCTTCTTCTCCACCTCCACCCGCAGCTGCCCGCACGCCGCGTTGATGTCCAGACCGCGGCTCCGGCGCACCGTCGCCTCGATACCCTGGTTCCGGAGCCGGTCGGCGAAGGCCCGGATGCGCGGGGTGGCCGTCGGGGTGAGGTCGGGAGCCCCGCCCGGGTGGAGCGGAAGGATGTTCACCAACGCGCCCAGCCGCCGCGCCAGCTTGGCCAGCCGATCCGCGTCGGCGTCGGCGTCGTTGACTCCCCCGATCATCACGTACTCGAAGGTCACCCGCTTGCGGAACGCCTCCGCCGCGCGCAGCACGGCATCGAGGTCGTACTTCTTCTCGATCGGCATGATCGAGAGACGCTGGGCGGAGGTCGTGGCGTGGAGCGAGACGGCGAGGCGGAACTGTTCCGGCCGCCGCGCGAACGCCGCCAATCCCGGCAGGATCCCCACCGTGGAAACGGTGATGTGCCGCGCGCCGATGCCGAATCCCTCGGCCGCGTTGAGGACGGTGAGGGCCGTGTCCACCGCGTCCCAGTTGAGGAGCGGCTCGCCCATTCCCATGAACACGATGTTGGTGGGCTTGTCGGCGGGGGTGCGCAGGACGATCTCCCGCACCTGCCCCGCGATCTCGAACGGGGTGAGGTTGCGCCGGTAGCCCATCCGGCCGGTGGCGCAGAAGGCGCAGCGCAGGGCACACCCCGCCTGGGAGCTGATGCAGAGCGTCCGGCGGCCGCCGCTGGGAATCAGCACCGATTCGACCGCCTCCCCGTCGGCCAGCCGCCAGAGATACTTCCGGGTGCCGTCGGAGGATTGCTGGATGACCTCAGGCTCCAGCCGGAGGAGGGGGTGCTCCTGGTCCAGCGCCTCCCGGAGCTCCAGCGGCAGCTCGGTCGCCGCACCCCAGCGCTCGACCGGGGCAACCCACAGCCGCCGCGCCATTTGCTCGACCCGGTAGCGGGGCAGTCCGCGCTCGGCCGCCCAGCCCGCGAGACGCTCGCGTCCGGTGCCTGGTGGGAGATCGAGAAGGCTATCGCCGGTCATCGGTGAAAGATAGCTAAACTCAAGGTGGATTTCGCATTGCCCCGCCTCGGAGCGGCGGTTACGTTTGTCCCATGCCTCCCGGTTCCGTCCCGTGCTGCTGACCGAGCTGCTCACGCCGGACCGGCTGGTGGTCCCGCTGGCCGCGCGGGACAAGCAGGGCACCATCGCCGAGCTGGTCCAGCACCTGGTTCGGTGCGGCGGCGGCGACGCGGCGCAGGTGCTGGCCTCGGTCGAGGAGCGCGAGTCGGTCCTCAGCACCGGCATCGGACTCGGCGTCGCCATTCCACATGCGCGGTGCCCGGCCGTTCAGGAGCTCGGAGTAGTCGGCGGCGTGGCCGCGGAGCCGATCCCTTACGACTCCATCGACGGCGACCCGGTCCGGCTGTTTTTCCTCATCGTGGGGCCGGAGGCGTCGGCCGGCCTGCACGTCAAGATCCTGAGTCGCATCGCCCGGCTGGTGCGGCGGGACACCGTCCGTCAACAGCTGGTCGAGGCGAAGACCCCTGATGAGCTCTACCACCTCCTCGTCGACGCCGAAGCGCGTTAGCCCCATGGTCCAGGGCCGCGCGTCAGGCGCCACCGTGCTGCGCACCGATCTCGCCGGCGCACTGACCCGGGCCGATCTCGGCCGCGCGGTCCGTCTGGGCGGCTGGGTGCACCGGCGGCGGGATCTCGGCGGACTGGTGTTCATCGATCTCCGCGACCGCGGCGGGCTGGTGCAGCTCTCCTGCAACCCCGAGTGGACCCCGCCCGAGACCATGCAGCGCGCCGCCGCCCTGGGCGCGGAGACGGTGATCCTCGCTTCGGGCACCGTGCAGCTTCGGCCCGAGCCCTCGCGCGATCCCGGCCTGGTCTCTCGGGAGGTCGAGGTCCACGTCACCGGACTCGAAGTCGTCGGTCCGGCGCAGACCCCGGCGATTCCGGTGGCGCGGAAGGAAAAAGAAGAGCCGCCGGCGGAGGAGCTCCGTCTGCGGCATCGGGTGCTCGATCTCCGCCGGGCCGAGCTGCAGCGCACCCTGATCCTGCGGCATCGGCTGATGCAGGCGACCCGTCGCTATTTCGACGGCCTGGGCTTTCTCGAGATCGAGACGCCGATTCTCACCAAGCCCACTCCCGAGGGGGCGCGCGACTACCTGGTGCCGAGCCGGATTCACCGGGGCGAGTTCTTCGCGCTGCCGCAGTCGCCCCAGCTCTACAAGCAGCTGCTCATGATGGCGGGGTTCGACCGGTACTTCCAGATCGCCCGCTGCTTCCGGGACGAGGACCTCCGGGCCGACCGGCAGCCGGAGTTCACCCAGATCGACGTCGAGGCCTCGTTCGTCGGCGTCGAGGACGTGCTCGGCTTCGGGGAGGGGCTGGTCGCGGCGCTCTGGAGCGAGGCGGGGCAGGTGATCGATACCCCGATCCCGCGAATGCGGCATCGCGACGCGATGGAGCGTTACGGCACCGACAAACCCGACCTCCGCTTCGGGCTCGAGCTCACCGACGTGACCGATGTCTTCCGGAGCGCCGAGTTCTCGGTCACCCGGAACGCCATCGCCGCGGGTGGACGGGTGCGCGGGATCCGGGTACCCGGAGGCGGCACGCTGACCCGGAAGCAGGTGGACGAGATCGAATCGGCGGCGAAGAGCCTTGGCGCCGCGGGGTTGCTGCGGCTCAAGGTCGCGGGCGGCCAGCTCGAAGGCCCGGCCGCGAAATTCCTCGCCGCCGGGGCGGCGGAGCGGCTCGGTCTCGCGGACGGCGACCTGGGTCTCTACGTCGCGGGCCCGGACCACGTCTCCGGCCCGTCGCTCGACCGGACCAGGCAGGAAGTCGCCCGGCGGAGGTCGCTCATTCCGTCCGGGGTGAACCGCTTCGTGTGGATCGTGGACTTCCCACTGTTCGAGAAGGACCCGGTGTCCGGAGCGCTCGGCGCGGTCAACCATCCCTTCACCGCGCCCCACCCCGACGACGTGCCGCTGCTGGACACCGCGCCGGAACAGGCACGCGCGCTGGCCTACGACATGGTATTGAACGGCACCGAGCTCGGCGGGGGCAGCCTCCGTATCGCCGATCCCCGGCTGCAGCGCCGGGTGTTCGGGCTGCTCGGCATTCCCGAGGCGCAGGCCGAGCAGCGCTTCGGCTTCCTGCTGGAAGGCCTCCGCGCCGGCGCTCCGCCGCACGGCGGGTTCGCCTTCGGCATGGATCGTATCGTGATGCTGCTCGCGGGAGTGGATTCGCTGCGCGACGTGATCGCGTTTCCCAAGACCACCGCGCAGCGCGCGCTGTTCGAGGGCGCGCCGACGGCGGTCGATGCGGAGGACTTGCGGGAGCTGAATCTGGAGGTGAAAGGGTGAGAGGCGAATGGCGAAAGGCGACGGGGAGCCGGTCCCACCCCCTTCGCCCTTCGCCCTTCGCACTTCGCCATCTCTGCCTATGCCCGACGACACGACCACCCAGCACCGGATGTCCGCCGAGGGCGCCGACCCGCTGCTGTTCGCGGGGGTGAACGACGCCAATCTGCAGGAGCTGCAACGGACCCTCGGGGTCCGCATCAGCTTCCGGGGCGACGCCGTCACGGTGACCGGCACCGGCGAGCAGGTCGAGCGCGCCCTTCCGATCGTGCAGGGACTGCTCGACCTGGCCCGCATGGGCGAGTCGGTCACCCCCGATGACGTCTACCGCCTGGCGGCCGACACGCCCACCGCCGAGATGCCCGCCGCCGGCGCCGACGGCAAGATCGTGCTCCCCGGCCTGCGTCGCGCGATCGCGCCCAAGACCCAGGGCCAGCGCGAGTACCTCCAGGCCATCACCAACAACGAGATCGTGGTCGGCATCGGGCCCGCGGGAACCGGGAAGACCTACCTCGCCGTGGCCAAGGCCGTCGAGGCGCTGGCCCGGAAGCGGGTCCGCCGGATCATCCTGGCCCGCCCGGCGGTGGAGGCCGGCGAGTCGCTCGGCTTCCTCCCGGGCGACCTGCAGGCCAAGGTCGATCCCTATCTCCGTCCGCTCTACGACGCGCTCGAAGACATGATGCCGCACGACCGGGTGCAGCGCGCGCTGGAGACCCGCACCATCGAGATCGCGCCTTTGGCCTACATGCGCGGGCGCACCCTGGCCGACGCGTTCATCATCCTGGACGAGGCGCAGAACGCCACCGGCGCCCAGATGAAGATGTTCCTCACCCGGCTGGGGGTGAACAGCCGGACCGTGGTCACCGGCGACAAGACCCAGATCGACCTGCCGAGGCGGGAGGAGAGCGGCCTGGTGCAGATCGAGCGGCTCCTGCCGGGGGTCGAGGGGATCGCGTTCTGCTACCTGCACGAGACCGACGTCGTCCGGCACCGGCTCGTGCGCGAGATCATTCGGGCCTATGCGGAGGACCAGAACGGCTGATGCCCCGTAGGGAGCGGTCCCGGCCCGTCGACCCTCCGGTGGATGGCGGCGGGAGGATCTGGTATCACCTGGTGCGCTGGGCGCCCCTGCTCGCGACGGCGGTCGTGGCGTACCTGCTGTTCCCGCCGCCGACGGGCCAGGTCGCCGTGCTCCCGTCGGTCGGGCAGGTAGCCGGCCGCACCATCGTCGCGCCCTTCGGCTATCAGGTGCGGAAGTCCCCCGAGGAGATGGCGCGGGAAGGCGAGAGCCGGGCGCTGGGGGCGCAACCGGTGTTCCGCTACAGCCCCACCGCGTACGACTCTGCGCTCACCGCCGCCCGCGCCTTCTTCGCCGAGCTCGAGCGGGCCCAGGCGCAGGGCCCCGAGCTGCTCCGCGCGGTCGCCGCCACCCGGGTGAGCCTGGGTCCCGACGAGACCGCCTACCTCACCGATGCCGCGCAGCGGCAGGCGCTGCAGGAGACGGTGACCCACTTCCTGGCTGAGGCGCTCTCCCGCGGCGTGGCCGACGCGGGCGTCGTCCGGGGCGAGCCGAGCCCGACCGTCACCCTGCGCCGGGGCGACCAGGAGTGGGTGTTGCCGCGCGACTCGATCCTGACCTTCGCCGACCTGATGGAGCAGGCCGAGGCGGCGGGCACCGGGATCGAGAGTCCGGTGGGGCAGCGCACGCTCCGGCGGCTGGTGGCCGCCTTCTATCAGCCGACCATCGTGCCCGATCTGCCGCTCACCACGGCGCGGCGGGAGCAGCTCCGCGGCAGCGTCGATCCCATCAAGTACAGCGTGGCCGCCGGCGAGGTGCTGACCACCGCCGGCCAGCCGGTGACCGAGGAGGCGCGCAGCAAGCTCGCGGTGCTGCAGCAGGAGATCGTCCGCCGCGGGGCCGAGCATCTGCGGCTTCGCGCGGCGATCGGGGCGCTCCTCCACAACGCGCTCCTCCTCTCGGCGTTCTGGCTGCTGGTCGCCTTCTACCGCCGGGAGACCTACCAGCATGCCCGGGAGATGGCGTTCTTCGGCGCCATCTTCTCCCTGGTGCTGCTGATGACCGCCGGCCTCTACGCCGTCTTCCCCGGGCGTCCGGAGCTGGTGCCGATCCCGTTCGCGATCATCGTGATCACGCTGCTCTACAACGGCCGCATCGGCGTCACCGCCGCGCTCATCCTGGCCGTGCTGCTCGACGGGCAATGGGCGCTCCGGAGCAGCGACATCCTTTTCTTCGGCGTGGTGAGCGGCGTGGCGGGGGCGGTGGCGATCCGGGTGGTGCGGCGGCGCCGGCATCTCTACCTGACGATCGGGATGCTGGCCCTGGCGGGAGTGCTGGCCTCGGTCACCGTCGGCCTCATCAACGGCTGGCCCACCGTGACGATCGTCGCGAGCGCCGCGCTCGGCGTGCTGATGGCGCCGGCCAGCGCCTCGCTGGCGATGATCGTGATGCCGATGGCCGAGTCGGCCACCCGGATCACGACCGACCTCACCCTGCTGGAGCTGTCCGACCTCGGCCGCCCGCTGCTCCGCCGTCTGGCCCTCGAGGCGCCCGGCACCTGGGCCCACTCGCTCGCCATGGCGAACCTCTGCGAGTCGGCCTGCAACATGATCGGCGCGAACGGACTGCTCGCCCGGGTGGGCTGCTATTACCATGACATCGGCAAGCTGGCCAATCCCGGCTTCTTCGTGGAGAATCAGGCCGGCGGACCCAATCCGCACGACGACATGCTGCCGATCGACTCGGCCCGGATCATCCGTTCGCACGTGCTGGACGGCATCGCCCTGGCCGAGGCGGCCGCCCTTCCACCGATCGTGAAAGCCTTTATCCCGGAACATCATGGGACAACTGAGATCAACTATTTTCTCACCCGCGCCCGCCTGCGCGATCCGGACGGCCGGGTGAACCCGGCCGATTACCGCTACCCGGGGCCCCGGCCGCAGTCGGCCGAGACCGCGGTGGCGATGCTGGCCGACTCGGCGGAGGCGGTGGTCCGGGTCCTCGAGGACCGCAGTCCGGATCGGGTGCGCGAGGCGATCGAGCAGCTGGTGGCGCAAAAGCTCGCCTCGGGCCAGCTCGACGACGCCCCGCTCACCCTCGGCGACCTCGATCGGATCAAGCGGGAGTTCGCCCGGGTGATGTCGGGCACCTACCACAAGCGCATCGGATATCCCCGTGCCAGCGGCGGCATCACTCCCGAGTTCCAGGCGGTCGAGCGTCCATGAGGTGGCGGTGAGCGGCCGTCCGCAGCCGCTCCCGCCCGCGCGTGTCCGCCGGGTGGTGGCGGCGGTGCTCGCGGGCGAGCGCCGGCGCGCCCGCATGTCGGTCACGTTCCTCGGCCGCGACGCGATGCGGCGGCTGAACGCGCTGCATCTGGGACACGACCGCCCCACCGACGTCATCAGCTTCGGGCTTCGGCATCCGGGCGGCGAGCTGGTGGGCGACGTGTACGTCTGCCCCTGGGTCGCCGCGCGCGAGGCCCGCGTGCGAGGGATTCCCCTCCGGCAGGAAGTGATCCGGCTGGTGGTGCACGGCACGCTGCACGCGCTGGGGTACGACCATCCCGAGGGCGAGCGGCGCAGCCGCTCGGCGATGTGGCGGCGGCAGGAACGCTACGTCGAGGCATTGGCGTGATCGCTTTCCTGCAGCTCTTCCTCGCGCCGCTGGTCGCGTCGGCGCTCACCCTCTGGGCCGGGTGCCTCGCGCTCGGCGCTGAATCCGACGCCGATCTGCCCAAGGCGCTCGGCGGCGAGTTCTCCGGCGAGGCCGGGGCCGGAACGCTGAGCCGCAACCTCCACGTCGCCCATCTGTGTCTGCTGGTGCTCGCGGGCGCCGCCGCCGGCGGCGCGGTGGCCTGGTGGGCCCGCTCGCCCGCGGGCGGCGCCGTCAGGCTGGTGACCGCCATCGCCCTGGTGTGGATGCTGGGCGATCTCCTCCCCCGGCTGCTCGGCGCCGTGGCGCCCGAGCTCACCCGCCCCGCGCGCCGCACCGCCGCCGCGACCCTGGCGCCGCTCCGCCCGCTGCTCCGGCTCGCGGCCTGGGTGGATGCCCGGGCTCGGGCCCGCCTTCCCGCGGGACCGGGCCGCGAGGCCGGCCCCGCCGAGCGCGACATGCTCCTCGGCGTCTTCTCCCTCGCGGACACCACGGTCGCAGAGGTGATGACGCCCCGGATCGACATCTTCGCGGTCGACTCCTCGGCCGGCCGGGACGAGGTCATCCGCATCCTCCGGAGCTCGGAGCACGCCCGCCTCCTGGTCTTCGACGGCCATCCCGACGCCGTCGCCGGAGTGATCTACGCCAAGGACATCCTGGCCGGCGAGGTCGACGCGCGCTGGACCGCGCTCATCCGGCCCGCGGCCTTCGTCCCGGAGGGGAAGACACTCGACCGCCAGCTGCGCGATTTCCAGCGGGGGCCCAGTCACCTCGCCGTGGTGGTCGACGAGTTCGGCGGCACGGCGGGCCTCGTCACTCTCGAGGACATCCTGGAGCAGATCGTGGGCGAGATCCAGGACGAGCGCGACACCGACGAGGTGGCGCCGATCCAGGTTCTCGGCCCCGACCATCTGCGGGTCGACGGCGGCGTCGCGCTGTCGGAGCTGGAGGCGCAGCTGGGCCACACCTTCGCCCGCGAGGACGTGAGCACGGTGGGCGGCCTGGTGCTGGCCGAGTTCGGCCGGGTGCCGCGCACCGGGGAAGCGATGGACCTGCAGGGCTATCGCCTCCTGGTGGAGCAGGTCATTCGCCGCCGGGTGCGGCGGGTCGCGATCCAGCGCATCGCCGAGGTGGTCCCGGTCGGCGCTCCAGAGCGGAACGGAGGCGAGGCGTGATCTGGCTGGCGATCGCGCTCGGACTCCTGGTCGCCGCCTTCGGCGCGACCGCCGGGGCCGCCCTGATCACGGTGAGCCGCGCCGAGCTCACCCGGATCGTCGGCCGGCGGCTCCGGGGCGCAGCGCCGTCGCTCGGGTGGCTGGCGGAGGTGGACGCGCAGCTCACCGCCGCCTCGGCCACGACTTCGCTCGGCGTCCTCATCCTCGGCGCCACGCTGCCGGCCCTTCTCGCGGGCTCGGGGACCCGCCGCCTGGTCGTGGTGCTCGCGCTGGTGGGAGTGCCGCTGGTGCTGCTGGCGGCGTATCTGGTGCCGCGCTGGCTCACGCTGCCGCGAGCCCAGAGCGTCTCCGACTGGGTGGTGCCCGTGCTGCGGCCGTGGGCGCGGGTCCTCGGACTGGTGCTCCCGGCGCGGGCGGCGAGCCGTCCCACCGATCTGCGCTCGATCTGGCGCGAGGGTGCGGCCGTCGGTCTCCGGGCCGACGACGAGCTGGTGATGGTGGGCGGGGTGATGGCCTTCAGCGTCCGCCCGGTGCGCGAGGTCATGACGCCGCGCACCGATCTGGTGGCGGTCGAGGAGCACGCCGACCTCGCCGACATCCGGATGGTCTTCGCCCAGAGCGGCTACAGCCGGATCCCGGTCTACCGCGGCACCCTCGACGAGATCGTGGGCATGCTCCACGCGTTCGATCTGTTCAAGCTCCGCCCCGGCGACCCGCTGCCGGTGCGTCCGGTGGCGATCACGCCGGCCAGCCGGGCCTGCGGCGACCTGCTGCTCGACATGCAGCGCGAGCGCCGCCACCTCGCCGTCGTGCTCGACGAGTTCGGCGGCACGCTCGGCATCGCGACGCTGGAGGATCTGCTGGAGGAGCTGGTGGGCGAGATCTTCGACGAGCACGACGACGAGGTCCGGGCCGCCCCCGCGGGCGGACCGACCATCTTCGAGACCGACGGCAACGTCTCCCCCGAGGCGATCGAGGAGCGCTTCGGGGTCGAGCTGCCGCCCGCCCGCTCCACCACGGTCGGCGGGCTGCTGGTCGAGTGGACCGGCCGGATCCCCAACGCCGGTGACCGGTTCCTCATCCGCGGGCTCGAGTTCGACGTCCTGGAGGCTTCCCCCACCCGGGTGGAGCGGCTGGTGATCCGCTCCGGCGCGACCCCGCCGGTGCCGCTGTCGCCCGGGGGCGCATGAGCGACCAGGCCGAAGCGCGAATCGATCGGATGGTCGAGTTGGTGCAGGCGGGGGACCTGGCGTCCTTCGTCCGCGAAGCTCACGACTACGAGCCCGCCGACCTGGCCGACGTCCTTGCCCGGCTGGAGGAGCCGGAGCGGCTCACCGCCGTGCGCGCGCTCCCCGCCGAGCTCTCCAGCCAGGCGCTGGCCGAGATGCCGGAGGACGCGCACGCCGAGGAGACGCTGGCGGCGCTGGACCCGGAGCAGGCGGCCGAGATCGTCGAGGAGCTGGAGGACGACGACGCCGCCGACATCCTCCGCGAGCTCGACGCCGAGACCAAGGAGCACATCCTCCAGGCGGTCGAGGACCGGATCGAGGTCGAGCGCCTCCTCCGCTACGACGAGGAGACCGCCGGCGGCCGGATGACCACGCACCTGGTCACGGTGCGGGACATCGCGACCACCACCGAGGCGCTGGACGAGATCAGGCGGCAGTCCGAAGAGGTGGAGGAGTTCTACCAGGTGTTCGTGGTCGACGGACAGCGGCGGCTGGTGGGCGTGCTCCCCTTCAAGGCGCTGGTGGTGAATCGGCCGGACCGCATGGTGCGGGAGTACATGTCCGAGGCCGATATCGTGGTCCGCCCCGAGACCGACCAGGAAGAAGTGGCGCGGCTGATGGCCCGGTACAACCTGCCCAGCGTCGCGGTGGTGGACGAGGGCGGACGGCTCCTGGGCCGGGTCACGATCGACGACGTGATCGACGTGGTAGAGGCCGAGTCCACCGAAGACCTGCTCAAGTTCGGCGGCGTCTCGCCCGACGAGGAGCTGGCCGCCCCGTGGACCGACGCGGTCCGGAGCCGGCTGCCCTGGCTGACCGTCAACCTGCTCACCGCGTTTCTCGCCGGCGGTGTGGTGTACCTCTTTCAGGAGACGGTGCAGCGCACCGTGGCGCTCGCGGTCTGGATGCCGGTGATCGCGGGCATGGGCGGGAACGCCGGCACCCAGGCGCTGGCCGTGACGGTGCGCCGCCTCGCGCTGGGCCTCATCCCATCCGACCGATTGGTCCACGTGGTGGGCAAGGAGGTGCTGGTCGGCATCACCAACGGCCTCGCCATCGGCATCCTGGTGGGCATCGTGGCCTCCCTGCTGGGCGAGGGCCCACGCCTCGGGCTGGTGGTGTTCCTCGCCATGAGCGGCAACCTGCTCGTCGCCGGCTTCGCCGGCGCCTTCATTCCCGTGGTGCTCGAGCGGTTCGGCGTCGATCCCGCCATCGCCTCGTCGATCTTCGTCACCACCTTCACCGACGTCTGCGGTTTCCTGCTGCTCCTCGGCCTGGCGGGATGGCTGCTCCTTTGAGCCCGCGGTAAATGCGGGCCCTGGTCGTCTTCCTCCGCCTGGCTCCGTTCGTGCTCGCCTTCGTCTGGGACCGGCGGCGCTTCCTCATCGTGGGCCGGCCCCGCCGGCCGGACGAGGCGCGCCACCGTCGGCGCGCCGAGCGGCTCACCCGCACGGTGGCCGAGCTGGGCCCCACCTTCATCAAGCTGGCCCAGGTTTTCGCCGCCCGGGCGGATATCCTGCCGGAGCCCTACCTCGGCGCGATCGGCACGCTCACCGACCAGGTGCCGCCGCTCGACGACGGCGTGGCCGAGGCGGTGGTACGGGCTGAGCTGGGCGACGAGGTCGGACGGCTCTTCGACCGGTTCGACCCCCGGCCGCTCGCCGCTGCATCGCTCGGCCAGGTGCACCGGGCCTCCTATCAGGGCCGCGAGGTAGTGGTCAAGGTCCTCCGGCCCGGCGTGGACGACCTGGTGCGCCGGGACCTGGATGTGTCCTTCCGGATCCTCTTCCTGCTCAACCTCCTGTTTCCCAATCATCACACCCGTGCGATCACCGCGATCGTGAGCGAGTTCAGTCGCCGGATCGCGGGCGAGCTGGACTTCCGGGAAGAGGCCCGCCACGCCGCGACCCTGCGGCGCAACTTCGCCGAGGTGCCGAGCGTCGTGGTGCCGGAGGTCGTGAGCGAGCTCACCCGGCACCGCGTGCTGGTGCTGGAGTACATGGAAGGCACCCGGATCGACCGGCTGCACGAGCGCCTGGCCTCCGGCGAGCTCCGCCTCGACGCGCTGATGACCATCCTGGTCGAGCTCTACCTCAAGATGATGCTGGAGGACGGGGTCTTTCACGCCGATCCGCACGCCGGCAACCTGCTGGTCGATCCGGCGGGGCGGATCGTCCTGCTCGACTTCGGGATGGTGCTGGAGGTGGAGCGGGAGACCCGTCGCCGGCTGGTCCAGACGGTGCTCGCCGCCGCGCGGCAGGATGTGGACGGGGTGATCAACGGCTTCTACGAGCTGGGCATCCTGGATCCCGATGTGGATCGCGGCACCGTGCGCGATGCGGCGCAGAGCCTCATGGCCATCGGCGTCCGGGACGACGTCTCGCCCCGGCAGATCCAGCGCCTCGTCGAGCAGGTGCTGCACACCTTCTACGAGTGGCCCCTGATGCTGCCGTCCAACCTGGTCTACTTCGGGCGCGCGGCGGTGCTGGTGGAGGGGATCGGGCTGCGCTACGACCCCGAGTTCAACGGCATCGCGATCGCCCGCCCGGTGCTGGCGCGCTCGGCGGCCCGGCTGGTGCAAGGTGTGCTGCAAGAGGACCCGCGCGCCCGGATCAGCGACTGGACCCAGGAGGCGCTCACTGCGCTCAGGACGGTGCGGGAGCTGGTCCGCCGGGTCGAGCGCGACGAGCTGCGGGTCCGCTGGCACCCGCGCGATACGCTCGAGCTGCAGCGCTTCCTGGCCCAGCAGGTGCGCCGGGCGCTGCTCGCCTTCTTCGCGTTCACGGTAGCGCTCATCACCAGCGTGCTCTATCTCGCCACCCGGCGGCTCGCCATTCTGGTGCCCGGGCTCCTGATCGCGTTCGGCATGTTCCTGGTAATCTTCCTCCTACCCGCGCATCTGTTCCAGAACCCGCTGCGGTTCCGGCGCCGCTGGCCGGCACCCTGAGCGTCAGGGACCGACTGCGCGAGCTGGCGCTCCTCTACTACGCCTCGGCACCATCGGCTTCGGCGGGCCCGCGGTCCACATCGCGCTGATGGAAGAGCCGGTGGTCCGCGGGGGTGGAGTGGGACCTTGATCACGATCCCTCTTCGAGGCGCCCCAGCAGCCGCAGCATGGCGTCCAGGACGGTGAGCGGATGCGGCGGGCATCCGGGAATCCACAGATCGACAGGGAGCTCGGTGGGGACGCCGTCGGAAACCTCGGGGCTGCCGCGGAAGGGGCCTCCGTTGATGGCGCAGGCGCCGACCGCAATCACCAGTCGCGGGGCTGGGGTGGCTTCCCAGGTCTCCAACAGTGCCCGCTTCATGTTGACGCTCACGGCTCCCGTCACCACCAGTCCGTCAGCGTGTCGCGGCGACGCCACGAACTGGACCCCGAAGCGCGCCATATCGAAGACTACGTTGCCCAGCGCGACCAGCTCGGCCTCGCAGCCGCTGCAGCTTCCCGCCGCAACCGACCTGAGGCGCAACGAACGGCCGAACAGCCGCCGCATCCGGGCCTCCAGCGCCGTTGCCAGCTCCACCTCGCCGTCCGCGCTGACGAGCCCGGCGCGGGTGCGGGAGCCCATGCGGTGATCCCGGGTGAAGGTGAGCGCGCCACCGGCGCAGGCGGCGGCCTCCTCCGGCGCGAAGAGCGAGGCACCCACGTCCAGCTCGATGCCGCGGGGTCCCCGGGTCAGCACCTCCGATGGCATCTCCCCGGCACAGCCGGAGCAGGTGCCGTCGCACTTGGCCGGATCGAACGCGGGCCGTCCGCGGAATCGGGCGGGAAAGTCGGCGCCCCCGGCGGGGAACGGCGAGGTCCGGGTCCCCTGCTGGAGGCGCACGCGAAGAAACTCGAGCATCAGAGGTCGTGCCCCGCGTAGGACAGGTTGAAGCTCTTGTTACAGAGCGGGAAGTCGGAGATCTGGTTCCCCGGCAGGGCGGCGGCCAGGCCGCTCCAGTTGTGGAACGAGGGGTCCACCACCTTGTACCGGCGGATGGCGCCGGCGGGATCGGTGACCGCCACATGCACGATCTCCCCCCGCCACCCCTCCGTCATGGCCACTACCAGTTCCTCCGGACGCAGCGGGCCGCACTCGACTCTTGCCGCGCCGCCCGGCAGGCGCTCCAGCTGCTCCACCACGAATTCGAGTGAGCGCAGGATCTCCAGCCGGCGGACGAGGCAACGCGCGAGCACGTCGCCGGCCCAGGCGGTGGAGACCGGAATGTGGGCGAACCGAAAGACGCCGTAGGGGTGATCGTGCCGCACGTCGCGGTGGATGCCGCACGCCCTGGCCGGCGGCCCGACCAGCCCCAATTCCCGACCCTTGGCCGGCGAAAGCGCCCCAGCGCCCTCCAACCGGGCCTGCACCGACGCGTTGCCGAGCATCATGTCGGCGGCGGGAAGCAGCTCCTCGCGCAGCCGGGTGAGACGGTCGCGGGCCTCGTCGGCCATGGCCGGCGTGAGGTCGAACGCGACGCCCCCGGGGCGGATGAGGCCGCGGCCGTAGCGATTGCCCGAGAGCGTCATGAGGAGGTTGAGGCACTCGCCGCGCATGCGCCCGAAGTACGCCGCCGCCGGCTGGTAGGCGACGTCACCCGCGATCGCCCCGAGATCGCCGATGTGATTGGCCAGCCGCTCGAGCTCGAGGGCGATCCCCCGGATGGTCTGCGCGCGGGGCGTCTTCCGGCTCCGGGCGAGCGCCTCGATCGCGGCGCAGTACGCTTCGCCGTGCCCGATTACGGTGTCTCCCGCGATCGCTTCGGCGACGAGCACGGACCGGGTACGGCCACGCGTCTCGAGCAGCGTCTCGACGCCCCGGTGCTGGTAGCCGAGCATGATCTCGAGAAAGAGCACCTGCTCGCCATGGGCCTGAACGCGGAAGTGACCGGGCTCGATGATGCCGGCGTGGACGGGGCCGACGGCGACCTCGTGGACCTCCTCCCCGGCTATCTCAAGGAACGGGTACCGCTCCCGGTCGTAGGGGCCGGCTCCATCCCCCGGCCCCCGATGATCGGGCGGGTGCCGGCGCACCGGCTTGAGCCACGGGTGGCCCTCGGGGATCACGGCGCACTGCTCGGCGATCTCCCGCTCGAAGAGGTGGGCCTCGGAGCACTCCGGGGTGAGCGCGTGGTACCGGTCGGCGACGACCGTGGCGCAGGCGTCGAGCGTACCCGCCTCGTCGTCCGCGAGCACGGCGAGGAGGAGGGTCCGACCGGTCGGCTCGGGCATGCCGAAGAACGCAATGAGGCGCCGCCCCCCCGCCACGGCCGTGATCACGCTGTCGCGGAAGCGGGCCGGCGGCTCACGCGGCACCGCAGCCAGCGGCACCGCGCGCCGGTTGCGCAGCTCCAGCTCGTCCAGCTGGGTCACGGCACAGCCCCTCCGAGCGAGACCGTGGCCCTGGCGAGCACGTCCCGCAGGTGGAGGGGGAGGTAGACGCCGAGGACCAGCACCAGGAGCGTGAGGACCACCGGACCGGCGAGACGCAGCCCGCCGGCTCGCGGGTCCGCGCCCGTGGCTGCGGGCTCGCCATACAGCAGGTCCAGAATCGGCCGGGCCATGCCGACGAAGATGACCGCGAGCAGGAGGACCATGGCCGCCCCGATCCAGGGATGCCCCTGCCCGATCGCGGCACCGAGGATGGTGAACTCGCTCACGAACGGGCCGAAGGGGGGCGAGCCGGTGACTGCGAAGAGCCCCGCCAGCAGGAGGACACCAGAGGCGGGCGCGCGGCGGAGCATCCCCCGCATCGAGGGCATGTGAGAGGTGCCGCTGACCAGGACGATGTTGCCCACGGTCAGGAACATCAGACCCTTCGTGAGACCGTTGTTGAGCACGTGCAGCACGGTGCCGTAGGCCCCGGTTCCCCCGAGCCCGAGCCCAAGCACCAGGAGCCCCATGTGCTCCACGCTGGAGTAGGCGAGCAGGCGCTTGAGGTCGGTCTGCCCGATCATGAATGCCGCGGCCACGACCAGGGAGAAGAGGCCGAACGCGAGGAGCAGGGGCCGCATGAAGGCGGTCTGACCGGCGGCCGACATCACCTGCGCGATGCGGGCCAGGCCCAGGAAGGCACAGCTGGTGAGGGCCCCCGCCATCAGGGCGGCCACCAGGCTGGGCGCCTCCCCGTAGGTGTCGGGCTTCCAGGCATGCAGGGGCGCGAGCCCCATCTTGGTCCCGAAGCCGACCAGCAGAAAGACGAAGGCGGCCCGCAGCAGACTCGGCTGCATGGTCCCGGCCGTCGACACCAGGTCGTCGATCAACAGCGGGCGTCCCTGCACCTGCGCCGCCGCGAGAAAGAACGTGCCCAGCAACGCCAGCGCGATCCCGACCGACGACAGGACGAGATACTTCCAGACCGCCTCGAGCGAGCGCCGGTCATGCCGGTGGAACACCAGCGGGGCCAGCGCCAGGGTGGTCGCCTCCATCCCGACCCACAGCAAGGCCAGGTGATGGCTCATCGTGACCAGCGAGGTGGAGGCCAGGAACCCCAGCAGGCAGCTCACGAACGCGCGCCCGCCCCGAGGACTCTCGGTGCCGAGGTAGCCGACCGAATAGACCGCGACGACGGCGAACAGGATCGTCACCACGGTGAGGACCACGAGGCCCAGCGGGTCGATCGCGAGCCAATCGTGGAAGACGGCGGCGGGGGGTATCGCCCAGATCGACCCGACCAGCGCGAGGTGGGCGGCGGCGGCGCCGACCAGCCAGGCGTTCCGGAAGCCGGCGGAGCGGTGAACATACGCCGCGGCCGCAGCGACCAGCGGCACCGCCAGGAGCGCGAGGAGACGCATCAGTCCTTGAGCTCCGTCAGCCGGGCGGAGCTGAGCGAATCGAACTCTCGATTGATGTGGAACACGACGATTCCCATGATGAACACCCCGACGAAGAGATCGAGCAGCACGCCGATCTCCACCAGGAAGGGAACCCGCTCGGCCTGGCTCAGGCCGAACACGTAGATCCCGTTCTCCAGGATCAGGTAGCCCACCACCTGGGTCAGCGCCTTGCTCCGGGTGGTGAGGACGATCAGACCGACCATGACCGTCGCCAGGGCGACCGGCACGAGGAGGGCGGTCTGGGTCTCGGGCAGCGGCAGGCGCTGGCCGACGGCGAACGACAGCGCCACCGCCACGGCCCCGACGCACAGCGACGCGGTGAATCCGATCACGGGCTCCACTTCGCGCCGGACGGAGGCCTCCCGGATCGCGCGGTGCAGGAAGGCGGGCAGGAGGATCGCCTTGACCAGAAAGGTGCCCGTGGCCAGGCCGACGATATGGAGCGAGAACGTCGGGTGCAGGGCCAGGGGCAGCGCCGCGAGAATCGCGCCCTGGAGGGCCGCGGCACGGATGACCGAGCTCATCCGGGTGGTACCCAGAACCCAGAAGTCGGTGAGCACGACGAGCAGCAGCAGGAGACCCGAGAAGTCCATCATGGCGTCACCGCAGCAGGAGAATCACGCCGAAGCCGGCGAGCGCGGAGGCCGCGACCAGGAACTGGGGAATGCGATCCATGCGCAGGCGCGCCATGGCGCCCTCGACGATGCCGACGAGCACCGCCACGGCGGCGAGGCCCGCGAGGAGCAGTCCCGAGGCGACCCACGGCTCGAACAGCGCGAGGGGGACCAGGACGCTCACGACCAGGGCGGCGAAGAGGGCGAACTTGACCGCGCCCGCGAAGAGAATGAGGGCAAGATCGGGCCCGCTGTGGTCGAGGATCATCACCTCGTGAATCATGGTGAGCTCGAGATGCGTCG
>Ga0310810_10001796_pt1 | contig 22752 bp, 17 predicted proteins | sample NCmetagenome_FD_207641 | JGI IMG/M metagenome (GOLD analysis project Ga0310810, IMG submission 207641) | Soil microbial communities from experimental microcosm in Duke University, North Carolina, United States - NC | ecosystem: Engineered > Artificial ecosystem > Soil microcosm > Unclassified ... | reverse complement strand
GCCAGCACAACTAATTTATTGAAACCGTCATTTTCAGCTTCATTAAACCAGGTTTTTCTAAACGCATCGATAAATGTGTCATGAATATTCGCGATATCAATTTTGTGCCCCGGATAATCCATGACAAACTCATTGATCCAGACTCTGGATCCATCAGTAATACGCACTTCATGCGGGCGTTCACCTATTACACGCAACCCCATGTTTTCAATGATAGGCATCACATCAGACAAAATAATAATTTGTTCCGAATGAAATAACTTCAGACTCAACAAATCTCTCTCTCTTGCATGCATCGGAGTAAACAGCATTCCCAGCGAATTTTCTTTTGATAATCTTTCAATTTCCTCGATATCTCTTACTGCTTCTGTAGAAGAATAATTTTCTTTATAACTCGCCGTGAATGATTTCTTATATTTATTAAAATATTTGATACCAAGTGCGTCGCCAAAAGTTTCAATTGCCTGATCACGTAAATCATCAAGCCATGAACGCGATGCAGAAATGAGCTTCTTTTCTATTTCATCTACGTCATATTCAATTGTATCTTTTGGATTAACGCGAATCATATAATGAATGCGCGCCAATACTGAATCTGAAAAATAAGTTGTGTAAGAAGACTCGATACCTTTAAGAGACTTCATTAAAATATCTTGCATGTCTATCGCGAGATTTGTGTTAAATACTTCTCGCGGTACATAGACAAGACATGAGAAATAGCGTGCAAAGGCATCTTTGCGAATCAGTAACCGCGTAAACTTGCGTTCTTTTAGATGAATAATTTTTCGTGTTAAATCCAGCAATTCTTGCTGGTTTGCCTGAAATAAATCATCACGCGGTAATGTTTCAATAATATGTACAGCTTCTTTGCCATCATGACTATCAGGCGGATAACCCAGCTCTTCCAAAACTTTCGCCACTTTATGGCGCAAGAATGGAATTTGGCGCGGACTGGAATGATATGCTATCGAAGTGTATAGACCGATAAAGCGGCGTTCACCAATCAGCTCGCCTTTTTCATTGAAGCGTTTCACACCAATGTAGTCCGTATAATCATCACGGTGCACTGTTGATTTAGTGTTTGTTTTCGCAATAATAAGCACGTCTTTTGATAATGCCATTTTCTGCGCCTGTGGCGGCAATTTGGCATAGCTTCTTGAAGATGGACTTGATAGTTCTTCTCTTAAAACTCCGAGTCCTGTGCCGGGAATCGCCTGTAGCGCACGATTCGCACCATCGCCAATTAACTTGTAATCACGCGCACCCAAGAATGTGAAGTTATTGTTAATTAACCAGCGCAAGAAATCACGCGCTTCAGCAACATCGGCGGCATCAAGAGTTTGTGGGCACGAATCCAGTTCACGCAGACTTTCTTCAACTCGTCTTACGATTTTACGCCAGTCAATAACAGCAATACTGACATCTCGAAGCACGTTCTCAATTTCCGCTTGCAGTTCCTGCAAGTCATTTGCATCAGACAACCTGTCAATCTCAATATAGACTGGCGCAGATGAATGCGCATTTTTGTTATCCATATGAGGCGGGAGGATTTCGATGATATTGGAATTACTGTCGCGAATTACTTTCATACCGCCAAGATGAATGATGAAATGAATTAGATGTCCATGTCGGTTGATCACCATGCGGGTAGAATCAACAATAAATGGAATATCATCGTTAGAAACTTGAATGATTGTGTGCGGTGAATCCCATCCTTGCTCTTTCTTACTAGGATTAAATACACGTACCTTGGATTCACCCGGTTTTCTTGGGTTCATGAAAGACAGCTGGGAGCGCACGATGTTGTATAAATCTTCAATGCTGCGATCGCGAATATCAAGCACTGACAGTGATGAAAGGTATCGCCTTGCAAAAACATCAAGCAACTTGGCATCTTCGGCGGGCGCATGCTCCTTGATATAGGCGCATACTTTAGTAATTATTTTCTGTCCTTCCCCTTGATTCGCAACAGCCATTTAATATGTACTCCGCAATTTCATTAGTAGGGAATTTTAGCGCTGATATGACACAATCTCCAGCAATTCCAGCGGATATTCTTAACGTAAATAGATGGGGAGTGCCTTATCTGCAGAGACCCACTCACCTTTTCGATATCTATCCCTGGCAATACTTAATACAGCTTCAGCAGAAGGCAGCCTGCCAGCATCAATTTGAGCAGGTTCAAAACCGATGGCGGAAACCAGATTTGGGCGATAAATGTCCCATGCATCTCCAATCCCGTACCAGCTTCCAGCATTAATTGATTCTACAGCCTCTGGTGCTGTTAATTCCTCATTTATCAGCGGTTTTACCAGTCCCTTTTCCACTTCAAAGGCGCACCAGTATATTTGCCCCATACGCGCGTCTACCGCTGTTAACAGTCGCTCCCAGCCATTTTCTATGTAGGCTGCCTGAGCAATGGCTGCGAGCGATGAGACGGGAATAACAGGCATGTCATCGGCATATGCAAGCCCTTGTGCAAGACTGGCTGCAATGCGGATGCCGGTAAAACTACCTGGGCCGCAGCCAAATGCTATTGCGTTTATGTCAGATATTGAGAGCCCCGCCTGTTCCAGCAGCGACTGAATTGAAGGCAAAATAATGGATGTATGCTGCATTGGGGCAATTTCGTGAATAGAGATTGTGTGGCCAATGCCTTCGGGATTTTCACAATAGAGGGCAGCAGAACATGCGGATGAAGATGTTTCAATAGCTAGGATATTCACTCTTTGGGCCAGTCTTTTTCAAGGTATTGAAGCTTGTCGTCAACATCCTTCCATTTATCTGCATCCTCGGGAGCAGGCTTGATCCGGTTAATTACCGGCCATTTTTCTGCCAATTCAGCATTGATTTGCAGATAATTATTATATTTCTCAGGGAGATCATCTTCAGAATAAATTGCATTTACAGGGCATTCAGGCTCGCAGAGAGCGCAGTCAATGCATTCGCTGGGGTTGATCACCAGCATGTTGGGGCCTTCGTAAAAACAATCGACGGGGCATACTTCGACGCAATCAGTGTATTTGCAGCGTATGCATTTCTCTGTGACTACAAACGTCATGAATTATCTGCCTGTTTGATATGGATGACGAGATTATATCAAATTGTGCCCGGGGCCGGAATCGAACCGGCACGGGATGTGAATCCCGAGGGATTTTAAGTCCCTTGCGTCTACCAGTTCCGCCACCCGGGCATATCTGGCACAAAGTATAATTCAGGCTGGGGTCGGAATCGAACCGGCGTCCACGGCTTTGCAGGCCGCTGCATAACCACTCTGCCACCCAGCCACAACATAAAACCCCAAACGCCTAGTACGCGGACGTTGATGACCTGTGGCTTTACTCTTGGATATAAATCTGGAGCGGGAAACGAGACTCGAACTCGCGACCCCAACCTTGGCAAGGTTGTGCTCTACCAACTGAGCTATTCCCGCATATCTTTTGACACCCACTCTCAACTTGGCAGTTTCAAGGAGTGCCTTAATTCGCACGTCATTCTATCCACAGAGTGTTGTATGTCAAGTGTTTATTTGCATTACCTTATAGGCAGCCTGTAAATAAATGAACATTGACCAGATAGTAAGTAAAGCAGAAATATAAAGCAAAATAAGGCCTGTAAAAATCAGGGTGGAATTTGTCGTATTATTACAATATAACAACACAACGATAGCGAGCATTTGCACTGCGGTTTTTATTTTACCAAGACTGGAAACGGCGACATGAGCACGCTGACCTACCTCAGCCATCCACTCTCTTAATGCTGAAACGATAATTTCACGAGCAACAATAATCATCGCCGGGATAGTAATGATAGCGGTTGGAACAGTGATGATCATAGTTGGTACACTGACATATTTAAATGTCTGTTCTGCCACAATCAGCATGAGCGCAATTGAAACTGTTAACTTATCTGCAACAGGATCTAAAAATGCACCAAGCTTGGTTGTTTGTTGAAGATAACGCGCAAGATATCCATCAAGCCAGTCAGTAAAACAAGCAGCCGCAAAGATGATCGTTGCAGCCATGTGCGCCCATGGAAACGGCAAATAAAAGAAAATCACCAATAAAGGAATTGCAGCAATTCGTCCAAATGTCAGCACATTCGGCAAATTAAATAATGATGATTCAAGGGTTCGTGTCATGTAATACCGCAAATATACGTTCTGCTAATGATCGACTGATACCGGGTACTTTTGATATCTCGTCAAGACTAGCATAAGCAATCCCTTGAATACCACCAAAATAGCGCAATAATTCACGGCGTCTTTTCGCGCCAATTCCTGGAATAGACTCCAAAACTGACTGACGACGGGCCTTGCCTCGGCGTGCACGATGGCCAGTGATTGCAAAACGGTGCGCCTCATCTCGAATTTGTTGAATGACATGCAGCGCTGGTGAAACTGCAGGCAAATGCATGGGAGCCTGCCCTCTGATGTGAATTGTTTCATATCCAGGTTTACGTGAAGGCCCTTTGGAAACACCTGCAAGCAAAACATTTTCTACTTTTAGCTCATCCATTATTTCATGTGCAGCTGATAATTGTGTTTTGCCTCCGTCGATAAAAATGACATCAGGAATGACGGCATCTTCATTCTTTATACGCTTGAAGCGACGGTGTATCACTTGCTTCATTGCTGCAACATCATCTCCCGGCGTAATGCCGCTGATGTTGAAACGACGGTAATCACTTTTCAGGGGTCCATCACTATCAAAAACAACGCATGAAGCTACTGTTGCCTCTCCCATACTGTGACTGATGTCAAAACATTCCATTCGTTTTGGCAGCCGTTTGAGACCGAGTGCTTCCTGTAAAGCCTTCATACGGGCACGCATGTTGGTCTTACGCAATAAATGTGCTGACAATGACTCCTTTGCGCTTGCAGCGGCCATCTCCTGCCATTTTTTCTTTTCTCCGCGAACAGGCACCATGATGCTTACTTTATGCTTTGCCTGAGCCTCAAGAACAGTTTCCAGCAAAGAACTGTCGGAAATTACTGTATCAAGGATAATGTGTCTTGGAATGCTTTCCTGGTGCGAAACATCATCCAGATAGTGCTGGGCTAAAAATGCTGAAATAATATCTTCGCGCGGCGAATCAAGTGGATCAGCTGGGAAATAATTGTGGCTGCCAAGGATTTGCCCTGATCGGATAATCAATAGCTGGATACACACCACACCTGCATGTGTAGCAAGTCCAATTACATCCGCATTTCCAGATGCCGTCGATACATATTGTTTTTCCTGAATCTGGCGCAGTCTTGCAATTTGGTCACGGAACTCTGCGGCAGTTTCGAAATCCGTATTTTGTGACGCAGCTTCCATTTTATCTTGTAGAACCTCGACTATTTCGTCGCTTTTTCCTTCTAAAAATAAAACGGCTAATCGGACGCTTTGCTCATATTCATCATGTGAAATCAATTCTACGCATGGCCCGGTGCAGCGATTTATTTGGTAAAGCAGACATGGACGCGTGCGCGCCGCAAAATAAGAATCACGACATGTGCGCAGTTTAAATAGCTTTTGCAATAGATTAATCGTTTCCCTAACCGCCAGCGAACTGGGAAACGGGCCAAAATACATACCGTTTCTTTTACGTTTGCCGCGGTAAATATCAATGCGGGGAAAATTATGCTGTGTGATTAGAATATACGGATAACTTTTGTCGTCTCTTAATAAAATGTTATATCGTGGACGATATGTTTTGATGAGATTACATTCCAGTAAAACGGCTTCTGTTTCACTGTTGGTGACAGTAATCGTGATATCATGAATGTTTTTAACTAGTGAAATTGTTTTGGGATCTTGCACGCGGCCGCTAAAATAACTTGAAACGCGCTTTTTCAGGTTCTTTGCTTTTCCAACATAAATTACAACACCCTTATCATCGAGCATTTGGTAGACGCCAGGGTGATTGGAGAGATTTTCAAGAAAGGTTTTGATGTTGTTCATTTTATATTGTCATTCCCGCGAAAGTGGGAATCTCCCTCTTTTTTTGCACGGTTACATCAGGCGGTTCCCGCTTTCGCGGGAATGACGACCTTCCGCGGGGATGACATGAGTATATTACTCCACTTCCGCCTTGGCGCCTTCAATCATGCCAAGACGCATTGCCATCAGTGTTAACTCAACATCACTCTTGATGTTAAGTTTTTCAAAAATTCGGTAACGGTAACTGTTTACAGTTTTCGGGCTCAGGCAAAGCTTCTTTGAAATATCTTGAACTTTTTGACCCTGCGTTATCATTAACATGATCTGTAATTCTCGCTCGGATAAAAGATCCAACGGCGAATCTTCTCCTTTCGTGAAACGCTTGATTGCAATTTGTTGCGCGATTCCCGGACTGATATAACGCTGACCTGAATGAATTGTACGAATAGCGCGTATCATTTCTTCGGGATCACAGCCTTTCGTGATATAGCCTGATGCGCCAGCTTGCAGTAAACGCGATGGATAAGGTTCATCTTCGTAAATTGTCAGTGCGAGAATTTTAATATCGGGGTTATGTCGAATCATTTTGCGCGTTGCTTCAAGACCGCCAATTCCAGGCATTTGCACATCCATGATGACGACGTCAGGAACGAGTTCTTTAGCAAGAAGCACGGCTTCTTCACCTGTGCCTGCCTCACCCACTACTTTAAGTCCATGCACATCCTGCAAGAGACGTTTAATTCCCATCCGTACAAGTTCATGATCATCCACTAACAGAACTTTTATCAACGCTGTCCCCTAATCTTCTATCTTTATGGCGGAGAGAGAGGGATTCGAACCCCCGGTGCCCGTAAGGACACAACGGTTTTCAAGACCGCCGCTTTCGACCGCTCAGCCATCTCTCCGACAATACGCGATAATTCTTGGCAAATTCGCAAGCAGTGAATATTAGCGTTATTTTGTAGGAGAGTCTAGGGTCTGTTTGCAATTCATGCCCTGGTCAGAATTCCAAAGACATTTGCCTTTGTCGGTCAGCATTTGCAAATATTTGTCATGCTCGGTCATTTCTTTTTCTGTCGCAGGGATGACATTGATTTTATAAGACTTAAGTGGAGTGAAATCATTCTCACTTGTGCATGTACCCTGTTCGTGAACCTGATGCTGTTCAAAAAAACTTCCCTGACCGCCGGTCATCGCCAGATATACTTCAGCTAACAGACTGGCATCCAGCAAGGCACCGTGCCAATCTCGTTTGGTATTATCTACACCATACCGTTTACATAATGCGTCAAGGCTGTTGCGTTGACCGACATGCATTTGGCGCGCCAAAACGAGAGTATCAATGACCTGACAATAATCGGTCACCAGTTTGAATCCTTTCCCCAATGCACTGAGTTCGTAATTTAAAAATGACAAATCAAACGGTGCGTTATGAATTATTAATTCCGATCCAGAAATAAATTCAACTAACTCATTCGCAACTGATGAAAATACTGGTTTATCTTTTAAAAATTCGTTAGAAATTCCATGTACCGCCAGCGCACCCGCCTCTACTTCGCGTCCGGGATTTAAATAATAATGAAAATGTTTACCGGTAAGTCTGCGATTAACCATTTCAAGGCAACCAATTTCAATCATGCGGTGGCCTTCTTCCACGCGTAATCCGGTTGTTTCTGTATCCAGTATGATTTGTCTGGCGGCCATCTTGGAGCCCTTCAAGTAATTGTTTTGGATGATAGCATCTCATCCAGCCATCATCTTGTCATTTATTTTCGTAAAAAATGCTCAAAATACCGCAAGTATTCCTGCGCTTTTTTCAGAAGGGTTCTATTTTCCCTTTTTAAATAAGTTATCAATTGCTTCATTAGCAATCTGATCAGCACGATCATTTTCAGGATGGCCGCTGTGTCCTTTGACCCAGTGCCATTTGATCTGATGCCGCGACGCAGCCTCATCAAGCAATTGCCAGAGGTCCGCATTCATCACAGGTTTTTTATCTGCTTTTTTCCAACCGCGCGCCTTCCAGCCTGCAAGCCATTCAGAAATACCTTTCTGCACGTATTTTGAATCAGTATACAAATCCACATTACATTTATCTTTCAATGCATTTAATGCTTGAATTGCCGCCATTAATTCCATTCGATTATTCGTGGTTATATCTTCTGCGCCCGACAATATTTTTTCATGTTTGCCATATTGCATTAATACACCCCATCCTCCAGGCCCGGGGTTGCCACGGCATGCACCGTCTGTATATATAACAACGTGTTTCATTTGAGAGACTCAGATTGTCTGGCAATATTGCCTGATATGGTTGTAGAGATGCGTATGTTACCAAGCTGTTGCTTCCATTTCATTCTGATTGGAGTCAATGGAATTACTTTCGCTCGCGCTGTAATACAATAAAGTCCGCCAAAAAAATGCATCAAATTACCCATATATTCTAAAAACTCTAAACCTTTAAATACTTTTTCGCTGTTGACCGGCGGTCGAAAATAGAGTGAAGTATGATCTTCAATTTGAAATTCAGAAAGACGCAGCCAGTTTTTGATATGGTAGGCATTATTGAAACTGGAAACCCATGGCACATCATGTTGTGAAAGCAGCCTTCTTATCCCCCACATGCTATAGGGATTAAATCCGAAAACTACAATTAATCCTTCAGGCTTCACAATACGGCATGCCTCGTGAATTAAATGGCGAGGATTGTCGACATACTCTAGAGTGTGCGGAAGCACCACCAGATCGACACTTCCCGTCAAAATCGGTATTTCGTGGAGATCGCCCTCAATGAACCCTGGCTGACGCTCGTGTGCCAAAAACGGACTGACCAGAGAATGGCATGGTATTTTTGTGGCCTCAAGCAGGGAATATTGCTGCGGAACACCTACAAGCAACGCATGTTTGCCATAATGTTTATCAAGTACACGCGAGATAACTTTTTTCTCGGCATCCATGATTGTAGATCCGAGATAAGTTTGATGGAGCCACTGATTCCAATGTTGTAACGTCCTGTAGCCGTGTGCCAAAGCTTTTCCATCTCCCGACTAATTTTGCTAATATATCATACCCGAACATAGCGTACAGTACTTATTATAAAGAGAAATGGCTTTCATAAGACACGGTTATGCATGTAAGGCTCTGTGAAAGAATAACTTTCTCTTTTAACAGAGCAGATTGCCATCAGATTAATGAAATCTGATAGAGAAAAAACGCAGGAATACTTATTGTATTTCGAGTTTTTGAATGAAGATCGCATGAAGATGATGATAAGATGACTGTTAAAAGAGAAAGTTATTCTTTCACAGAGCCTAATATGGCAATATGGATTTTTAAGGATCACAGCGTGCTGGATATGGCTAACAGGTATTGGCGCAATTTTCTACGACAACTTATTATTTCTATTACGGTCGCATGTACATTACTACCTATTAGCGCAACCAGCGCCACCAGCAGCATCGAAGGAATCCGTGTATATCAAAATACCTCGCAATTATCCGAAGAACATAAACAGAATATCGCAGAAGATATTAACCGTTACAAAGAGGCGGATAATTTATGGGATGTCTTGCGCGATGAATTCTCACTGGATCATTATGAAAACAACCCCATTGTGCAAGAGAAAATAGAATGGTTCATGAACAATCAGGATTTTCTGCTGCGTTCTGTAAACCGCGCCTCACCATACCTACATTACATCCTGCAGCAAGTTAGAAAACGACATTTGCCTGCTGAACTCGTATTACTTCCAATTGTTGAAAGCGGATACAATCCATTCGCAACCTCTCCCGTCGGCGCTGCCGGAATCTGGCAGTTGATGCCAGACACAGCTTCTGGTCTCGGTGTTCATCAGGATTGGTGGTATGACGGCAGACGTGATGTCATTTCATCAACCCGCGCGGCATTAAATTATCTCGCATATCTTCAAAGTTTCTTCGATGGTAACTGGCTGTTAGCAATTGCCGCTTACAACACCGGCGAAGGCAATGTGCTTGCGGCGATCAGACGCAACATCAGAGATGGATATGATACTGATTTTTGGTCTTTACCTGTTGCGCAGCAAACGAAAAATTATGTGCCCAGTATTCTTGCGCTGGCGATAATCATTAGTAAACCTTATCAATATCCAATCTATTTCCCCAAAGTTAAAAATGCACCGTATCTTGCTCAAGTTGATGTGCACGCAAAAATCAATCTCAAATCGGCAGCGTCACTTGCAGGCTTAAGTTATAACAGACTCTTGCAACTTAATCCGGGATTCACACGCGCAGCGGCAAAAGGTCCATATAAGCTAGTTATTCCAATTGAAAATGTGGAACAGTTTTCTGAAAATCTGGTTAGATCACCATTCAATAACCGTAGCTCACTGGGCTGGATACACTATCGGATGAAAGCTGGAGACACACTACTCTCGGTTGCCAGAAAATTCAAAACAACACCAGATGAGATTCGTAAACTAAATCGACTTGTTAAAACCAATCCGCGCCGCGGCACCAACTTATTAATCCCTGACCATAGTGACAAAACGATTTCGCTAGCGAGCGCTGAATCGAATAATGATTTAATCAATCATACTTCATTGAAGAAGAAAAAAAACAGAAGCAAACAGCCAGCTTTCGCTTCGAATAATTCCAGCAAACGTTTGGTAACCGAAGCTAATTCTTCTTCCTCTTACCATATGCAGCCTGGAGATACTATATATATGGTTCGCAGCAAGGATAGTCTTGAATCAATATCCAAAAAATTCAAGGTTTCCGCGAAAATGCTGATGACTGCGAATAATCTTAAGGGTAACCGTGTTACTCCTGGAAAAAATCTAGTCATCCCAACGCATAATAATGTCAAATTAGTTGCATCAGGCAGAGTACGTGCCGTTGGTTTAAATGAAACGATTTACAAAGTAAGGCGTGGTGACACTATTGCAAAAATAGCCAAACGCTTTCACACTTCGCCTTCATCCATCCGAATTGCAAATCTGGTCGATGATAATTCACTGTCCGAAGGAATCAACCTGGTTATTCCTAAACCAGTTCGCGCTTAGGTAATTTTTAATACAACAAAATAAACTTGACCTGAGTAATGCGCTTCAGGACAATGCCCGCGTTGCACAGTCAGCGGCTATCGCTGCATATTTAATAATTTGGAGATTTTTACATGTCCATCAAAAAGACACTGTTTTTAATCAGCACAATTTTTTGCGCTGCATTACCAATACATGCACAATCTGAATCTTTAATTCGTTCTCCGGGACTGAGAATTACAAATAATACTGATCTGGATTCCACTTCTGTCATCAATAGTAAAAGATGTTCATCTGACGTGCTAGGCGAAGGCGGTATTACACGCGCGCACTCTACCAATGAAGTATCCAGTATTAAAATTAAACTCGCGTGCGGATTGAATAGAGAAAATTGCACTGCAGATGTTTATATGACCGCTAATTGCAACAAGAGTGGTCAACCTCCGATCGCTCGCGTCATTCTCGATGTTAATAAAGGCATCAAAAGTGTTGTGCCGGCAAACAATTCTCCGTTTGTGCTAACATTCAACGGGTTTGATGCCAGTATTTCTAAAAAATAAACTTGTACTATCAGTCATAAAAAATTAATCCCGCGCACTTGTGCGGGATTTTTTTAACATATTTTTATTTGCCAATTGAACCATCAAAGATTTAATTCAAACCTTGTTATTCATAATCATTTTCATTATTCTCGGACATTGCAATAAATCAATTTATCTAAATCAAAATTAATGTGACATGGAGAAAATCATGAAAATGAAAAGTCTGGCTCTAATGAGCGCAATTGCAATTACGCTCTCACCATTCGCTGCACACGCAGTTGATCTTTCAGTAACCAACAACACCAAAACTGCGGCATCTGCCAGCCTTGATAACACAGGCTGCTCTGGCGTTATCCCAATGGGCGTCATCAAGCCAGGTCAAACAACAAATGTAAAAGGATGGGTATTAAACAGATTCTGTAATCCAACTTGCACAGCTCATATCTATATGGATAAAAACTGTCACAGCAAAGTTGTTGCTACAGCAACTGTAAGCGCATCTCAGGGAATTGTCAAAGTTGAAAATCATAACGTTGACGGCTACCACGTTGAATTCACCGCAACACACGCTTCACTCGAAGGTGGACCAAGCAGAAAGTGGTATCAGTGGTTTCTTTAATTAATCTGTCATCCCCGCGAAAGGTTGTCATCCCCGCGAAAGCGGGGACCTCCTTCAAGTGAATCGTGCAAGAAGGATGAGCGACTAAGAGATTCCCGCTTTCGCGGGAATGGCCATGGGTGTATTCACTCAGTGGGATTTCAGCATCTGAGGGAATGACAATATCAAAATATATCCCAGACAATTTGCGCAGCTAACACATCTGCACCGCCGTTAACATTACCATTCGTTGTTACGACTTGATCACCAGTAACCTGAGCCGGCGGATTCACTTTCGCCTGATTCATAAAGAGATGTGTCCAGCCTAAATCAAATCCGATTGTTTTTGTTGACTGGAAGTGACTGCCAAATGCTACTGCGATACGGTTATTATCAGGAAGCATCACATTTCGATACATATTGTTAACTGGAGTTTGATCGAAACCGATACCAGCTCTCAGTCTGATCCAGTCATTTACTGCAAAATCAGCGCCAGCTGAAATGTTAAATGTATTGCAGTAATGCTGCGGCACCGTCACGACCAAACTCGTTGTCGGCTCAAGCAAGCTGATTCCCGCTACATTTTGCAGAACGAGATTTTGTATTGTATTCCATTGCGTATATATTACGCTGCCCATCAAAGCAAGGTCTGAATTAACTTTGTGGTATGCACTCAGTGCAGTATATGCAGGTAAAGTGATATCAACTTTTGCGCGAGTTGATCTTAATGTGCCAGAAGGAATATCAAGTGCGTCTCTAACCATGGCACCTGAGAAAGAACTATGGCCAGAAAGGTGATGCGCCACTTGCGAATGATAACTTAAGCCAACCCTGGAGTTTTCATTGAACTCATATAGGATACCTGCATGCAACCCGTAAGCAGTATCATTTGCAGTATTAATGCCATCACTATCCCAGCTGATCACACCATTTGTTCCAACCATATCGAACTCACCCTTCATAACTTGAATGTCGGGTCCGAAACCAAATGAGAATTTATCCGTTACTTTGAATGACAACACGGGACTGATATCAATAACACGTACAGATGATTCTGTAGATGCATATCGCAGTACAGTGCCTTTCCCGTAATCTGTTTTTAATCCAAATGGAACAACGACACTGAAGCCGAAACCAACAATATCACTTAGCGGTGCAACGTAATGAAGTGCTGGTATCAATCCGATGTTCCCGCCTTGAACGGTTACCGGCTGAGGCGAAGGGTCATCCAGGTTATTTACTGCAACAGTTCCCCGGTATTTGAAGCTGGTCAACACGCTATCAACACCAAACACTACTTGTTGATTTTTGAATCGGCTGATACCAGCAGGGTTATAAAATGCAATACTGGCATCATCTGCTGATGCAGCGTAACCTGCATGATAATTACCAATGCTGGCAGCATCCTGTTCCCACAATTGAAACGCAGACGCGAGAGAACAAGATGAATATCCATATAATCCTGCAACACAAGTCGCTATTATTATTTTACGTATCTGAAATAATTTCACCAACCTTCCCCCTTTGTGCAAAATCGGGCTTGAAATAAAAGACCCATAAGGATACCGTATCTGGGCAACAAAACAACTGTAAAAGAGGCAAAAAATGGCAGAGACACCTTCAAATATGTTACCTCTGGGCACTAAAGCACCAGATTTTCAGCTCCTAGATACCCGCACCAATCAAGAGCTAACGCTGGACGAATTAAAGTCAAATATTGCCACAGTCATCATGTTTATTTGTAATCATTGTCCCTATGTAAAGCATATACAAAATATGCTGACTGAAACCGCTACTAGTTATCAAAAAAAAGGTATAAGTTTTATAGCAATTAGCTCAAATAATGTTGAAACATATCCGCAAGACGGGCCGGACGAAATGAAGAAAGAAGCAGAGCGCAATCATTATACATTCCCGTATCTCTACGATGACACACAAGAAGTTGCAAAAGCTTATCAGGCAGCATGTACACCCGATTTTTATATTTTCAATAAAGACCTGGAATGCGTTTATCGCGGACGCTTTGATGAATCAACACCAGGTAATAATAAACCTGTTACTGGAAAAGATTTATCGGATGCACTTAATGCAATCTTAGCTGGCAAAGAAGTCAATGCTACTCAACTTCCTAGTCACGGCTGCAACATCAAGTGGCGCAGATAAAACATTTATCATATCGCTGGAGCCCGTAAATGCCTATCTGCGAGCTCTAGCTTTTGTAATTTCCTCGACAAGTGTTTTGCAGATTCTTTTATGTGATCCAGACTTAATCCATCACGGTAAATTCCACCCAAAACATAAATTAAACTTGCCATTCGTGCCTCATCGTGCTGGTGCTCCGCTTCACCAAGAATGGAGAAATATAATGTCAGAGCTGCATTGAATTCATCGTGGATGATTTGAATCATTTCACATAATTGAGCTTTCGTGCTTAATCCATGCAAGCATTTAATATCTAAAGTCTCAATGAATTCCGCTACAGCATTGGGATGATCTTCCAGTTTCTCAATTTCAGTCAGCAAATATTGAATCATGGTGTCCAGATTATAATATTCAGATAAGCTATCCAATAACTCATGCAACCGCATAGCTTTCGGAATATGATTTGATTTTCGAAAGCTTGTTAATTCATCTGCAAGGACTTTATATTCACTGTTAAATTTATTTCGCAAGCTATGCTCGAAATGACTTACGGGAATGCTATTGTCAATGCCAAATTTATTTAATGCCCTCTTAAGTCGAATACATAAGCTATTATATATTTCAATTTCATCCAGACCCTCTCTCACCTCTCTTGCAAGGTTATGTGCGGCACGAATAGATGGGTGATTTTCAGGAGAGATTTTAGTTAACTTATATTCAAGATATAGATTTTCAAACACTGTAATACACGACTCTAGATTTGGCCTTTCGTCTGGATTGAGCGCGGTCATCTGTCTAAGCATGTTTTCGATTGCATGACGCTCATCGATACTCACACTATTCAGATTCTGAAATAAATCATATTGCGGTACCCAATTTAACGTAATTCGACGCATCATTAACTTGGAATGATCCGCCTTTTTGAGAAAGAAAATTGGATCCTTATCGCGCCAGACTAAACCTATCACTCGCGCCATGGAATAAATGTCAGACTTAACACTTGCCATACTTTCAATCTTTGAATTAGAGCGGAATTCATTTGCGGTAATCGGTTTTTGTGTGATAACACAAGTGAAATCTTCTGGTGCACTAAATACTGCGTTTCCCCGCGATCGTCTATCGTAATTTATTCCAATTAAACGGCTTACACCAAGATCAAAAATATTAATTTCTTGTGTATCTGGATTATAAAAAATATTATCTGGCTTGATGTCGCGATGGCAAATCATATTATCATGAATTTGCTTTTTTAAAGCGCGAAGCAGCGCGATCGTGATGCGGTATCGTTCTGAGTGTGTAAATGGTTTAACACTTCTTTCCTGATTTAAAAGATCATTAAATTGTACACCAGGAAACTGTTTCATCGATATCATACTTGGCATACCGGAGTACAGCAGACGTGCACGCAAATGCGGACAGCGTTCCATCAGTGAGAATTCATTTATTGCCGCATTTTTTTGAATTTTGTATACACGTTTTTGCTTACGGGAAACCTCAATCTCACCTCTGTGGCTCGTATCGCTTAATTGCCAGTTTAATACGGCTAAAATTTTATATGCAGAACCAAACTTACCTTCTCCGCAATCATGATCATCCAAGACGTCATAGCACCATTCACCCGATGGTTTTCGACGCACCACAATGTCATTTGTTAGTGTAACCAGATTGAAGCCGGCAAAATAAATTTTACCTCGAGAAAGCACGATGCCATCGCCTTTTCTCCAGGCAAGCAATTTTGCTAACAGCTTGCTTGACTCTTGATTCAAATTAAGTGGATCAACCACGAAATGGTTTAGCACTAGTTCGCAACTCTCGTAATAGTTATTTTTTTAATGATACTGATTTTCTAGTCTTATCAAGATTAATATAATACGAATAAGCATCTTGTATTTTGATATTTTTCCTTTTCAGATGGTCAGTCAATTCACAAAACAAATCCAGATCCATCCTGTAAGGGACTAAACGCGCATATAGTTCACGACAATGTTTGATGTATAATTGATACCCTTCATTATCTGGACCAGATTTATCATAATGATCGATATTTTTCTCAAACTCTATCCTGCTTGTCATGTATCTGTTCACGATATCGTTCACTTTATTGATGACTTCTGATTTATTTTGGCACTCCGTCAATGCATCAAAACCTACCGTTTTCAAAAACAATTTCAATACGGACGGGTTATCATCAATTTGATTAACAAAATAAATAACACGTTGAGCATATTCATCTGGGGCTAGCAAAATATTTTCTGTTTCAGAAACCAATGTCAGCGCATGACTGTGGGCTGCTTTTAAATGATTTACTAATTCCGGATGTTTTTTCTCATTCTCATTAATCCAATATTTAAGTCTGATCGCTTCAAAATCATTGATAGCGGTCAAAATATCACTCCGTTTTCGCAGATCACAATCAGTCATCCTGATGATAGCATTTGTGATTGCCACTCCAATTTTATCAGGCACATCCAACCCGTTAAAAAGAGAAAAATATATTTTTCCCTGATTGGAACGAATAGCTGCAAACTCAGATTCTGATATTCCCGATCCAAAGTACTGATCTAATTCATCGTCTCTCCAGACTAATCCAATGACGCGCCCGACAGCATAAATATCAGCTTTCGAATAACTATTCCAGATCAACACTTCGGGTGGCAAAAATAGAATCGTACCTGCAATTTTTTTTCTGTCTTTTTCATCACAGGAAAGACCAAAATCAATATACCTGATTCGCCAGTTATTGAATGCAGAATTATTTAATACCATAATATTTTCAGGCTTAATGTCGCGATGATATATGCGGTTATTTTGTATGGCATACTTGTACTCTCGCAACAATTGTATAGATAAATTAATTCTATCCTCAACCGACATCAATTTTTGATGTGTATTACTCAATTTTGTTACATGATTACTGACATAGCCCTTTAGTGGCGGGCTTCTTTTGGGTTTGGTACCAACAGATCTCGATAATAAATCATCGTATTTAATATAATTTGATAAATCGACGCCGTCGATTTTAGAAATTGACAAAATGTAACTATCTTTTTCCACATCAAAGATTGGCTCCAAGTTTCTTGCTTTCAAGTAAATAGCTCTCTTTGAAAGCTTTTCTTCATCATAAACAGTTACGTAATCAGTTGCAGTGTTAGTAGCCATCATATGCTTGGCGAGTCGTTTGTCTTTAGCAGGAAAAAATCTCAAATCATCTTTATTAAAAAAATTTGGTTTTATTGTACCTTTATATTTCTTTAGTTCGCCATATACACCACTTGCAGCAAGCCCGTTTTCGGTATCATCTATGACATCTATATAATGAATTCCACCATATTTAAATCTGTCCAGATATATATCATCAAGCAGGTAAAATTTACCGTTATGATTTTTATTATCCGGAGGCGCATAATATTTAATCGACTGCAAACCAACTGAGCTTTTAGCGTTTTCAGATATAAAATTTAGAACTTTGCTGGTTTTATCGATTGAAGGTTGGAACTGACCGCAAAATTCAATATCACAACCAAGGTGGACTTTATACTTTATAAAATTTGATCCATTAAAGTAATTAACAAAGTAGCATCCCTTATTAATGATACCTCCAGGAAGGCAATTCTTATCCATTATAAGTTTATGAAGCAATCTCGTCTGCAAATCATCTAACTTATCTTTACCAATCACTACAGTATGTTTTTTTACAGTATGAACCATATAAAACACTCCTTTTTTATCATGGTCTGGTTACAGCGAATCACAAGCAGACTCTACTTTCATACCACAAAAACAAAATGCCTGTAAGTGACTTCACTTACAGGCATTTTTTGTGCAGCTTGTAGCGTTAGAAATGCTTACTTGGAATCATCTTCCTTGTTGCCGGCGCCGATATTGAACAAATCACCCAGCGTAGTTTTCAATGAATCCGCTGCGGATTTCTTTTTCTTGCCAGCTGCAGTTGTTCCAGCAGATGCTTTTGTGCTCTTCGCGCTGGATTTTTTAGCGGCTGGAGCTTTTGCATCTTTAGCTTTCATGGACAATGAGATCGCATGAGTTTTGCGGTCTGTGCCCATGATTCTCGCTTCAACTGTATCGCCAATTGCTAGCTTGGTACGTGCGTCTTCAACTTTTTCAGCTGAAATTTCTGACGCGCGGAGTACGCCGCGAATGCCATTGGTTAATTCAACAGTTGCCTGCTTTTGATCAACTTCTACGACTGTACCAGTAACCATTGTGCCTTTTTCGTTTTCCGTGAGGAAATTTGCCAATGGATCTTCAGCTAACTGTTTCAAGCCAAGCGCAATACGTTCACGCTCAACATCAATAGCAAGAATAACAGCTTCCAGCTCATCAGCTTTCTGGTATTTACGCAGTGTATCCTGAGCTTCTGCTTCACTCCAGGCGATGTCTGAGAGATAAATCAGACCATCAATACCGCCGTCGAGTTCAAGGAATATACCAAAGTCAGTGATAGACTTGATCTTGCCTTTAACATGTTCGCCCTTCTCGTGGTTTTCAGCAAATGCAGCCCATGGATTGGATGTGCATTGCTTGATACCCAGGGATATACGTCTGCGGTCAGCATCAACATCAAGAACCATGACTTCAACTTCCTGGCCCAGATGAATGACTTTATTTGGATTGACGTTTTTATTTGTCCAATCCATTTCAGAAACGTGTACCAGACCTTCAATGCCTTCTTCGATTTCAACGAAGCAGCCGTAATCAGTGATATTGGTAACGCGGCCGCGAATTTTTGAATTCACTGGATAACGCGCGCTGATATCGAGCCATGGATCGCCGCCCAGCTGTTTCAAACCCAATGAAACGCGCACATTTTCACGATCGATCTTCAAGACTTTCACCTTGATTTCGTCGCCAATTGCGAGAATTTCACTTGGATGCTTGATGCGTTTCCAGGACATGTCGGTAATGTGAAGCAGACCATCAACGCCGCCCAAATCAATAAATGCACCGTAATCGGTAAGGTTCTTCACGATACCTTTTACTTCATTGCCTTCATTGATGTTTTCAAGTACGGCAGCGCGTTCAACATTGTTAGACGCCTCGAGAACTGCACGGCGCGAAACAACAATGTTATTACGCTTTGCATCAACTTTGATAACTTTGAATTCGAATTCTTTGCCTTCGAATGCTTCTGGATCGCGAATTGGTTTGACGTCAACTAATGAGCCCGGCAAGAACGCACGGACTTTGTTAATTTCAACTGTAAAGCCGCCTTTGACTCTGCCGATGATAGTACCGCGAATGGTTTCTTTCGCTTCGTATGCTTTTTCCAGATGAATCCATGATTCAAGACGTTTAGCGCGTTCACGTGAGAGACGCGTACTGCCAAAACCATCTTCGAGAACTTCGAGCGCAACTTTAACTTCGTCACCTGGTTTAACCTCCAGGCGGCCGCCCTCATCATAGAATTGTTCAACAGGAATGTATGATTCTGATTTTAATCCCGCATCAACGACAACATATTTGCCTTCAACACGTTCAACTGTTGCATCGATAATAGCACCCGGCAACATCGGGGTTTCGGTAAGACTTTGTTCGAACAATTGTTCAAACGTCTTTTCTCCCATATTTTGTTTCACTTAAAACCTCAACTCTAACACGGTTAAATGTTTATATCTTTACTCTGCCGCCGCAACGCTAATTCGTGTCATTGTCAGGAATGCGGGGGCAGGAAAGGCCTTTTTTCTGCTGATCTCCTCGAGAATTTTTTCTACCACTTGCTGAATAGACAAGGGATCGGTATTGATGATAACCGCGTCATCGGCAGGCTTTAATGGTGCAATTGCCCGTTCGCTGTCGCGCTTATCCCGCTGCCTTAGCTCCTCGAGAAGGCCGCCTAGGTTAACATTTAACCCCTGCTCCTTCAACTGTTTATATCGACGTTCCGCCCGGATTTCCGGGGTGGCAGTCAGGAAAAACTTGTGCTCGGCATCTGGAAAAACCACCGTTCCCATATCCCTGCCGTCGGTAACCAGCCCCGGCACTTCCCGAAATGCTCGCTGACGACTTAATAGAGAGGCGCGAACCGCAGGCAATGCAGCAATAATGGAGGCAGCATTACCAACCTGTTCTGTGCGAATCATTGCTGTAATGTCTTCACTTTCAAGGATAATTTTGGGGGATTTATCTGGATTAGCTATAAATTGGACGTCCAGATATTCCCCAAGAACTTCGAGAGCTTTTTCATTATCAAGAGCTACCCCATGTTTCTGGGCAGCTAAAGCCAGCACCCGGTATAATGCCCCGCTATCGAGAAAGTTCCAGCCCAATCTAGCTGCTAACAATTGGCTGACAGTTCCTTTGCCCGTGCCGCTGGCACCGTCTATGGTGATGACTGGTGCGATTTGGTCGATCATTCCTTTGATTCTCCTTCCTCTTTAATGTTTGCTATACGCTCAAGCCCGACAAGCACTTCCCCTTCGCCAAGCTGAATCAGCCTCACTCCCTGCGTATTACGGCCAATAACAGATATTTCAGCAACCGGAACCCGCACAAGTGTACCCTTATCACTAATCAGCATGACTTCGTCATCTGACATCACTTGTATTGCAGCAACAACCTTACCATTACGCTCATTAACATGAATGGAAATCACGCCCTGACCGCCGCGGCCACTGACACGATACTCATCCATTTCTGTTCGTTTGCCGTAACCATTTTCTGTCGCAGTTAAGATATCGCCACCAGGCTGGCATACAACTAGTGAAACGACACGCTGACCGTCTGCCAGTTTAACACCGCGTACACCTGCAGCCTGCCGCCCCATGCAGCGAACTTTTGCTTCATTGAAACGCACAACTTTTCCTGCATCAGTAAACAGCATCACATCATGTTGACCATCAGAAATATCCGCCTGCACAAGGTTATCGCCATCATTCAAAGCAATTGCAATTATTCCGGATGCACGTGGACGTGAGAAATCTTCAAGTGATACTTTTTTAATGAGACCCATTGATGTTGCCATCACGACATATTTGTCAGAGTGATATTCACGCACAGGCAGGAACGCATTGACACGTTCACCTTCTGCAAGTGGCAGCAAATTAATGATAGGACGTCCTCGTGAAGTACGTGTCGCCTGTGGCAGCTGATATACTTTCAACCAGTAAACTTTGCCAGCATTTGTGAAACACAATACTGTGTCATGCGTACGTGCGACGATCAGGTATTCCACAAAATCTTCTTCTTTCATGGATGTCGCAGACTTTCCGCGGCCGCCGCGATGCTGTGCCTGATAAACTGCAACCGGTTGTGTTTTGACATAACCATCATGAGAGAGTGTCACGACAACCTCTTCATCAGGGATTAAATCTTCGATGAACACTTCACCTTCATCTGTTTCAATAATTTCAGTGCGTCTTACATCACCAAAATCATTTTTGATGACATTCAATTCACCACGAATGACTTCCATCAATTTCGACGGGTTTTCGAGAATCTCTACCATTTCAGCGATAAATACTTTTAATTCTTTATGTTCTTTTACGATCTTGTCTTGTTCGAGGCCCGTCAAACGATGCAGACGCATATCAAGGATTGCCTGAGCCTGCTCGGGAGACAAACGATATCCGTCATCAGTCATGCCATACATTTCAGTTGTATGGGTAATATTATCGTGATGTCCTGCGCGTGATAGAATTTCAATTGTTGAAGCAGCCTGCCAGAGCTTGCTCATCATTTCAGTTTTTGCTTCAGAGGAATCCTTGGCTTTTTTAATCAGTGTAATCATTTCATCAATATTTGCGAGCGCAACAGCAAGACCTTCTAAAATGTGGCCGCGTTCACGCGCTTTTCGCAAATCATATACCGTACGACGTGTTACCACTTCGCGGCGGTGACGGATAAACGCAGTAATCAAATCTTTCAGGTTTAATACTTTAGGCTGGCCGTCAGCTAGCGCTACCATATTAATACCGAAAACACTTTGCAATTGTGTATGAACGAATAAATTATTCAGGATAATATCGGTATTCTCACCGCGTCGCACTTCAATCACAACACGCATACCTTGCTTGTCTGACTCATCTCGCAGCGCTGAAATACCTTCAAGTTTCTTTTCTTTAACCAGTTCAGCAATACGCTCAACCAGACGCGCTTTATTCACCTGATAAGGTAATTCAGTGATGATGATGCGGTCTTTACCGCTTTTTTCATCTGATTCAATTTCCGTTTTCGCACGTACAACAACTCGGCCGCGGCCGGTGAGATATGCTTCGCGAATACCGTTTCGACCCTGAATGATACCGGCAGTTGGAAAATCTGGACCTGGAACATGCTGCATTAATTCATCAATGGTTATTTCGGGATTATTAATCAGCGCAATGCATGCGTTGATCACTTCTGTGAGATTATGCGGCGGAATATTTGTCGCCATACCCACAGCAATACCAGAGGAACCATTCACCAATAAATGCGGCACGCGAGTCGGCATGACTGCTGGTGCCATTTCTGTTTCATCATAGTTTGGAACGAAATCGACAGTTTCTTTTTCGATATCAGCCATTA
>Ga0310810_10001795_pt1 | contig 22758 bp, 15 predicted proteins | sample NCmetagenome_FD_207641 | JGI IMG/M metagenome (GOLD analysis project Ga0310810, IMG submission 207641) | Soil microbial communities from experimental microcosm in Duke University, North Carolina, United States - NC | ecosystem: Engineered > Artificial ecosystem > Soil microcosm > Unclassified ... | reverse complement strand
GCCAGCACCGGTGGATCGTCGACGAGCGCCGTCTCAATCTTGTCGCGCACGTCGGCCAGGTCGTCGAGTTCTGCGATGAGCGAACAGACGAGCGGCGCCTGCAGATCGGCCAGCAGCGTCCGGAGGCGGGGAATCAGCGCAATTGACTGCTTCAGGCCGACCAGGTCGCGCGGACCGGCAGTTCCGAGCGCTGCGCGCGCGACGAGGCGCTCGAGATCCTGTACTCCCTTGATGGCGTCCCTGAATTTGCCCCGCTCCGTGGTCCTGAACGCCAGATCCTCGACACCGTCGAGCCGATCGCGGATCGCGTCGAGCGACAAGAGCGGCCGGAGAAGCCAGGAGCGGAGCAGCCGGCTTCCCATGGACGTGATCGTGCGATCGAGTTCGTCGAGGAGGGAATTGTCGCGGCCGCCCTCGGATCCCTCCACGATCTCCAGGTGCTTGAGCGTCGTCGGATCGATCAGCAGCGCGTCGGCCCGTTGTCGATAAGCGATGGCGCGCACATGCGCGAGATCAGCCTTCTGGGTCGAGCGGAGATAGTGAACGAGAGCGCCAGCCGCCGCCACGGCAGCCGGTTTCCGATCGAGGCCGAACCCCTCGAGCCCGCCGGCGCGCAACTGGTCGAGCAGCGTCCGACGGGCCGCCTCGTGGTCGAATGCCCAGGCTTCGAGCGGGGTCATCGGCAGGCCGGCGTCGGCAACCTGCGGCCACGCTGCCGCAGCGGCCGCTGCCGCAGACGCGGCGTCGAGCGTTCGATCGCCGGGGACGATGACTTCGCGCGGCCTCAGGACCATCAACTCGTCGGCGAAGGCCTGCTGTCCATCCACGCCGGCGTATTCGGTCGCCGTGAATTCACCCGTCGAGACATCGAGCAACGCCACGCCCAGCAGCGGCCGGTCTTTTGAGTCCCTCCACACAGCCATGAGGAAGGCGGGCTCGCGCGCGTCGAGATAGCTGCTGTCGGTGAAGGTGCCAGGAGACACGACGCGCACGACCTCGCGCTTCACGATCCCCTTGGCCTTCCGCGGATCCTCGACCTGATCGCAGATCGCCACGCGGAACCCTTTCTTCACCAGGCGCGCGATGTAGGTGTCGGCCGCGTGAAAGGGCACACCACACATCGGGATGCCGCCTCCATTGGCGTCCTTCGATCGCGACGTGAGGGTGAGTTCGAGGGTGCGGGCGGCGAGCAGCGCGTCTTCGTAGAACATCTCGAAGAAATCGCCCATCCTGAAGAAGAGGATGGCGTCGCGATGCTGCTGCTTGGCGTCGAGATACTGCCGCATCGCCGGCGTCGCCGACGTTGACATATCCTAAGAGTCTAACGCATGCGCGTACTCGCACTCGACACGACGACGCGCGCGGGAAGCGTCGCGGTGGTGGACCAGGGACAGGTGCTCATCGAGCGAATGGGTGACGCCGCTCGAACGCACGCCGAACGGCTGCCAGCCGAGGTCACGGACGCTCTCAACGCCGCGCGGCTCACGCTCGCTGATATCGATCTGTTCGCGGTGGCTTCGGGCCCTGGTTCGTTCACCGGCCTTCGCATCGGCATCGCGACGATCCAGGGGTTCGCATTCGTCACCCGCAAGCCGGTCGCGCCGGTGTCTGCGCTTCGTGCGCTCGCCGAAGCCGCGGCCGCCGGGCATCCGGCTGGAACCCGCGTCGGAGCCTGGATGGATGCGCATCGCCTCGAGGTGTTCAGCGCGCTGTTCGTGATTGCGGCACCGGGCCAGGGTGATGACGTCGCTGAACTGCGCGAAATCGAGCCCTCGACCGTCGCGCCGCCGGCGGACACCATCGAGCGCTGGAAGACGCTCGGACTACCGACGGCGGTGTGTGGCGACGGCGCGGCGATGTACGCCAACGTCCTGGGCGGCGCAATCCCGGTCGTGCCAACGCCGCCGCTGGCAGGAATCATCGGGCGGCTGGCCGTGGCAGCATCACGCGACGGGTCGACAGTCTCACCGGCTGGCGTGCAGCCCTTGTACGTGCGGCGTCCGGACGCCGAGGTCGCCCGCGATCGCGCGCACCTCAAACAATGACCGACTGCTTCATCCGGCCTGTCTCGTCGGATGCCGACATCGATGACATCCTGCGCATCGAAACGATCTCGTTCACGAACCCGTGGACGCGCGAGATGTACCTGTCGGAGCTCGAGCATCGCGACGTGTCGTTCTTCTATATCGCCTGTGACGCGGTCGGCGAGGCGGTCGGCTTTTGTTCCTGCTGGCTTGTCCTCGACGAGATCCACATCAACAACCTCGCAGTGCTTCCCGAGCATCGGCGCGGCGGGGTCGCGTCGGCGCTGATCGAGCACGTGCTGAAAGAAGGCCGAAGTCGAGGCGCACGCCGCGCCACGCTTGAAGTGCGGCGATCGAATGAACCTGCCCGGAAGCTGTACGAGAAGTTCGGATTTGCCGTCACCGGGGTTCGGCGGGGCTATTACACGAAGCCCGATGAGGACGCGCTCATCCTGTGGCGGGAATCGACCTAGAGTTGATGATCTTGAAACACCTGTGACGCCTGTGTTACGTTCCCGCCTAACAGGATCGGTGCGTGGGCGCTGCCCGTAACAGCCGACTCGTGCCGGGCCTGCCTTCAAGGAGGCGGATCATGAATGAGCAGTCACAGGACCTCAAGGCACTGTTGCTGCAGACGAACGAGGAGTTCCACCACCTCGCCGCCCAGCATCACGAACTCGAGGATCGCCTGCACGAAATCCTGGCCAAGCCGCACCCCTCAGAACCCGAACTACTCGAAGAAAGTACCCTCAAAAAACGCAAGCTCCAGCTGAAAGATCGCATGGAAGCCATTGCAAGGGACTACCAGGCACGACACTGACCGGTCCAACCTGAAGGCACACGGAAGAAGGTAGACCGTTCCGGCCCCCGGCCGCACTCTGCCTTCTTCCCTGGCTTTCACCTTCGTCTTCGTTCCCGCGCGTCCTTCATCTCACTTCCTCACGCCGTCTTCATGGTTAGATACAGGCGATGATCCGTTTCGACCGGGCCGGTTATCCTTTCTTCGCAGTTTCGCTCGTTCTCGCAGTGCTCGCCTGGGAATGGGTGTCGAACTGGCTGGCACTCGTCTTCCTGGTGTTCTTCGCGTTCTTCGTGTTCTTCTTTCGCGATCCGGACCGTACGCCTGCCACCCGCGTCGACGCGGTGGTCTCGCCTGCAGATGGGCGCGTGCTGGTGGCTGGTCCGGCTGTCGCCGGAGCGGCACCTGAAGGGCAGTGGCAGCAGGTCAGCATCTTCCTGTCGCCGATGGACGTGCACGTGAATCGCGTGCCGGTCGCAGGTCGCGTCACGCGCGTGTCGTTCACGCCAGGCAAGTTCCTGCCCGCCTATGCGCACGATGCGGCGACGTCCAACGAACGGAGCGAAATCTGGATCGATCACGGCGGCACGATGGTGGTCGCGCGCCAAATCGTCGGGATCCTGGCTCGTCGTGTGGTGTGCCGGCTGAAGGTCGGCGCCACGGTCCAGGCCGGCGAGCGCTACGGCGTCATGAAGTTCGGGTCGAGAATGGACGTGTTTCTTCCGTTGTCCGCTGAAATTCTCGTCCAGGTCGGCGCAACCGTGCGAGCCGCGGAAACCGTGATCGCGGTGCTACACTGAAACCCGTCCGCAGGACATGACGCCTACGCCCTTATCGGAGAGCGAAAACCGCCTGCAATTTCTCCGGCGGCGATCGCATGAACGTCGCCCTCGTGTTCGACGAGGCGTCGCCCTGCTGCCCAGTCTGTTCACGATGGGCAACATGTTCTGCGGCTACGCGTGCATCGTGTACTCGCTGCGCGGCGACTTCGAGAGCGCAGCCCCTTATATCGGCATCTCCATCGTCCTCGACATGCTCGACGGACGGATTGCGCGGCTCACGGGGACATCGAGCGAGTTCGGCCTGCAGCTCGACTCGCTGGCCGACGCCATTTCGTTCGGCGTCGCCCCAGCGATCATGTCGTATGCCTGGGGCCTCGAGCCGCTCGGACGGCTGGGCATGTTCTCGGGCTTTCTCTTCGTCAGTGCTGCGGTTTTGAGGCTGGCCCGGTTCAACATCCAGAGCGCGGCTGGCGGCGACAAGCGGTACTTCGTCGGCATGCCGAGCCCGGCTGCCGCGGCCATTCCCGCCGCAACGGTCTATCTCATCTCCGACCGGATCACCGACTACCGCGCGGCCCTTCCGGTTCTTGCCATGGTCCTTGTGCCGGCGCTGCTGATGGTGAGCACGATCCGGTTCAGGAGCTTCAAGACGATCGACCTCCAGATGCGGCGGCCACCAGCCGTGCTGTTCCTGATCGCGGTGATCATGGTCGCGATTGCCACGCATATCCGGCTCGCGCTTGCCGTCACCGCCTACGCCTATCTGGCATCGGCCTTCATGGGCATGGCGATGACCCGTCTTCGGCACCGCGGCCAGTCGCCAGCGCCACCATCACCCGCCGGTCCCCACGACGCAACGTAGAGTCCGACACGCCCCCTATTGAAACGCTGACGAGCACGGCCGTTCGGCTAAGATGACGCACGTTTCCCGAGGAGGTCACGTGCGAAGACTGCTGATTGCCGGCATCGCGCTGCTGTGCGCCGGGCCGCTCCGCGCCCAGGATGGGGCAGCCGTCTACACACAGCGCTGCGCGACGTGCCACGACAGCAGCAACGCGGCGAACCGCGCGCCTCGCCGTGATGCGCTGGCCGGGTTCAGCGCCGATCGGATCGTCAGTGCGCTCGAGTCCGGGGCGATGCGACAGCAGGGCGAGCCCATGAGCGGAGCTGAGCGTCGTGCTGTGGCCGCCTATCTGTCGAGTGCGCCGGGCAGCGCCGGCGACGCGAACCCGTCCATAGCCACATCGTGCGCCACGGACACTGGTCTGCGGGAGTCCAACGGCCTCGACTGGAACGGGTGGGGCGTCGATCTGGCCAACTACAGGTTTGCCCGGGATCCTGGTCTTCGAGCCGAACAAGTTCCGCAGCTCACGTTGAAGTGGGCATTCGGCTTCGAAGGCGAGATCTCCGCCGCCACTCAACCGATCATCGTTGGCGACTGGGTGTTTGTCGGCAGCACATCAGGGCGCGTCTATGCACTTGGTCTGCGCGACGGATGTACGCACTGGACCTTCAAGGCTGATGGTGGCGTGCGGACCGCGGTCCGGATCGTTCAAACGCCAACCGGGCTATCGGCGATCGTCGCGGATCTTCGTGCGACGGTGTACAGCCTCGATGCGAAGACCGGCCAGCTCCAGTGGAAGGTCCGGGTCGAAGACCATCGCGCATCGAGAATCAGCGGCAGCCCAGTCACCGTGTCCGGGCAGATCTTCGTCCCGGTCTCGTCTGGTGAAGAAGCGACTGGATCGCAACCAGGATACGAATGCTGCACGTTCCGCGGAAGCATCGTCGCGCTCGATGCGGCAACAGGCAAGGTGGCGTGGAAGACCTACCTCATTCCCGAAGCCCCGCAGCCAGTCGGACGCAACAAGATCGGGACGCAGGTGTGGGGCCCCGCAGGAGCCGCCGTCTGGTCGGCACCGACCATCGATGTGAAGACCGGCATGCTGTACGTCGCCACCGGTGACGCCTACACGCACCCGGCGGCACCGACCACCGATGCGGTCGTTGCCCTGGACATCAAGACCGGCGCAATCAAGTGGGTCAGGCAGCTGCTGGCAAACGACGCCTGGAACATGGCGTGCGGGTCGACCGATCAGACGAATTGCCCCGAGAACGAAGGTCCGGACGCCGATTTCGGCCAACCGCCGATCCTGGTCACGCTGGCCTCCGGCAAACGGGTCCTCACGCTCGGTCAGAAATCGGCGATGGTCTACGGACTCGATCCTGACGACCAGGGACGCGTGCTCTGGACGAGAAAGATCGGGCGCGGAGGCATGATCGGCGGTGCCGAGTGGGGATCGGCGGCCGACGACAAGAACATCTACGTGCCGCTGTCTGATCTGACATTCAACAGGGAAGCAATTCGCGGAAGGGGAGGGCTGAGCCCCGACGTGGGCGGAGGTCTCTTTGCCATCGACGTTGCGTCCGGGGAGGTCGTCTGGTCAGCAAAGCCGCCGCGATGCGGCCCGGAGAACTGCAGCAGCGCCCAGGCGTCGCCGGCTTCGGTCATTCCAGGCGCAGTGTTCTCCGGATCGCTCGACGGTCACCTCCGTGCATACGCGACATCTGACGGTAGGGTGATATGGGACGTCGAAACCGCCCGCGAGTTCACGACGGTCAATGGCGTGAAGGCCACGGGCGGTTCGATCGATGTGGGCGGTGCCGCGATTGCCAGCGGTTTCGTGCTGACGACGTCCGGCAATCCGACGTGGGGAGGCAAACGCGGAAACGTGCTGATTGCCTACGCTTTGCCCTGAGCTGCGGTCGGCCTGGTGGTCGAAAATCGGCGTTCCTGGCCGGGCAGCCGATCGTCACTCGCCGCAGCGCTCATCCACGCCGGGTACTCCGGCGCGAGCCGGCTCACCTCGTCGAGCGCCTTGAGTTCGTCTGCGGTCAAAGCTATTTCAACCGACTTCAGGTTGTCTTCGAGTTGCGGCATCTTCCGCGCGCCGATGATCACGCTGGTCGTGACCTGCTGCGCGAGCAGCCACGCGATAGCAACCTGCGCTACGGTGACGCCGCGAGCGTCAGCAATGGACTTCAGGACGTCGATGATGTCGAACGCCTTTTCCTTGTTGATGGGAGGGAAGTCGAACGACGCGCGCCGTGCCGCCTCATCGCCGCCGTTGCGCGTGAACTTACCCGACAGGAACCCTCCTGCGAGCGGACTCCACACAAGCAACCCGAGGTTCTGGTCCTTGATGAGCGGGATGATTTCCCGTTCGAGCTCGCGCCCTGCCAGCGAGTAGTAAGACTGTGTGCAGCGGAAGCGCTCCAGGTGCTGCTCGCGCGAAATCGCCAGCGCCTTCATGATTTGCCAGGCCGCGTAGTTCGAGCATCCGAGGTAGCGGACCTTGCCGGACTGCACGAGATCGTCGAGCGCGCGCAACGTGTCCTCGAGGTTTGTATGCGCGTCGAAACGGTGAACCTGGTAGAGATCGATGTAGTCGGTGCCAAGACGCTTCAGACTCGCGTCGACGGCATGCATGATGTGCAGGCGGGACAGGCCGACTTCGTTGGCCCCTTTGCCCATGCGTCCACGCACCTTGGTCGCGAGCACGACCTCATGCCGATGCCCGGCGAGAGCCTTGCCGAGCAGCGTTTCCGACTCTCCCATCGCGTAGACGTTCGCGGTATCAATGAAGTTGATGCCCGCATCCAGCGACCTGTGAACGATCGCATCGACACCGGATTGGTCGAGCCCGGCAATCACTTCCCACATGCCGCCGCGGCCGCCGAACGTCATGGCGCCAAGGCACAACTCGGAGACGAACACACCCGTATCAGCCAGTTGTCTGTACTTCATGGGCGGATTATATCGGACTGATTCCAGCCGTCAGTCGACGGCAGGCAGGCGCATGGTCACGGTTGTGCCGGTTCCACGTTCGCTCTGGACATCGATCGTCCCGCCAATCAACTCGACGTTGCGACGCGCGATGGTGAGCCCGAGGCCGGTGCCGGTCGCCTTGGTCGAAAAGTACGGCTCGAAGATTCGCGCGAGGGCCTCGGCGTCCATTCCGATACCGGTGTCGCGGACTTCGACGATGACACGAGGCCGCAGTCCTTGCTCCGCGTTCTCCGCGTAGGCTCGCAGTGCCAGCGAGCCCTCGCCGGGCATCGCGTGCAGTGCGTTCTCCATGACGTTGGTCAGCGCCCGGGCGAAGAGCGTCCGATCGATGAACACCTGGGGGAGCCCGGGGTCCGCTTGCAGGGTGAGCAGGATGCGCGTCGACAGACCTGTGCGATACGGTTCGACCACCTCTTCGAGCAGCGCGCCGACGTCAGTCGGTTCGGGTCGTGCGGTTGGCGACGAAGCAAAGCTCGAGAACTCGCTGGAGATCTGACGCAGCAGCTTCACCTGCGACAGGATCGCCGCGACGCACTCGTCGAGTGCCGGCGACAGTGGCCGCCCGCGATCGACGTTGATGCGTCGCGCATGTTCGGCTGAGAGCTGAATCGGCGTAAGCGGGTTCTTGATGTCATGCGCGACCTGGCGCGCCATGTCCGCCCAGGCTTCGAGACGCTGCGTCCGCTCGAGCTCACTGCGCTGCTTCTTCAGGTCGTCAGCCATTCGGTTGAAGTCTTCGACCAGCCGCCGAAGCTCGTCGGACGACGTTGCGGCGATACGCGCGTCGAGGTCGCCCCGCGCGATGCGCCGCGTCGCGCGCGTCAGCCTGTTCACCGGATCGGCGATGCGCTCTGCCATCCAGTACCCGAGCGCCGAGCCGAGCAGTACGAACAGCACCGCGGCAGACAGCACGCGGCGATCGATTTCATCAATCTGCTGCTCGATCTCGCGCTGGCGCAGCGTCTGCGGGACCGTGACGATGCCTTCGCGCGCGCCCGCTCTGACGGGCGCCGCTGCGACGAGATAACCAGGCGAACCTCCGAGTTCCTCGACGACCACCGTCGTCGGCAGTCGATCGAGCGCAATCGCCCGGTAAATGTCCGCCGGCGTTCGCGACGGAAGCAGCCGCGAAGCAAAGAGCGGCCGTTCGCTCGTGGCACGCAAGCGCGGACCGTCGAAGAGGTTCACATCTTCGTCGATGGCGCGCCGGACGAGCAGCATGAACTCGTCGTCGATGCGATCGAGCGATCCGGCGCCTCGCTGCTGCAGCGCGACGTAATCCTCGACGAGCCGCTGCGCAACCGTCGCGGTCTTGACCGCGGCCTCTTCGACTCCGGCGCGGAACTGGTTCGCGAAGTAGGTGCTCGTCGCAACGGCGAGCACGACGACCGGCACCACCGACGACGCGACGAAGGCGATGAACAGCTTGCGGTAGAAGCTCGAGCGAACTTCCCTGAGGAGCGCCCGACCGCTCGCTGGAGTCTGGAAGGTGATGAGATTGAAGAGCGTCGCCCCGATCAGCAGGATGGCGTACAGAGTTCCACAGAAGAAGAGCAGTTCGCCCAGGTTGATCAGATGGCCAAGCCACGTGATGACGGGATACCCGAGCGCGTAAATGCCGCCGCGGTCGTTGAAGAAGTAGACGCGGAACACCACGCCGTCTCTTACGACACGCTGCCAGGTCGCGTCGCGCGATTCGATCATCTTCTCGAACACGGTGTCGTCGAGCGGCCACACCTTCGTGCCGGACGCATAGATCGGCGCCCGGCTCCATCCATAGAAGGCGAGCTCGACGTCGCTGCCGAACGCGTTCTCCCTCGCGACGGCGTTCTGCGGCATCAGCGACTCGAGATACGGGTTGGTCGACGCTGCGAAGGGGAGTGAACGGTAGTCGAGGCGCGCCCGAACAACGATGCCGCCGACGCGCTGTCGGTTGACGCAGATGGCGCGGCTGGCACGCAGGACGTTCCTCAGCCTGAAAGGAGAAACCTCCTCGTACACTTCCCAGTCGGTGCACGATCCGCCGCGGTAATCCGTTGGCGCATATTCCGGCAGATCGAGAGCGAACCGGCTGACCAGGCGTCCATTGGGTCCGTACAGCTCGATCGCGGATGTCGTGCGTGAAGTGGCGAGGTCTGTCTGCGACCAAACGATGAACGCCCGATCCGTCGTCGGCGCAGCATCCTCAGACGAACTGGTGACGAACTCGGCCAGCGATGCTGTCGCGTCGATCGTCTCAAGCGCCTGCGGCAGACGCCGGACCTGCAGATCTTCGCGCTGGCTTTCAACCTGCGGTGCAAGCTGCGATGCCACGAGCCGTTCCTTCGCGGCTGATGCAAACGCATCGAGCGACGGATAGAGAGCGAGAGCGGGCAGAGCCAGACCAAGGAAAAACAGTCCCAATCGCGCGGCCTGCGACGAGCGGCGTGCCGCCGCCTGTGGGCGCGATAGAAGGAGGGCACCGAGCCCGGCCGCCAAAACTGTCAGCGCGAGCGGACCGAGCGGCACCGACGCTCCGGTGGCCGCAAAGAGCAGCACGACGCCTGCACCGACCGCGGCGGCGAGCGCTGCAATCAGGCGGCGATGATACCGGCGTGACGTGCGCCACAAGACCGCCGGGAGCCGCAGGATGGCCGCCGCTCCCCATACCACGGCCGCGTGGAGCAGGACGAGGGCAGCAGCGGTGCCGAGCCGTCCCGCTTCAAACGGGTGCAATGAGAAGCTCACGAGATCCTGCGCAGCTTCGGAAGTGATGCCTCCGAGCACCCGCTCGTACGCCCACAAACCAGCGGCCGCCAGGGCTCCCGCCGCGGTGTACGCGGTCAGGGTGGTGAGCGTTGCAGCACGGTCGCCGACGATGAGCTGCGCGCGCGGGGTGGACAGGCGGCGCCGCTCGATGGTGTCGATCGCAATCCAGGCCAGCGCCGTCAGCAAGAGCGAGTCAGGCAGCAGCTCGGCCGGTCCGGCAATCGACCCGCCCGCCACTGGCAGAAACGCGGCCCGAAGCATCGTGCGAGCGATGGCCAGGCAAGCGACGATCAAAGCCGTCGTGAGTACGAACGCGCCTGAACGCCGGGCATGCCGGCGCGCCTCGAGCAAGGGGGCGGCGCACAGGAGGACCGTGATTCCGAGCAGCCCGACCACGACCGCCCTGATCGACGAGTTCCAGGTCTCGCGCGCGGCTGCGAGGTCGGCCGGAGACACCTCCGCCGTGGCCAGCATCTGGCCCTGCGCCGTGCGGATCGCGAACGCGAATGGCGGCTGCGGCGGAGCAAGACCGGGAGTCGCGCGCACGGTGACGTCAACAACCGAGGTCGGCAGGCGGAAGGAATCCGAGACTGACGTGGCGACGTCTGTTCGTTCGACGACAAGCTGTTCGGCCACGATCGTGGCGAGCCGCGGAGCGAAGGGCCGGACTGGATCGGGAATGGGTTCGACGCGAACCAGGCGGGGCCCGAGCGCATCGAGCGACACGAACAGGACTGGCGGACCATCGATGCGATCGCGCGGGACGTCGGAGACGCGCCCTGCCCACGCAAGCGGGTTGCCGCGCGTGTTGTAGACCGTGATGCCGGCGGTGCCAGCCAGGTCGGGCGTCAGTTCTGCCGACAGCGCCTGGAAGAGCGAGCGCGCGGAAGCCGTGTCGCGCGTCGCGTTCGAGACGGTGTCGGGCTTCTCGCGAACACGCGACGCTCGCGCCGTGAGTGCGTCTGCGGTCTGCGCGAAGCGGCGCCCCAGTTCCTGCTCGATGCGCTGAACGGCTGCCTGGTCAGTGGGTCCGAGACGGGCCCGTTCGAGCAGCCATCCGCCGACGCCAGCCACCATCGCGGCGAGCAGACCCGCGGCGGCAACGCGCGCGATCGATTTCACGAATGTAGGTGAACCGCTCACAAGGGGCTGCAGGTCACAGGATACACGGGTGCTATAGTGAAATCGATTGTCGGACCTGAAGCTGCTGTTGAAACGAGGCGGACTCCTGACAGCCGCCAACTGGCCGGTCGTCGTCATCCAGTTCGCCGCGCAGACGACGTTCCAGGTCCTGCTGGCCGTGCCGATTATCGGCGCGGCCATTCTCGTCGCCGTCCTGCTCGGCGGTGATCTCGCCAACCTGCTTCAGGGCGGCATGCGCGAGATCTTCGGCACGATCACCACCGCACTGATGTCGGAACCGTTCGCGCTCGGGGCGTTCATCGTTGCATTCGTCATCGCGCTCGTCGGCGGCTCGGTGCTGATGTTTCTCGTCAAGGGCGGCACCGTCGACGTGATGCTGACCGCCAACGATCAGGTCGGTCCGGTCGAACGCCGGCCGATCACGCTCACGTCCGTATCAGAAGGCGCGACGTTCTCGATTTCGCGGTACATCAAAGGCTGCGGACGGCTGTTCCGACCGTACTTGAGACTCGGCTTCGCGCTGATGGTTGCGTACGCACTGACCGGCGTGGCCTATCTCGCCTTCATCGTTTACGGTTACCGTGCGGCGGGAAACGGCGTCCTGTTTGTCGGCTGGACCATGCTCGCGGCCATTGCGACCATCGCCCTGTTTCTCTGGATCACGGCGGTCAACCTCGTTTACCTGCTTCTGCAGATCGCGATGGCCGCCGGCCATCCGTCGCTCAGGGAAGCGACGCGGGAAATCGGGCGGTTCGGCCGCGCCGAGTTCCGTGAACTGAGCGGCATCTTCCTGGTCGTGTTCGGGATGGTCGTGGCCGCGTGGCTCGCGTCAGCGCTGGCCTGGTCGGGAGTAGGACTGATCGCCTTCGTGCCGCTTGTCGGCCTGGCGGTATTTCCGCTGCAGATTGCCGCCTTGCTCCTGCGGGGCCTTGTGTTCGAGTACATAGGCCTGACAGCGATGGGGGCCTACGTGACGCTGTATCGCCGGTTTGCAGCCGCCGAAGCGGCCCGCACGACACAGCCTGCCTCGATCGACAGCCGGTCACTGCGTCCGGCCCACTAAGACCCACCTGAGACATCCGGCCGCTCGGCGCGCAGGTGCCCCGCGGCAGCCGAAACGATCACCGCGGCGAACGGCCTTGTCGTGCCGGTGCCGCTGGCGTCGGCGATGCAGGAGCCGTCGACGGCGCGGGTGGTGCTGTCGCCGTTGGATCGCCAGGGCCGCCTGGCTTGGCGATGTTGATCGCGCCCGGCAGCACGGGCAGCGGGGTGTTCATCATTGGTTCGATGTTGCGCCGCACGGCGATGATGCGGGTGCCCGGTGCCACGTCGCGCGACACCAGCACGAGTTGCGGCAGCCCGCGCATCTCGGTGATGAAGGGCGCGGCGGCAAGTTCGCCAGGCGCCGCAACGTCACCGGCCGGTGTGCCGTCTTTCATCGCAAACGCAGTGACTTTCGGTGCGAGACCGCTCACCAGCAGCAGATCCCCAGCCGCCACCGGACCGCGGGTTGGGCGGAGGGGCAGCGATCGCTTCCATCTCTGTGAGCCTGAATGGCGATCGAGCCCCCGCAGCACGTTGTCGCGCGACACGAAGTAGACGCGGTGTTGATCGATGACCGGCACGCCGATGACGTCGCCGCCCGTTCGCCAGCGCCAGGCGATCTCGCCGTTCCCGGTCATCAGGCAGTAGAAGAAATCGTCGTCGGAGCCGACGTAGACACGATCGTCGAGCGCCAGCATTTCATTCGGCGGTCCGCCCAGCTTGTGCTCCCAGCGCTTCGCCCCTGATGTCACGTCGAGCGACACGACCCGCCCATCTTCGAGCGGCACGTACACGCGGTCGGCCGCCAGCGCCGGAGCTGCGTGCACGCGCACGCCAAGTTCTGCCCTCCAGATGAGCGTGCCGTCAGTCGCCCGGAAGGCGAGCACATTGCCAGCGACGTCAGACGCAATCAGCCACTTGTTGTCGAACACCAGCGGTACCGCGAGTTCTTCGGAGAAGGGCAACCGCCAGACCTGCTCGCCCGTTTCCTGCTTCAGCGCGGTGATGGTGTCGGGTTCGGCCAGGAAGAGCAGTCCGTCGCCGACGGCCGGCGTGGATGTCGGCGTTCCAGGGGCTGTCCATGCCGGAGTTCCCTGTTGGATGTCGAAGGCCGCCACCTCGTGACCCTCAACAGGGAAGAACGCCAGGTGGCCCGCGAGCGCCGGAGGCGCCGTCACAACCTTGTCGAGCGGTCGGCTCCAGGACGCGATGACGGGGAACAGGCGGAGTTCGGACGACGTCGCAGTCTGGGCGAAACCGATTGCTGCTGCGAGCAGAGAAAGGGCAAGTGCACTACAAGATGTTGTGGCCCGAGGCACGGCTACACCGCTTATAATAGCGTCGATTCTTTTCCGGAATCCTGAACGGGCTCGGCCGGAGCCCGCGACTTCGTGCCGAACTGCAGGCCCTTTCGTGATCCACCAAACCATCATCGTCCTCGACTTCGGTTCGCAATACACCCAGCTCATCGCCCGTCGTCTTCGCGAGTTGTCGGTCTACTCGGAAATCTGGCCGCCCAACACGCCACCCGACAAGATCCGGGCGCGCAAACCGGTCGGAATCATCCTGTCGGGCGGACCGAAGAGCGTGTCCGACCCCGGCGCTCCGGTGTGCGATCCGTCGGTGTTCGACCTCGGGGTGCCGGTCCTTGGCATCTGCTACGGCATGCAGCTCATGGCCCACCGGCTGGGCGGCACCGTGGCTCCGGCGTCGCACCGCGAGTTTGGTCATGCGACGGTCAAGATCTCCTCGCATGGCGCATCGGCCGTTCTGTTCGCGGACGTACCCGAAGAGATTCGCGTCTGGGCGAGCCACGGCGACTTCGTCGCGGCACCACCGCCGGAGTTCTCAATCGTCGCGACGAGCGCCAATGCGCCGGTGGCGGCGATGGCCAATCCAGACCGCGGGCTTTATGCCTTGCTGTTCCATCCGGAAGTCGTCCATACCGAGAGCGGTCTCGAGATCATCCGGAACTTCGCGTTCAAGGTCTGCGGCTGCACCGGCGACTGGACGATGAAGTCGTTTGTCCAGGAGTCGGTCGCTCGCATTCGCGAAAAGGTCGGCACCGGGCGCGTTGTCTGCGGACTGAGCGGCGGAGTGGACTCGACCGTTGCGGCGCTCCTGATGCACAAGGCGATCGGGGATCACCTGACCTGCATCTTCGTGGACAACGGCGTGCTGCGCCTCGACGAGGCGGCGCAGATTCGCAAGCGGTTCGAGCGGCTCGACTTGCCACTCGTGTTTGCAGACGCGTCTGACCTGTTCCTCGATCGGCTGGCCGGCGTCACGGACCCGGAGAAGAAGCGCAAGCTTATCGGCAACACGTTCATCGACGTCTTCGAGGTAGAAGCGCACAAGCTGGGGAAGGTCGATTTTCTCGGACAGGGCACGTTGTATCCGGACGTGATCGAGTCCGTGCCGGTGGTGGGGCAGTCGGCGGTGATCAAGAGCCATCACAACGTCGGCGGGCTGCCCGAGCGCATGCGCATGCAGTTGGTCGAGCCGCTTCGCGAACTGTTCAAGGACGAGGTCCGCGCGGTCGGAAGGGAACTGGGGCTCGACGAGGAGTTCGTGGTCAGGCAGCCGTTCCCGGGACCCGGGCTGGCCGTTCGCATCCTGGGCGACGTGACGCGGCCGCGCCTCGAACTGCTGCGCAAGGCCGACGCGATCGTGTCACAGGAAGTGCGGCGCGAGGGTTGGTACGAACGGTTGTGGCAAAGTTTCGCGGTGCTGCTGCCGGTACAAAGCGTTGGCGTCATGGGCGACGAGCGGACGTATGAATACACGGCAGCCATCCGGGCGGTCGAAAGCCGCGACGGCATGACCGCAGACTGGGCGCGCCTGCCGCACGACCTGCTCGCACGCATCTCGTCGCGCATCGTGAATGAAGTGCGCGGTATCAACCGCGTCGTCTACGACATCTCCTCGAAGCCGCCTTCGACGATTGAGTGGGAGTGATGTCGGAGTTCGTCCACCTCCACCTTCACACGGAATTCTCGCTGCTCGACGGCGCGTGCCGGATCGACGAACTGCTCGACGAGGCGGTTGCGCTCAAGATGCCGGCTATTGCCGTCACCGAGCACGGCAACATGTTCTCGTCGGTCGTGTTTCACGATCACGCGAGGGCACGCGGGCTGAACCCCATCCTCGGGTGCGAGGTGTATGTCGCGCCCGGCGACCGGCGCACCAAGAGTGGCGTGCCAGGCGAGACACAGAACCACCTGGTGCTGCTCGCAGAGAGCAACGAGGGCTATCACAACCTGATCAAGCTCGTGTCGGCCGGCTACACCGAGGGTTTCTACTACAAGCCGCGTATCGACAAGGAACTGCTCGCGCAACACGCAAAAGGCCTCATCGGTCTGAGCAGCTGCCTGAAAGGCGAGGTCGCCGAAGGACTCACGCATCAGCAGGAGAAAAAGGCGTTCGACGCGGCGGCGGCATACCGCGACATTCTCGGGCCCGGCAATTTTTTCCTCGAGATGCAGTGGCATGGCATCGAGGAGCAGCGCACCGTCAACACCGGCATTCCCAGACTCGCCCGCGATCTGGGCTTGCCCATGGTGTGCACCAACGATGTGCACTACCTGCGCGACACCGACGCGCATCCGCACGACGTGCTGCTGTGCATCGGCACGGGAAAGGGATTCAACGATCCCAAGCGCCTGCGCTACGACGCGAAGCAGTTCTTCCTGAAGACTGCCGACCAGATGGCGGACACGTTCAAGGATTCCCCGGACGCTGTCGCCAACACGGTGCGGATTGCGGAACGCTGCAATGTGCAGCTCGCCACCGGGATCAACCACCTGCCGACGTTTGCCGTGCCGCCTGGCTTCACGGTGGACACCTACTTCGAGCACATGGTGCGCGAAGGTTTCACCGATCGGTTACCGCGCCTGAAACAGCTCGCGTCGGAAGGGCGGCTGAAGCACACGATCGACGAGTACGAGCGACGGCTCGACTACGAGCTCGACGTGATCAGGAAGACCGGCTTCCAGGGCTACCTCCTGATTGTGTGGGACTTCATCCGATATGCGCGGGAACAGGGCATCCCGGTCGGGCCCGGACGCGGATCTGCTGCGGCATCGGTCGCCGCCTGGTGCCTCCGCATCGCCGACGTCGATCCGATGGATTTCGATCTCCTGTTCGAGCGTTTCCTGAATCCCGAACGCATCTCGATGCCGGATATCGACGTCGACTTCTGTGAACGGCGCCGGGGCGAAGTCATCGAGTACGTCACTCGGAAGTACGGCCGCGAGAACGTCGCGCAGATCATCACCTTCGGCACGATGAAGGCGAAAGCGGTCATCAAGGACGTCGGCCGCGCCCTCGAATGGACCTTCGCCGAGGTGGACAAGGTCGCCAAGCAGATTCCGTCCGCGCTCGACATGACGCTCGACAAGGCGCTCGAGGAGAACCCGGTGCTCCGCGAGATGGAGCAGAACGACCCGAAGGTCAAGGACCTCTTCACGGTGGCCCGGCGGCTGGAGGGCATGACCCGCCACGCATCGGTCCACGCTGCCGGCGTCGTCATCGCTCCGAAAGCGGTCACGGAGTACGCGCCGCTCTACAAGGGGGCCCGCGACGAAATCGTCACGCAGTGGACGATGAAAGACATCGAGCGGATGGGTCTGCTGAAGATGGATTTCCTCGGCCTGAGCACGCTCACACTGATTGACGACGCGCTCAAGGAGATCAAACGGACCGAGAAGATCGAACTCGACATCGACAACCTGCCGCTCGACGACGCGACGACGTTCAAGATCTTTGCCGACGCGGCGACGTACGGCGTTTTCCAGTTCGAGAGCGCCGGCATGCGCCGGATGCTCAAGGAGGCGCGGCCGAACCGCTTCGAGGACCTGATCGCGCTCAACGCGATGTTCCGCCCAGGGCCGATGGAGAACATCCCGACCTACTGCCGCCGCAAGCACGGGCAGGAGCCGGTCACGTATCCACATCCGCTACTCGAGGGCGTGCTCGGTGAGACCTACGGCGTCATGGTCTACCAGGAGCAGGTGATGCAGGCCGGCCAGATCCTCGGCGGTTACTCGCTTGGCGGCGCCGATCTGCTGCGTAAGGCGATGGGTAAGAAGAAGCCCGAGGAGATGGCCAAACACCGGACCATTTTCCGCAAGGGCGCAGCGGAGAAGGGCATCACGGCCGCCACTGCCGATGAAGTCTTCAACCTGATGGAGAAGTTCGCCGGCTATGGCTTCAACAAGGCGCATGCCACGGCGTACGCCCTGCTTGCGTATCGGACGGCGTATCTCAAGGCGCACTACCCCTGGCACTTTGCCGCCTCGCTGCTTTCCATCGAGTCGCAGAACACCGAAAAGCTGGCGATGTATCTGGGTGAGTGCCGTGAACGCGAGATTCCGGTGCTGCCGCCCGACGTCAACGAGAGCGAACTGCGCTTCACAGTCGAACCCGGAAGGGGCGTGCGCTTCGGCCTGACCGCCATCAAGAACGTGGGCGACGGAGCCATCGAGTCGCTGCTCGCGGTGCGGGCCAGCCAGGGGCGCATCACGTCGCTGCACGCCCTCTGCGAGGAACTCGACCTGCGGCTCGCGAACAAGCGCGTGTTCGAGAGCCTGACCAAAGCCGGTGCATTCGACTCGCTGGCGGCAATCGACCCGACCACTGCGGGTCAGCCGTCGACATCCATCCGTCCTCGGCTCATGACAGCCATCGACGCGGCGTGTGAGCACGGCGCGCGGCATCAGCGCGACAAGATCGAAGGGCAGGCGCAGTTGTTCGGTGCCTTCGGCGGCGACGACCACCGCGCGGACTCGACGCAGGTGTCGCTGCCGCATGCGGCTCCGTGGACCGAACAGGAACAACTGGGGTTCGAGAAAGAAACGCTCGGGCTGTACTGGAGCGGTCACCCGACCGACCGGTACGCCGCCGAACTCAAGGAACTCGGTGCGCGGACAACCGCCGAATTGATGGAGCTCGAGGTCAAGCCCGCGGCGAACGAGTGGGGACCGGGCGGACGCAAGCCGATGGAAGCCGACACCTCGATCGGGGGTGTCATCGCCACGGTCCGGCCGCTGAAGACCAAGAAGGGCGACCGCATGGCCGTCTTCACGCTCGAGGATTCGCAGGGCGGCGTCGAGGTGCTGTGCTTTCCAGAAACCTTCCAGAAGTGCGGCGCGCTCATCGAGACGGGCGCGATGGTTCTCGTACGTGGCAAGCTCGAAAAAGACGACGACAGCGCGCGGATTCTTTCAACCGAGATCTCTCCGATCGAGACCGTGCGCGAACGCATCGCACGGGAAGTGGCGATCCGCGTGAAGGGACCGGCGGACCGGAACATGTTCCAGACGCTCGGCGAAATCTTCTCTCGCCATCGCGGCGACCGCCGCGTATCGTTCGACATCGAGCTGCCGGCCTCGCCGACGCCGCTGCGCGTGCGTGCCGACGTTTCGTCCCAGATTCGCGTCCGACCCTCATCGTCGCTCATCGCCGAAATCGAACAGGTGGTGGGCCAGGGGTCGGTGTCGCTCCGGTGATGCATGCCTCCTGAGACTCTCGAATTCGAAGAACCGATCGGTGTCCTGCTGAAGGAAATCGAGGCGCTCTCGATGCTGCCGAAGACCGATGCCCGCCAGCTCGAGATCGACTCGCTGAAGCGGCGCATCGAGTCCATCCGCGCGGATCTCTATCAGAGCCTCACTCCGTGGCAGCGCGTGCTCGTGGCCAGGCATCCGAACCGGCCGGGGCTGGAGGACTACATCCAGCGGCTCTTTCCAGGGTTCATCGAGATTCACGGCGACCGCAGGTTTGCCGACGATCACGCCATCATGACCGGCTTCGCCGACTATCACGGCGAGCCGGTGCTCCTTGTAGGCCACGTCAAAGGACGCGACACGAAGGAGAAGATCTACCGCAATTTCGGCTACGCCCGGCCCGAGGGCTATCGGAAGGCGATGCGCGTCATGAAGACCGCCGAGAAGTTCCGGCGGCCGATCATCGTGTTCGTCGATACGCCCGCCGCGTACCCGGGAATCGAGTCAGAGGAGCGCGGCGTCGCGGAGGCCATTGCCGTGAACCTGCGCGACATGATGCTGCTCGAAACGCCGGTCATCGTCATCGTGAGCGGGGAAGGCGGCAGCGGCGGAGCACTTGGGATCGCGATTGGCGACAAGATCCTCATGCAGGAGTTCGCCATCTACAGCGTCATTCCGCCCGAGGGGTGTGCCGCGCTGGTCTGGCGCGACTCCGGAAAGAAGGCCGAGGCCGCCGAAGCGCTGAAGCTGACGGCGCCGGATCTGCTTGGGTTTCACATCATCGACGAGATCATCACCGAGCCGGTGGGCGGCGCCCATACCGATCACGACGCTGCCGCGCGCGCCCTGGACACGGCCCTGACCCGCGCGCTCGCCGAGGTCTCCGCGCTGGACACGCAGGTGCGCCTCGACAAGCGCTATGACAAGTTCCGGAACATGGGCCGCCTCGGGTTCGAATTCGTCGACGAAGCCTGACGCGTCGTTCCGGTGAGGGCAGCGCCGACACGTTGAGGGTAGGCCCTACTCCGTGCGCCGCATCTCGCCGGCCAAATCTCCGGAGTGGAAGTCCCAACTGTGAGGCACGTTGACGTTCAGCGAGAGATCAACCAGTACGCCACCGAGTGAGGCCCGCGGCTGATGCCAACCGTGCCGCCGCGCTGGGACACGCTCGCCTGTGACGACGTCGCAGCAGATCGTCTCGCCGGGCAACTGGGAATCTCGCCCGTCGTTGCCCGTTTGCTCTGCCAGCGCGGGCTCGGCGATCCGGAACATGCTTCGCGGTTCCTGAATCCGTCTCTCGACCACCTCCACGATCCGATGGCGCTCGCCGACATGGGCAAGGCGCGACGGCTATGGGCTGCAGCCCGCGTCGGTAGAGCGGCTGCACGCCGACGGAGTCGCTCTCATCATTTCGGTCGACTGCGGCATCCGGGGCGCTGATGCCGCCCGCCGGGCGCGCGAACTCGGCGTCGATCTGATCATCACGGATCATCACGAACCGGACGCCGAGCTGCCGGATGCGTTGGCGGTGATCAACCCCAAGCGGGTCGATTGCACGTATCCGGACAAATATCTCGCTGGTGTCGGGGTGGCCCTGAAGCTGGTCCAGGCGCTCTGCCGCCGCACGTCGCGCGAAAGCTGGCTGCCGGGGTTCATCAAGCTTGCGGCCATCGGCACCCTCGCGGACGTCGTACCTCTCGTGGGCGAGAACCGGGTCATTGCCAAGGTCGGCCTCGACCTGTTGTCGCGCGGACCGCACAAGGTCGGTTTGCGCGCGCTGCTGGAGGTGTCGGGCCTGACGGGGAAAACGATCGACAGCTACCACATCGGGTTCATGGTGGCGCCGCGCGTCAATGCGGCAGGCCGGATGAGCACGCCGGACATCGCGGCCCGACTGCTCCTCGCCAGCGATGAGTCGATGGCGGAGGAGGCCCGCACGCTCGCGCAACAGCTCGACGGCGAGAACGTGCGCAGGCAGGAAGAAGAGGCGGAAATCCTCGCGGCGGCAAAGAAGATCGTGCAGTCGGATCCCGAGGTTGGCGCACGATCGGTACTCGTGGTGGCTGGCGACGGGTGGCATCGCGGCGTGATCGGGATCGTCGCGTCGAAGCTGGTCGACGCCTTCCATCGCCCGGCGATCGTGTTGTCGCTCGAAGACGGCGTCGCCCACGGCTCCTGCCGCAGCATCCCGCACTTCGACATGCTCGCGGCTCTCGAAGAGTGCGCATCGTTCTTCATCCGGTTCGGTGGCCACAAGCAGGCCGCAGGTCTCACGATGGAGGCGGCGCGAGTTCGAGAGTTCAGGTCCGCGATCAACGACCGCGCCGATCTCCTGCTCGGACCCGAGCAGCTCATGCCGCGACTCCGGATCGACAGCGACCTGGGCTTTCGCGGGATCACGGCGCAGGTGGCGGCAGGGATCGCATCGCTCGCCCCCTTCGGTGCGGGTAATCCACGGCCGGTGTTTGCGGCGCGGCGCGTCGAGGTCATCGACGGTCCGCGCAAGCTGAAGGAGCGCCACCTCAAGATGGCGCTGCGGCAGGACGGCCGCGTGTTCCGCGCGGTCGCGTGGCGGTCAGCCGAGAAGCAGGACCAGATTTCCGAGAACCGGACGGCGATCGACGTCGCATTCTCACTCGAGCAGAATCAGTACAACGGCGAAACCTATGTCGAGCTGACGCTCGCCGATATCAGGCCCACCCAGTCATGAAATGGCAACGGATCGCGCGGCTGGTGATCGCGACGGCTGCCATCGCCTTTGCGATCGTCGTCGGGATGAACCTGCGCCAGCGCAGTGCGCCGAAGGCCGCGGCTCCAGTGCCTCGCGCCGACCCGACCGCCGTGGTCGAATCCGAGGGTGGCAGCACCGTCCGGATCAACCGGAACCAGGAAGAAGGCGTCCTGAAGTACCGGCGGCTGCTGACGTACGCCAACGGTGCGTCCAAGATGCTGGGCGTGACGATCACGACCAACCGCAAAGGCCAGACCTTTACGGTCACCGGCGCGGAAGGTCAGGCCGGGGAGAACGAATCCACGACGGAGCTGTCCGGTGGCGTTCGACTGGAGTCGACCGACGGCCTCGTGATGACCGCCGACCGGGCATCGTTCTCGAGAGCCGACAACTTCGTGCGCATCCCTGGCGCTGTGGCATTCTCGCGCGGACGCATGTCAGGCACCGGCATCGGGCTCGATTACAACCAGACCGAAGACGTGATCGTCATCGCCGATCGCGCGGCGATCGACGTCAAGGCTGACCAGAAGGGCGCCGGCGCGCTCACGGTGGCATCCGGCACCCTGGAGTTCAGGCGCGTCGAGGAGATCATGCGCCTCGATCGCGGCGCGAAGATCACGCGCGACGGACAGGTCATCGAGGCCGATCTCGCGGTGGCACACCTGACCGCCGATGAACAGCGTCTCGACCTGCTCGAACTCCGCAACAACTCGCGGATCACCGGCAGTCCGACAACCGCCGGAGGCCTGCAGAACCTGTCGGGCCGGGATATCGATCTTCGGTACGGTGGCGATGCTCAACTGCTTCAGCACGCCAACATCAACGGCGATGCGAACGTTCAACTGGCAGGCGAAAAGCGCCAGCCTGGCCGGCAGATCGCCGCGAGCGCCATGGACATCGGCATCGGTCCTGACGGCACAACGGCAACGGCGCTGATCGCACGCGAGAACGTCAAGGTCACGTTGCCCGGCGAAGACGGAGGGGCCACGCGCGTCATTGCGGCACAGGCGCTCGACGGAACTGGCGACGACAAGCGCGGCCTCACCGGCGCACACTTCACCGGGAACGTGCAGTTCTCCGAGCGCGGGCCTGGGGTAGACCGCGCGGCGCGATCGGCGGTGCTCGATGTGG
>Ga0310810_10001794_pt1 | contig 22760 bp, 17 predicted proteins | sample NCmetagenome_FD_207641 | JGI IMG/M metagenome (GOLD analysis project Ga0310810, IMG submission 207641) | Soil microbial communities from experimental microcosm in Duke University, North Carolina, United States - NC | ecosystem: Engineered > Artificial ecosystem > Soil microcosm > Unclassified ... | reverse complement strand
AGGACTTCGTAAACCTGGTTCGAAGGGAGGCCTGACTCGGTGGTAAAGTGCGCCCATCGCCATTCTTCGCTGTACTTTTCGGCCTGAGCATCCGCTCCGGAAAAACAGGAGATTATTACCGAGAGGCAGGAAAGGAAAATATGGAAAAGCTTTCTCAACGGTTCATCAAGTATGATTTAAATGGTGAAGGCACCATACGGTTGCGTGCGGGGAAAAGAGCGTACGTAATATATGGTATTTTCCAGGAGAGGTCAATGAGGGAAAACCCTACCATTGAGGCAGGAGAATGGGAAATTAAGAGGGAAATCGGCCGAAAAACGAACGGTGCAGGCTAGAAGCCGTCCAGGCCTGTAATCCTGCAAAGAAACAACATGATGAAGGCAACGACGATAATGGCTCCGCCGAGGTTGCGGTATTTCCAGCCTGCTTCGGTAAAGTACTCCCTTCCGGCAAATCCTCCGAGAAGGAAGAATGCGAGTTCATTGTGTTCGGCATAGAGAGAGGGGAATGCGCAAGCCTTTTTCCCGAAATAAAATCCAAGCCCTATCATCATAATGAATACAAATAGCACAAAATTCATCTCATCCTTCTCCTTTAGCGTCTCTTGTCATTAAATCGTCTGTTGCAGCGATCGGGTCTTTATCTTCAAAAAGAATTTCATACACCTCGTTGACGATCGGCAGCTCGACGTCGCATTTCTTGGCGAGGTCGCGGACCGACCGGGTCGTCGCGACCCCCTCAGCCACCATGACCATCTCCGCCAAAACGTCTTTCAACTTCCGTCCTTTCCCGATCTCTTCGCCGACATGCCGGTTGCGGCTGTGTTTGCTCATGCACGTAGCGATAAGATCGCCGATACCCGAGAGTCCCGCGAAGGTCTTCGGATTTGCGCCGAGGCAATTGCCCAGCCGTGAAAGCTCCGCGGTGGCGCGCGTCATTATCGCGGCTTTCGTATTGTCGCCGAACCCCGCTCCGTCCGCGACACCCGCGCCGATCGCGATGACGTTTTTCACCGAGCCCGCAAGCTCAACACCCCGGATATCGTCGCTCGAGTAGACGCGGAAATACGGAGTCATGAACAGCTGCTGCGCGTACTTCGCCGTTTCAAGGCTGCTCGACGCCATGACGACGGCGGTAGGAATTCGCCTGCTCACCTCATCCGCAAAACTTGGCCCGGATAACGTCGCGATATTCGCGGCCTTCACCGAGGGAACCACGCTCACGAGCACTTCGGACATTGTCATGAGGGAATCGTTTTCTATTCCCTTGGCGACGTTGACGATCTTCACGTTGCCAAGATCACGGTTCGCCAGGCTCTTGAACGCGGAGCGAAGAAACTGTGCGGGAACGGCGGCGACGATGACCTCCGTGCCGGCGACGGCAGATCCAATGTCGTTCGTGATCGTGACACTGAGCGGAATTTTGATGCCGGGGAGCAGCTGACCGTTCTCACGGGTTTCAATCATCGCCTGCGCGTGATCGGCGCGATGCGACCAGAGCGTAACCTGGTGAGAATTGTAATTCAAGAGGATGGCGAGGGTTGTACCCCAACTCCCCGCGCCAAGAACTGCCACGCGCATGGCGTACTGCTAAAAAGTTATGGGTGCTTACGATCTCCGCGGAGAATTGCCGGAGCCGTCTGTCAGACGATGCTCTGTGCCGGCGAGCAGCCGTTTAATATTCGTACGATGTGTGAACAGCAGTAGCAGCGAAATGCCGATCGTGACGAATATCAGCGTATGATATCCCTCAAGTTCAGCATGGAAAATGTTGTGACGCGCGAGCATCGCGAGCGGGAGCGAAATTGCCGCGCTGATCGATCCGAGCGAGACATACCGTGAGACAACAAAGACAACTGCAAAAACGCCGAGCGCCATTAATACCTCTATGGTCGCAAGCCCGAGAAGGACGCCGCCAGCCGTGGCGATTCCTTTTCCGCCGCGAAAACCTCCAAACGCTGTCCAGATGTGTCCGAGGATCGCCGCGCAGCCGGCAATGATCCGGATGACGGTGATATCCTCAAACGGGGTCGCATTGTTAAACGGAAGCGCGCCGTACATGAGCTTTGTCACGACCATCGTCGCGACATATCCTTTCACAATATCGATAATAATAACAGACGTTCCTGCCTTCCAGCCGAGAACACGAAATACATTCGTACCGCCGGCATTGCCGCTTCCATGGTTACGAATGTCGATTCCGCGCATCGCTTTCGAAAAAATGATGCTTGTCGGAATGGACCCTACTAAATAGCTAAGAACGACAATGGCAGCTAATGGCAGCATGCGCTATCCTGATTATGAAAAGAATATCATTAAAATAAGAGAAATTTGATAAAAATCAAGCACCGGCGTGAATTCGGTCAGCCAGAAGCAGATCTTCAGGGGTTGTTATCTTGATATTTGAACGGTTTCCTTCGATAGTCTTCACCATTCCGCCATTCCGCTCTACCAGGCTTGCGTCGTCTGTGCCGTAGAAATGCTCCTCCATAGCCTTCGAATATGCCTGAAAAATCAGGGAATATCTGAATCCCTGGGGGGTTTGTGCCAATACCAGCTCTTCGCGGTTCAGCGTTGAGGAGACAAACCCCTCCTTCACGATCTGCTTCACCGTATCCATAACAGGAACGACAGGTATCGCCGCGCCGGAGTTCACGGCCTCTTTGCAGACCGCGGAAAAAAGCCCGGCGGTGAAGAACGGGCGGACAGCATCGTGGATGAGGACGATGTCGATGTTCCGCACGGAAAGGTATTGGAGGCAATTCCAGACTGAATCCTGGCGTTTGCTTCCTCCGGGGATAATCGCTTCGACCTTCGGAATGCGGTAATGGACCGTGAGGTGCCTCACCGATGTGACATCTTTCTCCGGGACTGCGATGACGATCTCGTCGGCTTCAGACATCTCGCTGAGATGTTCCAGGGTATGCACGAGAATCGGCTTGCCCGCCAGTTCCAGGTACTGTTTTGCAACGCCTTCCCCCATGCGCGTTCCCGCGCCCGCCGCCGGCACAATCACGGCGATGCGCTGCTCAGCGAGAGCACGGGTCAAAGGATCAACATCCCGTCGCCGTAACTGTAAAACCGCCATTTCTCTTTGATCGCTTTCTTGTACGCTTTCATGATGTAATCTCTGTTGGCAAACGCGCACGCCAGCATGAGAAGAGTCGACTCGGGCATATGAAAGTTTGTAATGAGATGGTCGACGATCTTGAAATCATAGGGCGGAAAAATAAACTTGTCCGTCCAGCCGCGGTTCGACTTGAGATGGCCCGTCGTGGTAACGCTCGATTCGACGGCGCGCGTCGTGCTCGTGCCGCTGACAAAGACATGTCCTTTATTGTCGATCGTGCGGTTCACCATGTCGACGGTCGATTGCGGAATTTCATAATACTCCGAGTCCATTTTGTGCTTCGACAAATCCTCCACCTCGACGGGGCGGAATGATCCGAGTCCCAGATGCAGAGTGACCGGTGCGATCCTCACCCCTTTCTTCTCCAGCTGATTGAGAAGCCTCGTCGTGAAGTGAAGACTCGCTGTGGGAGCGGCGACCGATCCGAGGTTCTTTGCAAACACCGTCTGGTACTGCTCCTTGTCGCTCTCCTCGGGATCACGCTTGATATAATAGGGCAGCGGAGTCACGCCGATGCGGTCAATAATTTTAAAGAGATCTTCACGGATATTAAAGCGTACCGTGCGCCCTCTCGAGGTCGTGTTATCGATCACTTCGCACCAGATCTTCCCGTCATCGAAATAGATCTTGTTCCCGATGCGCACCTTTCGCGCCGGGTCCACGATGACATCCCAGATACCTTCTTCCTTGTTCAGCTCCCGCAGGAGAAACACTTCGATCTTCGCGTTCGTTTTTTCCTTTTTCCCGAAGAGGCGCGCGGAGAACACCTTGGTTTCATTAATCACCAGGCAATCTCCCTTGCTGAAGTATTCGGAGATGTCGCTGAACTTCCGCTCCAGAATGCTTTCATCCGACCTGTTGAGCACCATCATGCGCGAGGAGTCGCGCGGCTTAGCCGGGTGCTTGGCGATTAGATTGCGTGGCAGAGGATACTTGAAATCCGAAAGTTTCATTGACATAGGCCCTTAGATATTATATTATGATGATCGTTTTCTGCGAGATTTCCCGGTGCGTCCCGTGCGCCGCGGCGCAGGTTGTGACGCCGAACGCCGCAATGCAGATTGTGCGGCAGCCAGCCGTGCTATTGGAACTCTGTACGGGGAGCAGCTGACATAATTCAACTCCAGGTTTGAACAAAACTCTATCGACTTCGGGTCGCCGCCGTGCTCTCCGCAAATCCCGATCTTCAACGACGGGTTTACTCCGCGCCCCTTACGCACCGCGTACGACATGAGTTTGCCCACGCCGCGCTGGTCGAGAGTCTGGAAGGGATCCTGCTCGAAAATGCCGTGCTCAAGATACTGCGGCAGGAATGTCCCGGAATCGTCGCGCGAGAGCCCGAGCGTCGTCTGCGTCAGGTCGTTCGTCCCGAATGAGAAGAACTCGGCGACCGATGCGATTTCGTCTGCGGTGATCGCCGCCCGGGGAAGCTCGATCATTGTCCCGACGAGATACGCGACGCGAATTCCCTGCTCTTGAAATACTTCGGCCGCGACGCGCCGGACGATTTGTTCCTCTAAGCGCAGCTCGCCGAGAAATCCGACGAGCGGGATCATGACCTCGGGATGCACGTCCGTTCCTTCCTTCTTCACATGGCACGCCGCTTCAAAGATCGCGCGCGCCTGCATTTCCGTAATTTCAGGGAACACAATGCCAAGCCGGCATCCGCGATTCCCCAGCATGGGATTAAATTCTTTCAGCTGGCTGAGGCGCTGTGAAATCCGGTCCGCCGGCATTCCAATGACGTTCGAAAGCTCCGCGATCTCATGCTCGGTGTGAGGGAGAAATTCGTGGAGCGGAGGATCCAGCGTCCGGATCGTTACGGGACGGTCAGACATCGCCCGGAAAATACCGATGAAATCATTCTTCTGCATCGGGAGCAATTTCGCGAGCGCTCTCCTTCTTCCGGCTTCGTCCTCGGCGAGGATCATTTCCCGCACCGCGTCGATGCGGCCGCCGCCAAAAAACATGTGCTCGGTCCGGCACAGGCCGATCCCCTCGGCGCCGAAGGCGATCGCCACTTCGCTCTGATCCGGCTGGTCGGCGTTCGTGCGTATCCGGAGCTTGCGGAATTTATCCGACCACTGCATGAGCTTGCTGAACATTTCCAAGACGAGCGACTTCTCCGTCTGCGGCTGTTTTTCTATCAAATACCGTACGATATCGGAATTTTGCGTCCTGATCTCGCCGAGAATTACTTCACCCGTGGAGCCGTCGATCGACAAAAAGTCTCCTTCGCGCACTGTCCGGCCATCGACCCGCATGAGGCGCTGGACGTAATCGATTTCCAGGGCGCCGCATCCGGCGACGCAGACCTTCCCCATCTGCCGCGCGACAAGGGCCGCATGCGAGGTCATACCCCCGCGCGCCGTAAGAATGCCCTCGGCGGCATTCATTCCTTTGATGTCTTCGGGCGAGGTTTCCATCCTGACAAGAATGACACTTTCCCCGCGGCCTTTCCAGGCTTCGGCATCGTGCGCGCTGAAGACAACTTTTCCGGTCGCCGCTCCGGGACCGGCATTCAGCCCTTTCGCGAGCAGCCTGCCTTGTTCAATGGCTTCCTTCTTTTGATGAAGATCGAAGACCGGGCGGAGCAGCTGGTTCAATTGCTCGGGTTCGACCCGCTCGACGGCTTCCCGGGGAGTGATCAATCCCTCGCCGACCATGTCCACGGCGATGCGGAGCGCGGCGAAACCGGTCCGCTTTCCCGACCGCGTCTGAAGCATGAAGAGGCGGCCGTCTTCGATCGTAAATTCCGTGTCCTGCATGTCCCGGTAATGCCGTTCGAGCTTCTTCCGCACATTGAGAAGCTGCGCATGAATTTTCGGATACCGTTCGGACAGCGCGCTGATCTTCAGCGGCGTCCGGATTCCCGCGACGACGTCCTCACCCTGCGCGTTGAAGAGCATCTCGCCGTAGAACTCGTTCTCTCCGGTGGAGGGATTGCGGGTGAACGCGACTCCCGTCCCGGAGCTGTCGCCCATGTTGCCGAAGACCATCGCCTGGACGTTCACCGCCGTTCCCCATTCTTCGGGAATGTTGTTGAGCTTCCGGTAGGCTTTCGCGCGATCGTTCGTCCAGGAACGGAACACGGCGCTGATCGCGCCCCAGAGCTGCTCCTGCGGGTCCTGGGGAAATTTTACCCCCAGCTTATTCTCAATCTCCTGCTGGAAGAGAACGGCGAGCTCGCAAAGATCCTGCGCCGTAAAATCGACATCATGCTCGATTCCCCGTTCACGTTTTTTCTTTTCGATGATAATCTCGAAGGGGTCGCGGTCGTTTTCCGTTTCGGGCTTCAGGCCGAGTACGACGTCCCCGTACATCTGTATCAATCTTCTATAAGAGTCGTACGAAAATCTTTCGTTCCCGGATTTCGCCGTCAGTCCCTTTACCGTTTCGTTATTCAGGCCGAGATTAAGGATCGTATCCATCATCCCGGGCATCGACGCCCGGGCGCCGGAACGAACCGAAACGAGGAGCGGATTTCCGGGATCGCCGAATTTCTTCCCTGTCAGTTTCTCAATCTTCTTCAACGCCGCCGAAACCCCGGATTCGAAGCTTGCCGGGTATTTCCCCCCTTTCTGAAAATAATATGTACACATCTCGGTAGAGATCGTAAACCCCGGGGGAACCGGCAAACCGATATTTGTCATTTCGGCCAGGTTCGCGCCTTTTCCTCCAAGCAGCGACTTCATGCCTGCCGCACCGTCGGCTTTTCCGCCGCCAAATCCAAAGATATAGGTATTCTTCATAGTAGCCCTCCTCAGCTTATTAGAACAGCGGCTGATGCAAGAAACTTCCCGATAATGGTAGTGCTGAAAGGATTTTTTGCAGCAATCTCCGGCATTCGTTCCGGGTGCCATTGAACGCACAGGAAAAATGGACGATTGTCGTCAATGAGCTCGATTGCCTCGATTACGCCATCATCTGATCTTGCGGCGACGCGCAACCCGGCGCCTAACTCCCTGATCGCCTGGTGATGGCTGGTATTAACGACTCCGGCCATGGTGCCGGCGAGATTCGAAAAGCGGCTCGCGGGTTCGACAATCACGGAATGGTTGCTGCCGTCCATCGAATCGTTGGCGCTCCGGTGCGACCGGTAGCCAGCCTCCTCCAGATCGGGAATCAATGATCCCCCAAAGTAGACGTTGGCAATCTGCAGCCCCCGGCAAATCCCCAGGATCGGCATTCCCTGGTGGAGCGCCCTTTCGAGCATCCTCATCTCGAAGTCATCCCGCTTGCGGTCGACACTGACAATTTTGGGGTGATGCAGCGGGCCATTGTACAACTGCGGATCGACGTCATGTCCGCCGGTGAGGACGATCCCGTCGCAGGAACTCAACGCGCCGGCATTATTCGCGGCATACGAGAGCGTTACTGTTTCCACATTCTGCGACCCTCCGCGGACCCATTCGAGGTATTTTTGAAACTTGTGCTCGGATCCGAGCGTGTCCGTGATACCGATAATCATACCGCTTTCCTGAAGAGGTTATCGATCCTGGTATTGAAGAGTTCAGCTCCGGCGGTGATGTTCAGTTCGATCGTCAGGTAATGGCAATGCTCTTTCAGCCACCGCGACGATTCCATGATCGATCGGAGCCGCACGGCATCTTTTTCCGTCGTGAAGACATACGATAAAGAATTATTCCGCATGCGTCTCTCGATTTCGGCAAGATCGCCGGCCGTATACGAGTAATGGTCCGGAAAGGACAAGAATTCTTTTACTTCCACGCCGAGCTCTTCCAGCGAATTCCGGAACGATGCCGGATTTCCGATACCGCAAAACGCGAGGCTCTGTTTGCCGGCAAACTCCCCGATCGGCACCGGCACGCCATCCGCGAGCGATCGAATTTCCTTCACCTTCCGCTGTACGCGGATCACGGGCTGCGAGGCCGGCACGAATTTCTCGCCTGCGCCGGCGACCGTGGAGACGACCACATCGGCCCGCGTTAGCGATGAAACGGGCTCTCTCATATACCCGGCGGGGAGCATCTGATTGTCGCGCCACGAACGGATCGGACTTGCCATTACGATATCGAGATCGCGGTGAAGCGAACGGTGTTGAAAGCCGTCATCAAGGACGATCACCTCGGCGCCGAACTTCTCGACCGCCAGGGTTGCGCCCCGGAAACGTTCTTCATCCACGATAACGACCGTTCCGGGAAATTTCATTGCAATTTGCATCGGTTCGTCTCCGGAAGCCTCCGCGTTCGCAAGCAGCGCGCAGCCGTCGGAAACGACGACCGTTCCGGTCGACGTTCTCTTGTAGCCGCGGCTGACGATACCTATTTTCTTATTCTTAGTCAGGAGAATCTCTATTATTGTTTCGACGAACGGCGTCTTCCCGGTTCCGCCCACAGTACTGTTGCCCACCGAAATGACAGGAACCGTGACCCGGTGAGCGGCCAGTATTCCTTTGTCGTAACATTTGTTTCTGAGCCACACTGCCGCGGCATACAACCACGACAACGGGAGCAGCAGTCTGAAAGCAACGTTCAATCTTCCTCGCTCACGCCATCGACAACACTGTTTTCGCGACGCGCAGCGAGGCGCCGGCAGTGCCGAGGTTATTCTTCACTTCCGCGAGGTTCGAAGACATTGTTGTTCTTGCGTCATCGGAATCGAGGATCGCGGATGCCGCCTCCGCCAGCTTCTGCGGAGTTACGCTGGACTGCAGTATTTCCGGGACGATCGTTCTTCCCGCCACGATATTCACAAGCCCGATGTTCTTAATTTTTACAAGCAGGCGGCCGATTATATAGGTGACCATGGAAGTCTTGTACACCACGATCATCGGCGTCCGGAGATACGCTGTTTCGAGCGTCGCCGTTCCCGAAGTCACGATGGCGACATCAGAATTCTTCATGGCGTCATGCGTCGCATTCTGAATCAGCGTCAGCGGAAAATCGTCACGTAAAAATGATCTGACATAGCCGGGCTCGAGCGTCGATGCGATTCCGACAACGGTCTCCGAGCCGTAGTGGCGGTACAGCAGGCGCGCCGCGCCGATCATCGCCGGGAAAATTCTCTCGAGCTCCTGCTTCCGGCTTCCCGGAAAGAGGCCGACGATCTTCTTGTTGTGATCCAGCGTCCAGCGCTTGCAGAATTCGTCGCGGGATTGCTGTTCCCCTAGTTCCTCAAGGAGCGGATGTCCGACAAACTCGACGTCGATGCCTTCTTTTTTGTAGATATCAACTTCGAAGGGAAACACTGTCAGCATTTTATCGATGACACCCTTCATTTTCTTCACTCTGCCCGGGTTCCATGCCCAGACTTGCGGGCTGATGTAATAGACGATTGCAGTCTTGTAGTTGCGCGCGATCCTTGCGAAGCGCAGATTGAACCCCGGATAATCGATCAACAAGAGTACATCCGGCGTGCGTGCCCTGAGCAGCGCTTCCATGGTTTTTTCAACGGAGCGGATAAGGGGAAGATGCTGCAGGACTTCCCAAAATCCCATGATCGACAGCTCGCGCACATGATAGATCAGCTGCATTCCCGCGCTCTGCATCTTGTCTCCGCCGACGCCGAAGATCTCACAGTCCGGGTCAAGCCGTTTGAGCTCTCGCACCACTCCGGCACCGTGAAGATCGCCCGAGGCTTCTCCGGCGATGATCATCACGCGCATGGATTACCCACGAAAATACCAGAAGGCGCCGAGAACAACCACCAGGCAGGCGATCGCCTGGAGCGTGCGGCGTTCCGACACGACTCCCCTTTTCCAATCCAGGTTCGGCTGCTCATGCGTCCCGACGGAGTACTTGCTGAACCTTGGAACAAAGCGGGGGACGGATTCACAGTACTTCGCGAAATCAGCCTTGAACGTCCGGACGAGATACTCTTCCTCAAGGCTCACGATGAGCGAATATTGGAAAAGAAACCAGACCAGCGCCGCGAGGGGAAGCCATGGGACGAGGGCATTCGACATGACGCCCACGCCGACGTACAACAGAATATTTCCCAGGTAGAGCGGATTGCGTACATGGGCAAAAGGCCCGGTCGTGATCAAAAATGTTCCGCCGACAGCGTCGGTCGTACGCGTTTCACTCCCCGCGATCGCGACGCCCCATAAGCGAAGAAACTCACCCGCGCCGATGACAACGATGCCGATGCCCAGGCTTAACGGTGTCGGATGCGCGAAGAGCAGCATAAGAATCAAAAAAGGAATCGGTGTATAGCTACGGTACTGAAAAAGTCGTTGACGAAAATCCATGCAGCGATAGGCTCATTCACCAATAAAGACATCGCGCCGCAGGCGCTCGGCCTGCCGGCGTTTCCGGAGGCCGGGAGAATTACTGTTATTCTTCTGCAGCATTGTCATCCGGTCGCGTATGTCCGCGAAACTCCGGTATTCATAACAGCTGATGTTCTCCGCGCGGCAGTACCCGAGAAGATCGTCCTTCGCGAATACGACGTCGGCATATCTCACAGGACAACGATCGGAATATCCTTCCCCGACGTACACGATGACATCGTCGTCGCCCGAAAGCGCGAGGAGACGGTTGCGTTTACAGCAGGCGCAGCGCTGACATGCTTCGTCGGTATAGGGAAATTCGGGATCAAACGAAACGAGGTCCGTCCCGGAGACGGGAATAAAATTCAAAACGTTCGCGTAAAACGGAACGTCGCCGATCCCGTTATTATTGAGAATCCGTTGAATGTAATAATCCATGCCGTCGCTCAGGATCGTGCACTCAACATCGTGCCGCCGGCAGTATCCGGCGAACTCTATGAACGACCTGTCAATGGACTGGGAATCGAGGAACGCGTTCAGATCGGCAATACTGACACGGTTGCACAACGCGCTTTCACGGCGAAAACATTCGACCGCGGAAATCTTCCCGTCACGGTATTCGTTAATACTATCCTTGCATTGCGGGCCGCCGAACCGCTCGAACATCGCGTCGCCGACGTCCTGCAAGGTAATCGTGCCGTCAAAATCGGTAAATATTTTGATCATGTCAGTTGGTGACAGTTGCGGAGCGGAGCCGCGCTTCTTCGTTGAATCTCACGGTGACGACCTTGGAAACGCCCTCTTCTTCCATCGTCACGCCATAGAGCGCCTGGGCAGCTTCCATCGTGCGTTTATTATGAGTGACGACAATGAACTGGGTGTTGTTGGAGAACTTCTTCAGGATCCTGCTGTACCGGTCGATGTTGGAATCGTCAAGCGGAGCGTCCACCTCGTCTAAAATACAGAACGGGCTGGGCTTCACGAGGTAAATGGCAAAGAGGAGTGCAATGGCGGTGAGCGTTTTTTCGCCCCCCGAAAGCAGGTCGATCGACGTGGGACGCTTGCCGCGGGGTTTCGCGATAATTTCGATATTGGCCTCGAGCGGATCGACCCCCTCTTCGATCTTCAGGTCGCACTCATCTCCTTCGAGGAACAGCTCTTTAAAAATAATAATGAAGTTTTCCCGGATCTTCCCGAACGTCTCGGAGAATATGCGCTGCGCAGTCGTGTTGATCTCGTCAATCGTGCTGAGGAGCGTTTTCTCGGCCTCGATGAGGTCGTCGCGCTGCTGCGTGAGGAACGTCAGCCGTTCGCTTTCGGTCGTAAATTCATCGAATGCCGCAAAATTGATCGCGCCGAGGATGCGGATGCGGTCTTTGAGATTCTTGATCTCTTCGCGAAGCTGGGCGAAATCAACGAACTCCCCTTCCGGATACGTCTTGATCTCCAGGTCGATATCGAACTCCTCTTTCGCGCGAAGCCTGATGTGCTCGATGCTCGATTTCAGCTCCGATATTTTCATCTCGAGCTCATGGGCAGCACCGACCGCTTCATCGTGCAACCTGCGCTCGTCTTTGATGCTCAGCTCGATGTGATGCAGCTCGTTCCGTTTTGCGGTGTGGGACTGCTCGATCTCCGACTTGCCGGCCTTCAGCGCGTCGTATTCGAGACGCAGGCCCGCGAGCTCGCCGTCGAACGCCGAGATCTCGGATGTAAGGCGCGCAATCTCCTCTCCGGCGCGGGTAATTTCCTCGCCGCGGCGGACGAACGTAATCTGAATATCCTGAATGCGTTCTTCCGTTCGCTCCCTGTCGCGCTCGAGGTTCTTAATGTCGCCCTGGAGCGTGATTACCTTGATCTCGAGTTCGTTCACGACTCTCGTCATTTCCGTAAACTGCTGATCGAGCGTCTCCATCGCACGGATCGAAGCATTGGCAACATCTTCTTTTGCAGCTTTCTCTTCGGTCTTCGACGTGAGCTCGAAGCCGGCCGTGTCAAAATGCCCCTGCAATTCTGAAATCTCGATCTGCAGCGCCGCGACTTCGGCGTTATTCCGGTCGATGCCGTCGTGCGCCCGCTTCTTTTCGAATTCGAGCTGGGCGATCCGCATTTCCACCGCCGTCATCTCCTTTTCGACTGCCTTGACGGCGTCGGCGAGAGATTTCATTTCAAGATTGTCGTGCTGCCGGAGTGTTTCATTGTGGTGCGCGGTGCGCGCCTGCAGGTCTTGTTGGAGCGATTCGCGTTCACGCTCGAACTCTTTTATCTGTTCCTTTTTGCCGATCAGCCCGCCTTCGTCCAGCCGCTGGCTTCCGCCGCGAAGCATGCCGGAGCTCGTGAGAACGATTCCTTCCCGCGTAATGCAGCGGATACCGGCGTGCGACGAGAGCACTTCTCTCGCCTGGTCGAGGCTGTCGACGATGACGACGTCGTCGAGGAGGAAGTTCAGGAGGTGGCGGTACTTTTCTTCGCACTCAACCATCGACGAGGCCCATGCCCACGACTGCTTCCGCTGTTTTCGTTTGCGGTGAATCCGCGGGATCCATTGCAAACAGATAAACGTCGCTTTTCCTTTGTCGTGGTGTTCGAGCTCCTCGATCGCGGCATACCCGTCATCGACTGTATCGACGACGAGACAGCTGGAGGTCTCCGCGACGGCGGTTTCAATCGCCTTCCGGTCCTTCTCGCCGGCGTGAATGATGTCGGCGACCGTCGCAATGTGCTTTGCCTTCCAATGCGGCGCCCCGAGGAGATACCTGCCCCCTTCGGAGTACCCTTCATTGGTCTCAATCATGCGTTTGAGAAAATCGATCTTCGCGGTTCTGCGCTCGATGTCCCCGCGGAGGCGGATGAGATCCTGCTGAATCGAGTCGGCGGTGGTCTTGAGATTGTTCTTCGTCTTCTCCCGCTCCATGAGCTCCATTTCTTTGCCGGCAAATTTCTGCCGGAGCTGGCGGTCCTGCGCGGAGAGCTCGACAACCTGCTGCTGGTTGCGTTCGATGTCCGCCAGATAGAGAGCGTTGTCCTCCATCGACCGGTCGATGCGTCCTTTGAGATTATCGATCCGCGCCTTCACCCGTTCCTGCTCGCCCCGCTTCTGGACGATCTCGTGCGCGAGGGCAAGGACAACTTCTTTCAACGACGCGACTTCGTTCTTCTTCTCTTCAAGTTTCGCCTTGAGCACGTGGTGCTCGTCTTTCGTCACCTGGTAGTGCGAATCGGAGGACTCAAGTTCGGCGGCAAGCCCGGTCGTTTTTGTGACGCAGGCTTCTTTTTCAAGAAGAAGCTGCCGCTCCTGCTCCGCAAGGTCGGCCTTCTCCGCTTCATAACGTTCGATCGCGGAGGTGAGGGCATTGAGGCGTTCCCTGCCGACGAGAGTCTTTTCCTCGATGCGATGGATCGCTTCAAATTTTTCCGTCGCGGCTGACTGTGATTCTGAGAGGTGAAGTTCGATTTCCTGGAGGCTCGAACGCAGATCATCGACGTGAGCTTCCTGCTTCCTCAGCGCCTCGTTGATCTCGGTTTTCCCTGTCTGCGCGAGCGCGAATTTCTCTTCGAGGGGCTGGAGCCGCCCATGATGGTGCGCGTATTCGCGCTCCTGCAAATCGATCTCCATCGACTTGAGCTTTGTTGAAACCTCGTTGTACTGCTCCGCTTTCTTTGACTGGCGTTCGAGGGAGTTTACTGTTTTCTGGACTTCCTTCACGATGTCGTTCACTCTCGACAGATCGAGACGGACATCCTCAAGTTTCCTGATCGCCGCTTTGCGGCGGTGCTTGTACTTCGTCACGCCTGCCGCCTCCTCGAAGAGCTTGCGGCGTTCGTCCGTTTTGTCGCTGAGGATGCTCTCCACCATCTTCAGTTCGATGACGGAATACGCGTCGCTCCCCATCCCCGTATCCATGAACAAATCAAGAATGTCTTTGAGCCTGCAGGGGACTTTGTTGAGCTGGTATTCGCTTTCGCCGGACCGGAATACCCTTCGCGTGATCGTGACTTCTGAATATTCGGTGGGAAGAATTCCTTTGGTATTTTCAATCGTCAGCGAAACTTCGGAGAGGCCCAACGGCTTGCGGTTCTTCGTGCCGTTAAAAATAACGTCTTCCATCTTATCGCTTCGCAGCGTGCTGTAGCGCTGCTCGCCGAGGGCCCATCGGATCGCGTCGACGATGTTCGTCTTGCCGCAGCCGTTCGGCCCGACGATCGCGGTGACGCCGGCGTCGAAGTTCACGTTCACGCGCTGCGCGAACGACTTAAATCCGATGATTTCTATTTTCGATAAATACATGCCGCGGCGTTACAGGTTTTTGGAGGAATGCATCATGTATCTCACGTACGCTGACGCCGACTCTGAGTAATCCGCGTATCCGTACAGGGCGACTCCGATCACCACGAGCATGAGAAGGCCGATCGCGTAGACTTTGAACGGATAGACGTCGTAGATGATCGATATGCCTTTAAGCAGCCGCAGCAGCACCCAGAGCGTGACGATGCCGACGACCGAAAATATCGGCACGATATAGAGCTGGCTCTCAAGAAGACGGTAGAACACCATGACGAGCGGTATAAAAATAATATACGGAAGCAGAGACCACATCGTGATGGCAAACGAATGGTAAAAATAGACGTGGGTGCGGACGGTCATCGAGAGGAGGCGGACGACGACGCTCAGCAGGCAGAACGCCGCGAACAACAATCCCGACATCGCGAGGATGAACTTCGACGGGTTCCAAACCAGCTGAATAAACCGTTCCTTCACGCTGTCGCTCATCACCTGGCTGAGAAGATTATCAAGGAGCAGGTTGTTCCTGTAAAACGTAAACACGCTGGAAAGAAGCGCCGCCAGCGTCAGCGAAATAATCATCGCGAGAAAGATGGAGTGGCTGTAGGGAATAATTCTCTGATCCCGCACGTCCGCGAAGAAATTGTACAGCCGGAACATCGAGCGGTTCACCGCGTCCCGGAATCTCCTGTTGCCGTTGTACATAAACGCGAAGGCGATCAGCACAACGAGGCCTGCCAGAACGTAAATAATCGGCGCGCTTGAGGAATACGTGCCGATCGGGAGCGCCTGCACCTTTTCGCCGTTGAACATCGCCCGCACGACATCAAAGGCGATTCTCTTCTCGCGGTCGCCGCTGACGATGCCCATGGCTCGCAGGTAGGGATCTTTCGAATGCGTTGCAAGGGAAGGCCTGTCGGTGCGCCAGTCGTTGAACGAGGCGAGGACGCCGCCGGCAATCCTTGAATCCCGTATCGCGTCAAAGAGGAGCATCGCAGTGCGTGCCTGCGATTCCATCGAGAGAGGATCGCTGTATCCGTTGTGATTCTTCGGCTCAACTTCCCTTCCGTACCGGGTGATGATGATCGGCTTGTCCGTCGTGCGCCCCTGCTTGAGCACTTCCCTAAGATCTTTCGGGTCGGTCCCGTCGTAATTTAACGCAAGAATATCCACGTTCGCGGTGCAGGAATCGTTCAGCCGGTTCGTGCAGTAATAGACCGGGCGGCGGTCAAGCGACGCGATCAGCGAGCGCGAATCTTTCACAAAATCCCAGGCTCCCGGAGTTCCGGTTTCGAACCCGTCGCCGATTCCCCACGCGAGCACCGAGGAATGATTCTTGTCTCTCCCGATCATTTCCTTCACGTACGTCGAGGCGAGCTCCTGGTAATAATCCTTCGCGAGAAAATCTGCCGGCACTGCGGTGAGCGGAACTTCTTCGATGACCAGCAATCCATAACGGTCGCACAAGTTCAGGAGGTACGGATGCGGCGGGTATTGGAAACGAACGAGGTTCGCGCCGAGCGTCTTCATCATCGCGACGTCGCGTTCCATCGCTTCGTACGTCATTGCGGAAGCGAACGACGCGTGCTCTTCCTGCCACAGCAAGCCTTTGAGCATGGTCGACCTGCCGTTCACGAAGAGCCTGCCGTCGCGCCAGCGGATTTCCCGCAAGCCGACGTCAAGATTGTATTCGTCCAGAACAGAAACCTCTTTGTTAACGAGCTTTACGATCTGGCATTTGAATACATAGAGGCTGGACGTATCGGGAGAGGGATACCAGAGCTTCGGCTGTGCAAGCACGACTTCCGCCGATACGGTTTCCGACTTGTTTAATTCCAGCCGGATGGGAGTGATGCCGCTGCGTCCCGCGGCCTCGCCCGAGAGCTTATCGAATGCTTCAACCTGGAAGCCGAGCAAATTTCCGGGCTCCGTCTTTATGCCCGAACCGCGGTCGATAATTTCGGCCTTAACCGAAATCTTTGACGTCTTCCCTTCGGGTGTGAAGTCCGATGGAACCGCGACGTCTTCAATATAGAGTTTCGGGGTGGCAAGAATATACATGTCGCGGAAGATACCGCCGTAGGTTCTCCATCCGCCGGCTTGCTGGCGCGGAGGAAGTGTCGTGGCGGGAGTCAGTTCGTTGTCGACTGAAATTTTTATGGAATTCTGCGATCCCATCTGAAGCGTGTTCGCGGGAATGGAAACGGCGAACGATGAATATCCCCCCTGATGCCGGCCGACGAAATTACCGTTAATGGTAATTTCGGCAGAGTAATTGATGCCGTAGCAGACGAGAGTGAATGTGCTGGAATCGAGCAGTTCCGGTTTTACGTCAAACGTTCTGCTGAACGTCACCTTCCCCGTGAAGTCATATGCGCTCGGAACGTTTACCGCGTTCCACGTTTTGCCGTCGAGCGAGTACTGCCAGCGGCCTGAAAGATCTAGTTTGCTGCGCGAAGGTGAATCGGGATACATGGCTGCGTCTGCCCCGGAGCGGGTCGGCTGGCCATTCTCAAAAAATGTTACTTGAGCTGTGAGTGCGAGGTGAAGGGTGAGGGATAATATCGCAGCAATGAAAAGGCTGCGCAAGTAAGGTACGATAGCGATAATCAGAAGCCTGATATGTGATAGAAAAGCCGTGAAATTCGCCCGATTTAAAAGGATTTACCGTTTTAATATAATACATTTTGAAGGCGAATGCAACGAAAATGTTGCAATTTGAGGGATATTCTGAAAGAAAAGCGTGAGGTCAAGACCCGTTAGGTCTGATTTGCTTCGACGCCCGCCTGAACAATTTTAATGAAAGAATCCGACTTGAGGCTTGCTCCCCCTACCAGAGCGCCGTCGATATCGGACTGCGAAAGCAGCACTGACGCGTTCTCCGCATTGACGCTTCCGCCATACTGGATGACGATTTTTTCCGCCACATTCCAGGTAAACAGCTGGCCTATTGTTTTCCGGATAAGCTTGTGCACCTGGTTCGCCTGGTCGGGTGTGGCATTCTTGCCCGTGCCGATCGCCCATACCGGTTCATAGGCAACGATAATCTTTTCCATCTGGGCCGCATCGAGCTCGTGCAGCACCCCTTTGATCTGGGTCGTGATAATCTCATCGGTGACGCCCGATTCCCGCTCTTCGAGCGTTTCTCCGACGCAGACGATGGGGGTCAGCCAATTCTTCAGGGCTTGCTGCACCTTCGCGTTGATCAGCTGATCGGTTTCCTTGAAGTACTGGCGGCGTTCGGAGTGGCCGAGGATGACATAGTCGCATCCGATCGTGCGGAGCATCTGCGCGGAGATCTCCCCGGTGTACGCTCCTTCCTTGTGCTGCGACATGTTTTGAGCCCCTAATTTGAGAGGGGTACCCTCAATGAGTGTCTTGGCAACGATGAGCGAGGTGAACGGAGGACACACGACGATTCCGACTTCGTTATTGAAATCTTTTAACCGTTCCTTCAACTCATTGATAAGAAGCGCGGTCTCGTGAAAGTCTTTGTTCATTTTCCAGTTGCCTGCGATTACGTTACGGCGCATAAATTCTTCTCGTATGAATGATCTATTTATAGTTTGTGGTTGGCCGGCACTCAGCTGGTCAACTTCTTTTTCAGAACTGCGTTCACTACTCCCGGATTCGCCTTTCCCTTCGTCGCTTTCATCACCTCGCCGACGAAAAATCCGAACACTTTTTCATTTCCCGCCTTATACTTTTCGACCTGCGGAGAATTTTTGGCGAGGATCTCTGCTACGACCGCCTCAATCGCGGTCTCGTCTGAGAGCTGAACCAGCCCTTTTCGCTCGACGATGGCGTTCGCATCGTCGCTGGAGGCGAGCATCTCGGCAAAGACATCCCTGGCGATCTTATTGCTGATCGTGCCGTCATTGATGAGCCTGAGGAGGCCGGCAAGCCTGTCAGCTGAAACCGGAAAGTCGCCAATATCTACCTTCGACTCGCCAACGGCACGCAGGACGTCGGTCATCACCCAATTGCTCACCTGCTTGGCCTTCTCCTTCGTCGGCGCTCCCAACGCATTGTTAACGCCTTCGTAATAATCGGCATATCCTTTTTCCGCCGTGAGTACATCCGCGTCGTACTTCGGCAGATGGTGCTCTTCCACAAAGCGGTCTCTTCGGGAGGTGGGATGCTCGGGAAGGCCGGAGGAAACGGAGTTGATCCAGGTTTCATTAATAACCACAGGCACCAGGTCGGGCTCAGGAAAATACCGGTAATCGTGCGCTTCTTCTTTACTGCGCATCGGGGTCGCGATACTGAGATTTGCGTCCCATAAGAGCGTCTCCTGATGAACGCGCTCTCCTTCTTCAAGCAGGCGGATTTGCCGATGCACTTCGAATTCGATCGCACGTTCGACGTTGCGGAAGGAGTTCATGTTCTTCACTTCCGTCTTCGTCCCAAACTTTGTTTCGCCTTTTTTGCGGACGGAAATATTTGCGTCGCAGCGGAGACTTCCCTCTTCCATGTTCCCGTCGCAAATCCCGAGATACGTGACCAGCTGGCGAATCTTGTACAGGTACAGGTAGGCCTCTTTCGCCGAACGGATATCCGGTTCGCTGACGATTTCGATCAACGGAACGCCGCAGCGGTTCACATCTACGAGGGTATCTATGTCGATGTCGTGAATCGACTTGCCGGCGTCTTCCTCCAAATGAATTCGTGTAATGCCGATCCGCTTCCGGCTGCCGTCGTCCGTCTCGATTTCCACGCTGCCGCCGGCGCAGATGGGCTCTTCATACTGAGAGATCTGGTAACCCTTGGGAAGGTCCGGATAGAAATAGTTTTTGCGGGCAAAGATGGAGGTCGGGGTGATCGTGCAGCCTGTCACGAGCCCCATGCGCATGGCGAAATCGACGACTTTTTTATTGAGGACGGGAAGGACTCCCGGCAACCCGAGGCAGACAGGACAGACATTCGAATTCGGATCGTTCCCGAACTTCGTCGTGCAGCTGCAGAAGGCCTTTGAATCGGTCAGAAGCTGAGCGTGAACCTCGAGGCCGATAATGGGCTCGTAATCTGTGCTCAACGACTATCCCTTGAACGACTTTCTGATTTCTTCCACCTGCTTGCGGTGATTCACGTCGTGCCCGGCGTGCATCTGCACGAGACGCTCGACGGTTTCTTTTCCACGCTCGGCATGCATCCCGAATCGTTGCCATTCAGACGGGCTCAGCGAACGGAGCGTTTTGATGTGGTCGTTCCGCAACTGCGTGAACAGCTCCAGCTTTTCCCGGCAGTTGGATTTTTCGTAGTGAAGGTTCTTCGCCCAAGCCTTCTCGTCGTACGCCTGGATGGGCGTCCCGGACTGCGAGAGTATGAGGCGGACACGATACGCAAAGACAGATTCGGCATCGCAGAGATGATTGACAATCTGGGAAATCGACCATCCGGTTTTCGACCGCGGTGTTCTGAGTTGTTTTTCACTCAGGCCTTTAACGAGGTGTTTCAGGCGCGAAGGCGTCTGGCAATAGACGTTGAAGGCGTCCTTGTTAAGAATGTTGGAGAGAATCCTCTTTGTGTACGGATCCTTAATTCCGGCAACGGTCTTGACGTTCTTCATGATTATGCCCTGATGGCCCTCGTCACTTTTTCAGCCGCATCCTGCAAACTGTTGGCAACCGCGAAATCCAAACCGGAATTCGCCAGAATTTCCCTCGCCTCTTTGGCATTCGTTCCTTCGAGGCGGACAACGACAGGAACGTTCACATGAACGTTCTTCGCCGCTTCAATCACGCCGTTTGCGACGCGGTCGCAGCGCACAATGCCGCCGAAAATATTGATCAAAATCGCCTTGACATTCTTATCGGAGAGGATGATCTTGAATCCGTTCGAGACTGTGCTGACATTCGCTCCGCCGCCGACATCCAGAAAGTTTGCCGGTTCGCCCCCCGCGAGCTTAATGATATCCATGGTTCCCATCGCGAGGCCCGCCCCGTTCACCATGCAGCCCACGTTTCCGTCCAGCTTGATATAATTAAGATTGTGTTTCGAGGCTTCGACTTCCAGAGGATCTTCCTCGTCAGTATCGCGCATTGCGGCGATATCGGGATGCCGGAAGAGCGCGTTGTCGTCGAAGTTCATCTTTGCGTCGAGCGCAAGGATGTTCCCTTCGGTCGTCACAACAAGAGGATTGATTTCCGCCAGCGAAGCGTCGGTTTCTTCATACGCCTTGTAGAGCGCGAGGAGAAATTTCACGGCGTTTTTGAACGCGTCGCCGCTCAAGCCCAATCCGAACGCGAGCTTGCGCGCCTGGAAATCCCTGAACCCGATCGTCGGATTGACATACTCTTTCAGGATCTTTTCCGGCGTCTCGGCCGCTACTTTTTCGATTTCAACTCCGCCTTCGGTGGAGGCCATGACGACGTTCTCCGAGCGCGCCCGGTCGAGCGTAATGCCGACGTAGAGCTCCCTCGCGATCGAAATGCCCTGCTCGATGAGGAGCCGCTTCACAACTTTTCCTTCCGGTCCGGTTTGATGCGTTATGAGCGTCATCCCGAGGATCCGGGATGCGAGCTGACGAACCTCATCGAGGCTCTTCGCGACTTTCACACCGCCGCCCTTTCCTCTGCCCCCCGCGTGAATCTGCGCCTTGACGACCCAGACGCTTCCGCCGAGATTCTGCGCGGCGCTGACCGCCTCGTCGACGGAGAACGCGACGCCGCCGTTCGGCACCGCGACGCCGAATTTTTTGAGAATTTCTTTGCCCTGGTATTCGTGTATTTTCATGATTTTTTCGTCGCGATTGATTTTGCCTGCATAAAGAGCCCGAGATAGTCCTGTCCGCCCGCTTTGGAATCCGTTCCGCTCATGTTAAACCCGCCGAACGGATGAGCGCCGACCATCGCGCCCGTGCACTTTCGATTGAGATACAGGTTGCCGCAATGGAACTCCCGTTTAGCCTTTTCTAATTTTTTGGGATTTTTTGTATAGACTCCACCGGTGAGTCCGAACTCGGTGTTGTTCGCGATGTTCAGCGCGTCGTCAAAGTCTTTCGATTTGATCACCGCGAGCACCGGGCCGAAAATCTCTTCCTGCGCGATGGTCGCCTTCGGATCGACGTCGGCAATCACCGTCGGGCGTATAAAGTAACCGTCATCCGAGGCTTTGACGCCGCCCGAAAGCAGCCGTCCGCCTTCTTCCTGGCCCGCCTGGATGTAGCGAAGGATCGTATCCATCGACCGCTTGTTGATCACGGGGCCCATGTAGTTGCTCAACTCCTGCGGAGGCCCGACCGTAATCGAGTCGACACGCTGTTTTAGAAGTTCGGTAAATTTATCGTAGATCTTTTCATCCACGATCACGCGGGAACAGGCAGAGCACTTCTGTCCTGAAAAACCGAACGCTGAAACAGTCACTCCGGCTACGGCTTCATCGATGTTCGTTTCACTGTCGACGATGATCGAATCCTTTCCGCCCATCTCCGCGATGACGCGTTTGAGCCAGATCTGGCCGCTGGCGACTTTCGCGCCGACGTCGTTAATATGGATGCCTACTTCTTTCGAGCCTGTGAAGGCGACGAACCGCGTTCTCGGATGTGTTACAAGCGTCTCGCCGACAGCTCCGCCAGGCCCTGCCACGAAATTAATTACTCCGGGAGGAAGGCCCGCTTCCTCCATGACTTCCATAAACAGGTACCCGATGAGGGGTGAGTCGCTGGAAGGCTTCAGCACAACCGTGTTTCCCGCAACAACGGCGGCGGTCGTCATGCCGGCGAGGATCGCGAGCGGAAAATTCCATGGCGGAATGACAACTCCGACGCCAAGCGGAATGTACATCAGTTCATTCTTCTCGCCCGGTAATTGGATCGCTGTTTTTGCGGCGGCGTAGCGCAGCGCTTCCCGTCCGTAGAATTCGAGAAAGTCGATTGCCTCGGCGGTGTCCGCGTCGGCTTCGGTAAATGTTTTTCCGACTTCAAGCACCATGGCGGCATTGAGCTCATAGCGGCGCTTGCGCATGATCTTCGCGCCCTTGAACAGGTAGCTCGCCCTTTTTTCAGCTGTGACATACTGCCACGCCTGGAATGCTTCCCACGCCAGGTTAAGCGCGTTCACCGCGTCTTCGGCCGTGCCCTGCTGGAACCTGCCGACGACGTGCGACGGCTTTGAG
>Ga0310810_10001793_pt1 | contig 22760 bp, 15 predicted proteins | sample NCmetagenome_FD_207641 | JGI IMG/M metagenome (GOLD analysis project Ga0310810, IMG submission 207641) | Soil microbial communities from experimental microcosm in Duke University, North Carolina, United States - NC | ecosystem: Engineered > Artificial ecosystem > Soil microcosm > Unclassified ... | reverse complement strand
AAGACCTCGGAGCTGGGACCGCTGGTTACTCCGCAGCACCGCGAGTCGGTGTCGAAGTGGATTCAGCTGGGGGTGGATGAAGGCGCCGTACTCGCGCTCGACGGGCGCGACATCGTCGTAGAGGGGCATGAAAACGGGTTCTTCATGGGCCCCTGCATCTTCGATCACGTCAAACCCGGGATGGCCGTGGGCGATCAGGAAATCTTTGGGCCGGTGCTTTCCATCAAGCGGGTCAAGAACTTCGAGGAAGGCATCAGCCTGATTAACTCGAACCCCTATGCCAACGGCGCGGTCATCTTCACCCAGAACGGATACTACAGCCGGGAATTCGCGCGGCGTTCCAACGCCGGCATGGTCGGCATCAACGTCGGCATTCCGGTGCCAGTGAGTCTGTTCCCGTTCTCGGGACACAAACAATCATTCTTCGGAGACCTGCACGCCATGGGGCGCGATGGAATCCGGTTCTTCACTCAGATAAAATCGGTGACCACCACCTGGTTCAATGAAGAAGAGATGAAACGCGAAAAGATCGATACCTGGGACGGGATGCTCGGTCGCTGACGGAAAAGGACGGTTTTATGTCTAAGAAAACAACTGTTGGCATTGCGCACTCCGATGCGGATCTCGGCAAGCCTGCCGACTATACTCGGGCGCAGCTGGACATCGTCAAGGGAATGATCCGCGACATCGCCGACCAGACCATGGGCGGAATGCCGAAGATCGTCAAACGCGGCGATAAGGTTCTGATCAAGATCAATACCGTCATCCCGGTGCCGGCCAACGAAGGGTTCACCACGGATCCGCGCATGCTGGAAGCGCTAATCGAACTGGTGCAGGAACAGAATCCCGCACAGATCCTGATCGGCGAACGCTGCGCGATGGGCGGCGACACACGCCTCGCCATGGAGGTCTGCGGAATCGCGGATGTGGCCAAGCGTACCGGGGCCGAGCTTTGCCCCTTCGAACATGTGCCCTTCGATATGTATAAGATCGACCGGCCGATCAGCTTCAATGAGTTCCCGGTGCCGCGCCCGGTGCGCGACGCCGACGTCTATATCGGTTTGCCGAAGATGAAGGTGCACGTGCACACCGTGTTCACCGGCGCGCTGAAGTTGCAGTTCGGTAATCTTCCGGACTATGACTGGATGGTCCGCTGCCACCGCGACGATATTTACCAGAAAATCTGCAACCTTACGCGCGCCGCGAATCCGAAATGGTTCGTGATGGACTCTCTCTATGCCTGCCAGGGCAACGGCCCGTTCAGCGCCTATCGCGACGATCTCATCAAGGACTTCAATACCATTTGCGGCGGGCCCGATGGCGTGGCTGTCGACACCATATGCGAAGCTCTCATGGACTGGGACGAGCCGGGCACCAACGTACCTTCGACGGTGCTGGGCGCGGCCGAGGGTCTCGGCACCAACAACCTGGACGAGATCACGCTGGCCGGGGCGCCCATCGACCAGGTCAAGCGGCGCTTCCGGCGCCAGACCACCGTGCTGCAGGGGCCGTTTCCGAACGTGAAGGTGATCATGGGATCCACGTGCGAAGCCGGGTGCAAGGCCATAGTCCGGATGCAGCTCGATCAGGCCAAGGCAGACGGTACGCTGGATAAACTGAAGCGCCCGCTCTACGTATTCACGGGACTCCAGTTTGAGGAAGTGAAGCCGGTCGACGGCGACGTGATCCTGGTGGGCGACTGCGCCAAACCGCTGCTCGAACGCTTCCCCGATGCACAATACTGGGGCAGCAGCGAGCAGTTCCCGAACTGCACGCCGATCTGGGCCAACAATCCGGCGTATTCCATTTCAAACTACATCCGAAAGCTGGCGGACATCTCGAAGTGAGCTCGCTGGCGCCGGTTCCGTCAGCCGAATCCGTGGCGGCGCGCAGAGTTGGTGTGCACCGCGGGATTCTGAAACTTCTCGAGGTCAAAGACTCCGAGATCCGCATCCTCACTCTGGAGCAAAGCCGGGACGCCGCCGACAAAGGACTGCACGCGGGGGGCGCTTTTTCCGCGACCATACCGCTGGTCGCACTCTTTTACGGCGGCTTCATCGACGTCAATGTCGCGGACCCGACCGCTCCCGGCCAGGACATGTTCGTCCTCAGCAAGGGCCATGCGGTTGCAGCCCTTGCGTCGATCTATGCGGATCTGGGGTATTTCGATAAGCACGTTCTGCGGAATTCGCGCGGTTGGACGAGCATCCTCAACGGCCATCCGGGTCCGGTGCTCCCCGGGATCCAGATCGCGACCGGCCCCATGGGCCAGGGACTCTCCGTGGCCCAGGGCTTCGCGCTGGCGGGTCGCACTAGCCCGAAATTCGATTCCTACGCCCTGACAGGCGACGGCGAACTCCAGGAAGGAACCATCTGGGAAGCGGTCATGTTCGCGGCCACCAAGCAGCTCGATAACCTCTGCGTTCTGGTCGATCAGAACAACGGGCAGCTGGATATCGCCAGCCGCATGGTGTTCCCGATGCCGCGCCTCGAAGACGTATTCGCGTCTTTCGGATGGCGCGTGTTCAGCGCGGATGCCACCCAGTACGACGGCGTGGTCGCCGCGCTCGACGAGTTCCGAAATGGCCCGCGCAACGGCAAGCCCACCGCCATCATCTGCCACGGCCGGAAAGGATTCGGCGCCTGTTCCGATTTCCTGAACAAGCACAAGGTTGTGGTCACCGACGCTCTGATCGGGCAGGAACTGGACCTGCAGCGCCGCCTGCACGAGGCTCGCATCGAGGATTACGAGCGTTACCGCGGCAAGCTCGATCCGGAATCGCGCGCGGCGCTCGACGCTGTGGCTAAGCAGTACACGCATCGCGGCGTCCAACTGGTGTCGCGCGTGCCCGCCCGCGACAAGTCCGTCTCTTACAACGCGCCGGCACTCCCGAAAATCGATGCCAAGAAAGAGTATGCCTCGTCCGACATCGTCACGGCGGCGATGAAGGTGTTTGCCTGCAACCCGCGGGTGATCTCAATCGACGCGGACTTGGGAACCACCAGCGGCCTCGAGGCCGGCGTCGCGGCGGTGGATCAGAGGCGGGCGCTTAATGTGGGCGTTGCCGAGGCCAATATGATGGGCATCGGAGAAGCGTTCGCCGCCCTCGGCTACAACACGTGGGTCAGTACGTTCTGCCCTTTCTTCAACTGGCAGGTTCTGCGGCGCCTTTCCGTGGGCCATCAGGAGAGGCTCGAAGTGATTGCCGCCCGCGACGGGTGGCTCTCGGAAGGGCATGGTCTTGACCTGACTTTCCTCGCCACCGGACCCGATTTCGAAACCCGCACGAATGGCGCAACGCACATGGGCAACGACGACATCACCATGTTCGACGGGTCCGCTCACCTCCGCATTGTGAACGTGAGCTGCCCGCGTCAGCTGCTCGCCGTTATGCAGTGGATCATGGAAGGCAATCGCGGCCTGCTCTACGTCCGGATGATGCGCGCGGCGTCCCCCGTGCTTTACGGCGAAGACTACCGCTTTGAATTCGGCAAATCCTGGACGCTTCGCGGGAGCGCGGACGATCAGGCCGTGATCGTTTCAAGCGGCCGGGGGGTACATGAAGCCCTAGCCGCCGCGGACGAGTGCGCGAAACGCGGCATCCGGGTGGGCGTCATCGATATGCCTTCGGTGGATGAGGAGTGTCTCGCGGATCTGGCCCGCTCGGAGAAGCTGGTGCTGTTCGCCGAGCAGAATAACGGATTCCTCTGGCAGAACTACGCGCGCGTGATTCTGAGCCGGCGCTGTGGCGCGGGGCGTGTGATCGCGGTCAATGCCCTGGATGCGGCCGGTCGGCCTCAGTTCATCCACTCCGCGCTCTACGAAGAGCTGCTCGAAGCGTTCGGTCTTTCTTCCGGACGGCTTGCCGAGGTCATTATGAAAGGACTCAGCGCATGAGCGTACGCGTGATTCACGAAAGCGAAGCCGAGACGCTGGATCTTCCCGGCCGGAAGCTGAGCTGGCTCGTCAACGAAGAACTGCTGGACGCAAAGCACCTTTCGATGTGCGTGATCCGGGTCGAGCCGGGTCAAACGGTCCGCCCCGCGCATTCGCATCCCCACGGCGAAGAAGTGATCTATATCGTGAGCGGGTCGGGACGCGTGCTCGTCAATGGCGAGGTTTCACCGGTGCGGGAAGGCTGCGCGGTATTGTTCCCGCAAGGGCAAGTACACATGCTGCAGAATACGGGCGACACTTCGATGAAGGTTGCCTGCTTTTTCGCCCCCGCCACCAGCCTCGATAACTATCGTTTCTTCGAAGACGTCGAGTTTCCGCCTTCGTGATATTCCGGCACGCCCAGCGGGCGTAGCGCCTTTTGAGCTGACAGCTGCCACAGCTCAAGCCGGAAACAATGTTCCTCCGGCGCCGGCCGCAGCTACGGCCAACAACACTCCGAAGCTGCTTGTTTACGCCGTTCCGAATTGAGGCGCATTCATTCTCATTGAATAGAAAAGTTGTGGCGGGAGACCAGGGTCGAACCAGCGTGCTACCACCTCGAAAGCGCCAATGCACCTGGAGCGCACGGCTATCTGAGGTTTTTCGTTCTAAGGTAACCTCTGAAAGTCGGAGAAGTCGCCCGGAATCTCAAAGCTGAGCCGAATCATGGTGAAGGAAGCTCCAGGCAGGGTGTTGAGCACTTTGCCAGTCGGATCTAAGATAACTGCCTCAGTTGTACCCGTCAATGTCTTGCCATCCGGGGATATTTCGTAGTTGATCCGGACCTTGGTCACCGTAGTGAGAACCCTGCTGGTGTCGAAGACGAAGAACCATCCGGTCCCAAGGAATTTGCGGTCTCCCACACGCAACCAAATTCCGTGCGTCGCAGTCTGATTGCCATCCGAAGGGGACGCGAGGCTCGTGCCATCGGAGAAGAAAGTGACGATGACTGGAATCGGGGGCAGCGATGCGGCTGGACCAGGACGTTTCAGTTCTGAAAGCCATGTGCCCGAGAGAACCTGATTGGCTGTGGGAACAGCTTTTTCCGGCGCGATGATTGTCTCCTGAAGACCTTGGGCATGGATATGTACCGTACTCGCGATCAAGGCGGTAAGAGTGAGGAAAGCTGATCGTGTCATTGAGGAGACCTCCTTTTGGTCTCGCTGAACAATAGTGCATCGGCGCACAATCTTCCATGGCGAGCGCCTTGCATCTGGCTGCTACATATCTCCTCCGTTAACTCATTTGATATGAATCGAATAAATGTCCTTCTTCCCTGGGTTTGGAGCGATGATGTTATAGTACGGACCTGGGGGATGCGGCATTTTGGGCGCGGGATTCTCGACCATCCGCTTTGGAACTTTCGAGGTCAACCTCAACTCAGGCGAACTACGCAAGCAGGGCGTCAGGATCAAACTGCAGGAGCAGCCCTTTCAGGCACTGGTTGTGCTCATTGAGCACCCGCGCGAGGTTGTAACGCGAGAAGAACTCCAGAAGCGCCTTTGGCCGGGCGACATAATCGTCGACTTCGATAGCGGCCTCAACAAAGCAATCAACCGGGTGCGCGAAGCCCTGGGCGACAACGCCGACAATCCACGGTTCATAGAAACGGTGCCTCAAAGAGGATACAGGTTCCTGGCGCACGTGGAAACCTCGGCGCCGGCCGAGCCTGCTTTATCGACTCCAGCGCCCGAAATAGTCCGGGCTGGTGTCCCAGGCCTGACGCGGAGGCGCGGTTCCCTCGCCATCGCAGGTGGGCTGGTCTCTGTACCGTTGGTTGCCATTGGATACCGCCTTCTACCTTCGCGTCAGCGGCCGATTGAGTCAATCGCGGTGCTGCCACTGGAAAACCTGTCGGGGAACCCGGCACAGGAATACTTCTCCGACGGTTTGACTGACGAGTTGATCGGCGAGATTGCCCGAATCGCCTCCTTGCGAGTTATCTCGCGGACATCGATCATGCAGTACAAAGGGGGCGCTCGCAAGTCGCTTCCGGCGATCGCGCGCGAGCTGAACGTGGATGCGATTCTTGAAGGAACCGTGGTGCAATCCGGTCGCAACGTCCGGATTACAGCGCAGTTGATCCGGGCTCAGGATGACCGACATCTTTGGTCGGAGAAGTATGAGCGCGACCTTACCGATGTCCTGGCGGTGCAGAGTGAGGTGGCGCGGGCTGTCGCCAGCGAAATTCAAACTAAGCTTACGCCCGTGGAACAAACGGCCCTGTCGAGAGCACGCCACATCAGTCCCGAGGCCCACGACGCTTTCCTCCGCGGAAACTTCTTCCTTCAGCAGGGAATAAGAGGTGCTGGCAAGAGCATCGAATTCTTCAAGCAAGCCATCGAACTAGACCCGTCTCAAGCCGAGGCTTACGCGGGTCTCGCCGAAGCGTTGTGTTATGCCGGGATCTTCCAGCTAAGACCGTCGGGCGAGACTTATCCTGAGGCGCGCGTCGCGGCATTGAAAGCCTTGCAACTTGACGAATCGAGTGCCGCTGCCCACAATGCTTTAGGCGACGTCAAACAAGGATACGACTGGGACTTGGCGGGCGCCGAAAGTGAGTTCAAACGTGCTCGTCAGTTGAATCCGAGTCACCTTCTCACACGGTTTTGGTACGCCGAATGTCTGACCCGCATGAAACGCTATGACGAAGCTCTCGCGGAGTCTGCGCGAGCCGTCGTGCTGGACCCCGTTTCACCGCTAGGCTTCGGTAACCGTGGAATGATTTTCTTTCGCGCCCGCCGCTATGACGAGGCGATCCGGGCCAGCCAGCAAGCGCTGGACCTCGACCCGAGCTTCATCAACGGGCTTTGGTGGCAGGGTGTCTCTTACGCGGGCAAGAGTGACTTTTCGAAGTCCATCGCATGCTTGAACAGGGGCATCGCCATGAATGACGGACCGGTGTTTCGAGTTCTGCTGGCCCACGTATATGGACGGGCAGGAGAGACGGCCCAGGCCCTCAAAATCTTGGAACAGATTACCGCGATGTCCAGCCAACGATATGTGTCCCCGGCGAATTTTGCGATGATGTACGCCGGTCTCGGTGACGCCGATTCGACGTTCCGCTGGTTGGAGAAGGCATATGAAACGCGCGACGCTGGAATCAGCCAACTGCCGTCGATGTACTTCGACAGCGTTCGTTCGGATCCTCGTTACGAGGGTCTCAGAAAACGCATCGGTCTCCCTCTGTAAGCTCCGTCCAGGAGAATGCCAAAAATAACCGGAGGCGCGGCCGATTTTCCCAAAAGCATCTGATGTCAGCGACTTGAATTGCGTTACCTCCGAAGTCCGCCTCGGTGTTTCCACTTGGCCGTAAAGTCGCCATGTCGTCGATCTGGCAGGCTACTGAATTTGCTAGGGGATCCGGTGACGGCGGGACACGGATACTTCGCGCGGAACGGGCGATGAGCTTGCGCCTAATACCCGTGCTCAAGATACGCAACATCAGGAGCTTCGTCCCTTTGAACGTTATGGGCGAACCGTTGAGTCCCAAAAGCTCTTCTGCCAACCAGTGCCGGTCGAGATCCGTTCGGAACCGTGGTTAGCAACGCATGGGACACGATATCGGCCTGCGTGGCCAGATCGGTTAGTTTCTGCAACCGGCCCAAGCTGTCGTATTCAATTTAAGGAGGCTGGTACACGAATGTAGTCTGGCGAAGGCGCCCGCTTAGCAACGGATGAACTCTCTGCGGAGCACAGGTCTGCTCGCCTTCGTGGCTATTCCGGCAGGCCGAAGCTATACAGCACTCCGGCCGACGTGACGGCAACGTACTGCTTGCCGTCGACAGCGTAACTCATCGGCGAAGAATTGATGGGCCCTCCGGTGGTGAAGTGCCACAGCTCTTTGCCGGTCTTGGCGTCGAGCGCCAGGAAGTTTCCGTCGCTGCTGGCGGCGAACACTACGCCGCCACCTGTGGCCAGAACTCCAGGACTGTTCCCCCCCTGCGTGAGTGGAAATCTCCACACTGTCTTGCCGGTCTCCGGATCAAAGGCCTGAACGCCGTCCGATGCAGGAGGCTGGCCTGCGGGTAACTGATTACCCAGGCGTGGGACTCCGCGGGCGTTGTACTGCCTGCCAGGCTCGAAGCGCTCTTCGCCGCTGGTGTAGACGGCGCTGCCGTCGTGGTAGGCAAAATACATCCAGCCGGTTTGCATGCTATAGGACGGGGCTTGGAAATTCGTGCCGCCGCCCACGGCCGGGAACACCACGGCGCCCTCGGCGCTCGAGCGCGTGCCTTCGATTGTAATGGGCCTGCCATTTTCATCCCAGCCCTTCACCCAAGTCGTACGCACGAAAGGATTGCCGGCCAGGAATTTGCCGTTGGTTCGATCCAGCACATAGAAGATACCGTTGCGATCCGCGTGCAGGAGGAGCTTGCGGTTCACTCCCTTCCAGACGCGATCCACCAGCACCATGTCCTCGGTGGAATCCCAATCGTGCGTATCGTTGGGGGTGAACTGGTAGTGCCACTTCAGCTTCCCGGTATCGGGGTCCAGCGCGATGACAGAGGAGCTGTACAAGTTGTCGCCCTTGCGGACATCGCCGTTGAAATCGGGCCCGGGATTTCCGACAGGCCAGTACAGGGTATTCAGTTCGGCATCGTAGGTCCCGGTCAGCCAGGTGGGGGCGCCGCCGCGCTTCCAGCTATCGCCCTCCCAGGTTTCGTGACCGGGCTCGCCGGGCTGCGGAACGGTGTTAAAGCGCCACAGCTTCTTGCCCGTGGCTTGATCGTAGGCCTCGAGGAAGCCTTGGATGCCGAACTCGCCACCCGCAATGCCGGTGATGATCATGTCCCGGACCGGCAAAGGCGACGACGTAATGCTATGGCCGGTCATCGTATCGGCAACCTGTTTTTCCCACAGCAGCGCTCCGTTGCGGGCATCCAGCGCGACGAGTGCGGCGTCCAGCGTGCCCAGGAATACACGGTTGCCGATTACCGCGACTCCGCGATTAGAACGATTGATCTCGTTCGGATTCGTCGTTTTTTGTGCGCGCGTGAAGCGCCACAGCACGCGGCCGGTTTTTGCGTCCACCGCCATCACATCGAGCGAGGTGGCCACCGGTCCGATGGTGTACAGGATGCCATCCACCACCACGGGAATCGCTTGGGTGTTGCCGACGCCGGGCAGGGGCAGCGCCCATTTCGCCTGAAGATTCTTGACGTTCAGGTTGTTCACCTGGGTCAGGGCCGAGTAGTGTTTCCCGGTGAGGTCGCCCCAGTACGTCATGTAGTTTTGCGGTTCCTTGCTCGAATTACGCAACCGGTCCCAGCTCAGAACACCAGCCCCCGTGGCCAGCTTCGAGGGATCGCTGCCGTCGAGCGTCCGAAGATAGGCGACGACGTTCTGAATTTCCTGCCCGGTGAGCCGTTTGGAGTAGTCGCCCGGCATGAGAGAAACATTTTCGAAACGAACTTCCGCCAGCGAGGAACGAGCGAAGGTGCGATACACGCCGTTGGTATCCACCATCGCGACACTGACCGAATCCGCATTTTTGCGGGCGCCGCGATACTCCTTGCCGTCTTTGGTCTTGAGTATGACGGTTGCCGGTAATTGCGGGCCGCCTCTCCCGCCTCCCCGGCCGCCAGGTGCACCCTGCAAAGGCTGGTTGGGGTTGGTGATTTTCGCCAGCAACTGCGGCGCCGGAGTCCTGCCAGCGGCGGAAAGATCAGGGCCCACGGTTTTTCCAACGCCGCTCACCATGTGGCAATTGACGCATCCGGCTTTGCCTTCGAAAAGTGCTTTCCCTGCCGCCGCATCGCCGGTGAGACTGCCTCCCGCCGCGGTGCGTGCCGGGCCCAAGCTGCGCAAAAAGGAGACCACCTGCCAAAGTTGATCGTTTGAAAATCGCGCGAAGCCGGGCATCTCCGTGCCCCGGATCCCGGCGCGGATAGAAAGAAAGATCTCACCGTCTGAGCTACCATGCGCAAAGGAGCCGCCGACGAGCGATGGTCCCCGGTCGCCCTGCGCGTTGCCGCCATGGCAAACGGCACAGTTTTGCGTGTAGAGCGTCTGGCCCGCGGCAATCGCCTGCGCGTTACCAGCCAGTGGATTGACCTGCTCCTCCGGCCGCTCCTGCGCAAATGAGGGGGCCACAACCGAGGCTGCCAGGACTAAGTAGCGCGCACATTTTTTGAGCATGTTGATCTATCCTATTCCAAAAACTATGGTACGGGGAAATTCACGACTCGGCTATGTATCGAGCCTGCAGAGTCTGGGCCATGCGAGCCCATAAAGTGCGATGAATACAAAACAGACCAACGGTACGGCGAAGCCGGTGCGCATGGAAGACACGTCCGCGATATGACCCATGAAAGGGGCGGCAATTGCCCCTCCGACGATGGACATGACGATGAGCGATGAGCCGAGCTTGGTGTAGTCGCCCAACCCGCGAATACCCAGCGCAAAAATCGTGGGGAATCCCACCGACATAAAGAAGAACGTGGCGAACATCGCATACAGTCCGGCTTTACCGCCCCCCATGGCTACCGCGACGAGCGCCACATTGATAACCGAGTAGGCGGCCAGGACGCGTTCCGGCTTGAACTGGCTGATCACGGCGCTGCCGCAGAGCCGTCCGGCGGTGAACAATCCGAAACCCACGATGCCCAGCCAGTTGGAGGCCTGCAACCGTGTGACGCCCGGGTCATTCTCAAGAATGTAGTTGACGCAAAAGCTGAAAATGCCGGTTTGCGCGGCGACATAGAAAAACTGCGCGGCGATGCCCAGCGTGAAATGTTTGCGCCGAAACATTTCCCAGTTCTTGGAAACGAGAAAGAACGCGGCCACGTACGCCACGATCAGCAGACCGTATGTCGTCCGCTGGAAGATGCTCTCGTTCATGTGAAGTAGAGTCCAGATCAGTCCCAGGATCGGCGCTATAAAGAAATACAGGACCGCACAAACCATCGCCACAACGACGGCGATCGTCGCCGTTTGGGCGCCCGAGGGTTTGAGACGGCGCTTCTCAGTCGCCGAGCTGGGGCTTTCATCCTCGGCGTGCAAATCCGGCACCCGCGATACGGCAAAAACAACGAGCAACAAAGCCACAAATATCCCGATCCCCATGTAAGGGGTGGAAAGACCCGCATTCGCATTCGTTCCGTTCGCGTCTGAGAAAACAAAATACCCGCCGACTACCGGCCCGAGTATCCAGCCAAACCCGTTGGTTGTCTGGGCGATGTTGATGCGCGTGGGGCCGCTTTCGGGCGCTCCCAGAACGGTTGCATAAGGATTTGCGATCGTTTCCAGGCAGGTCATGCCGGCGGCGATGACAAACAAGCCCAGCAGAAATGCCCAGTACGTGCCGATCTCAGTGGCTCGAATAAACCAGAAGGCGCCGGCCGCAATCAGCGACAGCCCGACCAGAATGCCCCCCTTGTAGCCGAATTTCTTGGCAATCAGCCCAGCCGGAATCGCCATCAGGAAGTAGGCGAGATAATTCGCTGCCTGCACCAGACCCGATTGTTCTTTGTTGATCCTCAGCGTGTCCTGAAAGTGCTTGTTGAGGATATCGATCATCCCATTGCAAAAGCCCCACAGTAGAAACAACGAGGTGATCAGTACAAAGGTGATGGCAAAGTTCCTGCCATCGGCGGTCCGAAACAATCCGCCTTCTGGGGGACCGGCTGTGCTCGTTGATTCGCTTCTGTAAGTGCTCATCTCAAACCCCGCGCAAGAATAGCGCCCTAGCCAATGAACCTTCTAGGCACTCTCCACAATGATGTTTGCATATTGGGCTGTGTCACCGGTGCGAATGAGGCCGATGGCTTGTGGCACCCGGAGTTTGAGCTGCGAATGGGGCTCGTACCGTATCGCAATGTCGCGCAGGCCCTCTGCAAACGCGGAACGAGTTTTCGCGTCATTGGACTTGATAAACTCCCGCGCCATCCATGCCCTGCCGATGACGAAGTTGGCCCTGATTGCCTGCAGAACCTGCAGCACGGTAGGAACATCATCTACGAGCGAAATATCCACGGTCTCGATGCCGGGCCAGAATGGAAAGCCGCGGTCGGCGATTACCAGCGTGTTCGTATGTCGCACGCGGCTGATGAGAGAGTTGATCTGGGGGTTCAATATTCCAGTCTTAATCATGAAGAACCCTTAGTATATTCAGAATCCACGCAGGCCGGTGCTGGTTCGTTGGGGCAAGCCGGGCGCCGGCGCCCGCTTGAGCACGAGATACTCGATCCCGAGAGCCGCGCAGTACTCGCGCTTGCCACCAGCGTCGCCGTCTTCATTCACGGCATAGATGTCGGGCCTTAACATGCGGATCTCCGGATCGGCATCCAGCCAGCCGTCACCGCTCGTAATCAAAGCCTGCTTCACAAACTTGATGGCGCCGACTGAATAGCGGCGTTCGTCCTGCGGCAATAGGGGATGCCCTTCGCCCTTGAGCAGCCGGATGTTTGCATCGTGGCCGACAATGACGTAGAGGTCGCCATGACCGCTGACCTCTTCGAAGAAACGCACATGCCCGGAGTGAAGCCAGTCATAACAGCCTGTGACAACCACTTTCTTCCTTCCGGGCCGGGACGGCAATGGCAGCGGATCGGGAAAACCCTTCAAGTGGTCGGCCGGAAGGACCCGGTAGATGATCTTGTTCTCTCGAGCATACCTCTCGCGTACAGGATTCGCTGTCCGTTCGTAATCTGCCCAAACATCGACCGGAAGATTGCCTGGCAGCGAATCACGGCCGGCGGACTCATCTGCTGGCACCACTTTGCCGACGTAACGCACGGCGTTGAGGAAATAACTTCTCTCGGCGAATGGGAACTTGGGCGGTTTGCCGGTGACTTCTTCCAGAACGGCATCCCCCCATAGCAAGACAGTGAGTTCACCAAGCTTGGCGGCCTCTTCGAGAAAACGAAGATCCCGCGATGCAATATCATCGAACCCTCCGCTTGCCACGACATGTGAAGCTGGCATGATCAAGCGCGGCGTGTGTCCCGCGCGCGAATGTTGACGCGCAAGGCTCCGGGAACATCCGTTTCGGAAACAACAATCAGATATCCGCCACCGCACCCGGAATACATCGCGCCTGGAAAGCGACGTTGGTAAATCCTCAAAATCGCCTTGAGATCGATCTTGATCAGTGGATGGGCGATGACGTGCGGCAACAGTTTTTCCCAGCACCGCATGGTCTCATTGAGCGACGCGCCCAGTGCGCCTGCATCCATGTTCCTGATGGCGTCGAAGCAATCCATGCCACTCCGCCCCAGGCGCGCGATCCATCTGGGTTCCAGGTGTTTTGCCCCGAGCGGATTATAGCCCCGCGGTCGCGGCTCGATGGGAAGCAAGTGCAAAACCTTCTCGAGCCATCGGGCGTGCCTCGCGGACGTGAGCGATTCAATGTGAATCGGAAAAACACCTCCATTCGATGCATGATTGTAGTCCAGCCGGTTCACGCCCGGGTAAATCAGGCCGATCATGTCTTGCGATCCGCTGGGCCTGGTTTTACCTTTATTTTCTGCTTCGTACAGCTCCCGTACGAGTTCGCCCCGTGGCCTCCTCGGCAGCTTTCCACCCCACAAATCATTGGCGACGGCCCGCGTGCCCGTGGCGAGACCGGAACGGTCCATCGGCCGAAAACTCGGTTCGATCTGCACGACGACCATCGCCCCTGGCGGGCGAGGATTTAATCGCGATATAAATGGCTGATCAATCCACCCGCCTGCAAGCTGCAACCGGTTGGGAATCGAACCAAACGCCGTACGCAGCGACACCGGCCTCTTGATACTCGTCGTCACTAAGCTAATTCTGCTCGGAGCTGCCATGGAGTTACAAACTGATTAGGGTACGTTTCTAACGTTAGCCGACGATTATGGTTTTCCGTTGTATTCAAGATTGTAGCTGTCTTGAAGCCCCAAGATCTATCGCCACGATTAGTCTGGGTGTTGACTTCCAGTCTGGCGAATGATAGCCTTCCCAAGGAACGTCGGCGATAGAGATCCAGAGAAGCCGCCATTCATCGAGTTAGTGCGGTATTTAGCCGCCTCGTTGGATGGCGGCTTTTTTTGCAGATGGGACTTGCGGAACGCTCCGTATCTGACCAGGAACCGTCCCCTGGCGGTTCCCTGCAGTGGCATCACCAGGGCCCTGTACAGCTGGATCGGTTTCCTGTTCGGCGCCGACCGCGACCCGGCGGAGATCAAGCGGGGGCTGGCTGCCGGATATCCAGCAAGCTCGCGCGCAATTAACCACTTGGTGGACAAATTCGGTTCGCATGCTGGAGACGTTTTGGAGTTGGGATGCAGTGAACCGAGTTTGCTTGAACCGCTGATTGAAAGAGCCCCTTACATACGCGCCGAAGTGGTATACTGCGCCCGGGAAGAGATGGTCCTGAGTTTCGATGATCTCTTGCTTCGACGGCTGGGAATCGAATTGTTTGACTGGCAGATGGCTCTTCGAGCCGCTCCTGTTGCCGCTGAGTTACTGGCCAACGAACTGGGCTGGAATTGGAGTCGGATACAGGAGGAGTCCCGCATCTACGCAGCAAGGATAGATCGATTTCTACGGGAGATTGGATCTGGTGCTGCCGCCGGGGAACTGGTGTGACGCGAACTGCCCGAAGAGTCGAAGAGTTGTATCCTCAGTGGCGCGCGGTAATGGAAGAGCGCCACATTATTGCCTCTGTCAGAAATCGTGCGGCGTTGGAAAAAGCTGCCAGCGCGCCCACTGAAGTCGTGTACCTGCTATTTGGGAATCCACTCAATATAGAGGACATGCTCAAGCTGATGCGTGACAGCGGGAAACTACCTCTGGTGAATCTGGATCTTCTGACTGGCTTTTCGAGAGATTCAGTAAATGCGGAGTATCTGGCGGCTCGTGGGGCGGGTGGAATTGTCTCGACTCACAGCGATGTGTTGCGTGCGGCAAGCAAGCTTGGCCTTATCACGGTTCAACGAACGTTTGCGCTGGATTCAGCGGCTGTTGAGGCGGGGATTCGAGCCAGTAATCAATTTCTGCCGGATACGCTGGAAATTCTACCTGCGATAGCGGCTCCCCGCGTTGCGAAGCGCTTTCGAGCGAATCATCCATTGCTCCGAGTGGTCGCTGGCGGGTTGGTTGCAGACCTGCAGGAAGTGGAGGCTGTGCTCGCCGCAGGTATCGATGCTGTTTCTGTGAGCGACTGCCGATTCTGGATCTAGACGAATTTCATTTGGCAGCGGGTCGTGCTCGAATCGTTCAAGGCTGTTTGACCGGCAAGGCGAAGGACACCCAGCCGAGCGGCGCGGGCTGGGACCCGGCGGCTGCAGGAGCGGCTGCGGGAGGACCGCCGCGTCCGCGTCCACCGGCCGAACTCGCCGCGGGGACGAGGAGGTACTGCCGTCCGTCCATCTCGTACATCACGAGGGAACCGAGGAAGCTGCCGCCGTACCCGGACGACCAGAGCTGCTTGCCCGTATCGCTGTCCCATGCGCGAACCTGGTTGTCGCCGCCTGCTCCGAACACGAGGCCGGATTCGGTGACAACCAGGCTATTGGTGGTCCCCGGCGTGCCGGTGCCGGTGATACCGCGTGCAGCCAGCGCCGGATCGTCGCCGTAGGGAATCCGCCACTGAATCCCAGGCTTGTTCAGGTCGTACTTCACGATCGTCGTGAATGGCGGCTTGATGCGATTGCCGACGGTGTTGTATTCGTTGATCGTGGGCCGGTCGTATTGGGGCACGCCTTCCGGATACGGGGGAAGGGCTCCGCGTCCACGCCCGCCGCCAGGACCTTCGGGTCGGTTCCATGCCGAGCCGGATCCGGCGATCAGCTCGGGTGGTGCGCCGGATCCGATGGGAACCGCGCCACGGCCGAACCCGCCAGCTCCGCGACCGCGGCCCGGGGGCGGTGCCGTCAAATACGTGACGAGGTTCTCAATGTCGGCTGCAGTGATGTGCGGCATCGCCGGCATGCGGCCCTTACCGGTGCTCACGGTTGCGCGGATCGTCGCTGCGTCGACACGAGACGTACCCGCGATGATGTTATTGGCCGGCGAGTCGGCGGCGTGAACGAGCGGCACGCCAGCCTCGGTTCCGAGACGATCCGGCCCGTGACAGACCTGGCAGTTCGCTTGGTAGACAGCCTGGCCGGGCAGCACCGGGGGGCCACCGCCGGCGCCGCGACCGGCATTTTCGCCCGGAGGGATCAAACGGAGGATGCCCGGGTTATCGTGGGCGATGATGTAGACCGCTCCGGTGCGGGGTTCGGCAGCCGTGCCGCCGAACAGCGTTCCGCCGTTGCTGGTGGGGATATGCACCGTGTCGGAGTAACTGATCGGCGTGAAGACGCCCTTGTTCACCGCCGCCATCAAGCGCTTCTTGAACGCTTCGGTTTCAGCGGGCGACAGGTAAGGGCTGATGTCGTCGACGTCGAACGTGTGTTTCACATACGGCTCGGGCTTGGTGGGCACTGGCTGGGTCGGCCAGCTCTGTTCGCCCGGCATGTCGCTCTTGGGGAAGGGACGCTCCTCGATCGGCCAGATGGGCTCGCCGGTAGTGCGGTCGAGCACGTAGACCCAGCCGGTCTTACAGGTCAGCGCGACCACATCGCGGTTGCGTCCGCCCTGGCGGATCGTCGTGAGAGCAGGCGCCGCGCTGGGGTCCATATCCCAGAGATCGTGGTGCACTAACTGGAAATGCCAGCGGCGCTTACCGGTTCGCGCATCGAGCGCCACCACCGACGTGCCATACAAGCCGGCGCCCGGACGATCGACGCCGTAGAAGTCATAGGTCGGCGAACCGAGCGGAATGTAAACGATGCCGAGCCGCGTGTCGACCGTCATCTCGCCCCAGTTGTTAACGCCCCCGATGTACTTGTAGGCGTCCTTGGGCCAGCTATCGTAGCCGAATTCGCCGGGACGGGGCACCGTGTGGAACGTCCATACGGGCTTGCCGGTGAGCACGTCGTAAGCGCGGATGTCGCCGGGCGGCGACATATAGCCCTCACCCGTTGCGCTGCCGACAATCACGAGGTTTTCAAAGACCTCGCCCGGCGTGTTCGACTGGATATTGAAGATGGTCGCCGGATCGCGGCCGTCGATGCCTTCGCGCAGATCGACGACGCCGTTCGTACCGAACGTCATGATCGACTTGCCGGTCTTCGCGTCCACCTCCTGAAGCAGGCTGTTCATCGGGAAGATGAGCCGCTGGTCGCGCCCGTCCCGGCTTTCCCAGTACATGACGCCGCGGGTGCTCATGCCGTTCATGTTCTCGCGGACCCAGTGTTCCTTGCCGGTCTTCGCGTCGACGGCGACCAGCGAGCCATTGCGCCCGCGGCCGTAGATGACGCCCCGAACGACGATCGGATAGCCGCCCGTATCGCTGTACGGGTACGTCCACGCCACCTGGAGCTGATTCACGTTGGACTTGTTGATTTGCTTCGATGCAAAGTAGCGTGAGTTGTCCGGACCGTTGCCGTACCCGGGCCACCACTTATCGTTAGCTGACTGCGCCGCCGACTGCGTCATGAAAGTCACAACGGCGGCCATCACCGCCGCCAGCCCGCACGCCGTCTGGAGATACCGCCGCTTCCGCGATCTCATCTGGGACATCCCGAACTCCTCCTGCCTAGTGCCGATCAACGTCCGCCAAAATGTTTTCATTAGTATTTCCTTCCTGGCTTCAGGCACTCTGGTTCCCAGCGGCGACGTTGCGCACCGCTTGATCGCCAAGCCGCTCCCGAAGCTGGGTCAGATACAGACTGCGCGGCGTAACGTGTTTGTCGAGCGACTCGATATGGCCGCCCTCTTTCGCCGGATCCTGGAGAGGGATGTTGAACACCACCGCATCCACGCCGATGTGTCCGAACGAGAAGTTCTGCGCCGTCGGCGGCTTCTGAACCAAAAAATACCCCTCGCAATTCCAGAACACGGTGTTCGCGCCCGCCCATCCGATGTTGATGTTTTTCCAGAACCGCGCCGTCAAGGGTGCCTGGATATTGTCATAAAGATTGCCCGTCGCCCACTGCTCGTGCGGTTCACTCGATGAGAACGGGTTCGTCGCCGTGCAATCCAGGAACACGTTGGAACTCGACGTGGGTTGGCCCGTCATGAACGAGTGGCGTCCTTTGTCGGAATGGCAACGCTGCACGAGTGTGAGTTCTCCACGAAGCGCGAAGGTAAACCTCCTGGCGCCCGCCCGCATCGAGACCGGCTCGCGGGAAATGCAGTCCTGGATGGTGACCCACTTGGCCCCGCGCTGCGTGCCCACCATGCTGTAGACAAAGTGAAGGGCGGTCACATTGCGCACCCAGCCGTTCTGCATGTTGTCGAAGGTGATGAAGTTCGCGTAGTGATTTTCGTCGGAGTAGTATTCCTCGCCGAGATAGTTGGGGCGGTCCATGTTGCCGTATTCCCTGGTGCGTTTGGTCGGGTCGAATTCCGACATGCCCCGGAGATTCTCGACGCCGACTTTCTCGATGCGCCCGGGTGCGTCGTACTTCATCACTTCGCCGCCGCCCCACTGCTTCTCGATCGCGCACGTGATGGGCGCGTCAATGGTAACGGTGTTGCCCTGGACCTCGACCACCACGCGGTCCCACTCCACGTTGAAGGGCCGCCAGCGGCTCTGCTGCGTCTCTCCGTTCATTCCGACCGCATTGATCCATTCCTGGTTTCCGATGCGCCGCACGATCACCTGGTCGCCGGGTTTGAAGTCCCTGGCAGACGCTACTTTGAAGCTCCGTGCGCCCACCGGTACGTACTCGTCGAGCACCACCTGTCTGGCGTCTTCCTTGGGCGTCGCACCGGACGCTCCGGCGATCCTGATCAGCGTCGGTTGGCCACCGCCAGGACCGCCGCCGCGCCCGCCGCCAGCAGCGCGGGGATTGCCCGTGCCGATGAGCACGGTGCCGGTATCGCCCATGCCCTCTCCACGCAGCACCACGCCGCTGGCCTGAATTTGGAGCGGCGTCGCCATTTTGTAGTAACCCATCTTGATCAGCACGGCGCCGCGGAATCCGAACTTGTCGAGAGGCAGCGCGGATACTTTGTCGATGGCCGCCTGGAGGTTCGCGGTGTTGTCGCCCACCACCGGCCAGACCGTCTCCTTGACCGGAACGGTCGGAATCGGTGACCCTCCTCCGCCATAGCCGGCGTAGGAGAAATCCGGAATGGTGTTTCCCTGTTCATCCGGAACGTAAACGAGTTTGCCGTCCGGTCCCGGGTAGACCCTGGAAACAATCGGGGGAATATCCGCCACTTGCGCCCCGGCCACCGCTGCCGGCACCAGAGCCATCCGCATCATCATCCGTCTCGATAAAGCCATCCGTAAAGACCCCCTCCGGTACATCTTATGCCTATTTCCCTGCGGAAACAGCGACCGTCCCGGGCCAGCGCAGCCTGAGCCTTCGCTTGGTACACTGTCCACCTAGATCGCAGTGGCTGGTCCGCAAGTCAGTTGGATGTTAGAAAGGAAAGATGTTCACGATGAGTAGTCGATGGCTTATTCTGCCGGCCGCGGCCGTTTTCGCGTTCACCGCATGTTCCACAAAGAGCGCCGGGAACGAACCGTGGCGCGAAGCCAACTCCAAACTCGAGGCTAAATACAACCTCAAGATGCGCAGCCGATCCGTGCCGGAAACGGATGTGCCTCTGCTTGCGGCGGCCAAGGCCCAGCCGATGAGCGCGCTTCCGAAGGCCGCGATCGCCCCCGGCGTGACGGCGTCACTTGCCTGGGGCAAAGGCGCGCTGCTGGCGACGCTGGAAATGGAAAAGGGCGCCGTGTATCCTTCCCAGCAACTCAACGAGGAGGTCATCACCGTGGTGCGGGAGGGCTCGGCAACCTATGAGGCCGGTGGCAAATCGTTGGAGCTGACCGCGGACTCCGTGCTGTACCTCACGCCGGGGACAACCAGGACGCTCAAGGCGGGCCCCGGCGGCTTCAAGGCGCTGGAGGTCTTCTCTCCGGTGCGGGTCGACTTGTTGAAACTGGCCGGTGTGACCGTGCCTGACGGCGCAAAGGTCGGGTTCCCCGATCAAGGCATAGAGCCGAACCTGGTCGCCGGCCAGGTCTATCGGCTGAGTGAATTCCAGCTCACGCCGATCACCGATCCGGACACCTCCCTCAGCTACAAGCGCAGCGGGGCGCACTCGCGTCTGATCTGGGGCCGCAACGCCATGCTGAGTTTCATCCGCATGGACCCGCGCTCCTTCTTCCCCATCCACAATCATCCCGAGGACCAGCTTATGACCGTGCTGCGCGGAACCCTAACCGAGGGCGTGATGGACGCTTCCGCGCCGATGACGGAGAAGGAGCACACCTCCCTTCTGCTGCCGGGCGGGATGGTGCATTCCGCCCAGATGAACGAGTTCGGCGGCGATGCTCTGGACCTCTTTTGGCCGGTGCGCACCGACTATATCGAGCGGGTGAAAAAGCAGAGCGCGCTCTACCAGCAGGTGATTGCTCCGGACGTCAAGCCGGTCAAGCTGGCCGAGGGCTTCACGTTTACCGAGGGCGCGACGTGGCTCAAGGGCAAGCTCTACTTCTCCGACATGTACTTCAAGGATCCAGCCAAGGGCGACTGGACCGGGAGTCCGGCGCGGAGCCGGCTGATCGTTATGGAGCCGGACGGCAAGTGGAAGGTGCTCGCGAAGGGCATGCAGACTAATGGAATGATCGCCTCCAAGGACGGCAAACTCGTGGTCTGCGATATGTTCGGCCACCGCGTCATCGAAATGGACCCGGCCAGCGGCAAGGTGCTTCGGACGGTGCTCGATAAAATCGGAGGTAAGCCCGTGGATGGCCCCAACGACATGGTGATGGATGGTAAAGGCGGCATCTACATCACCGATCCGCAGTTCACGGCGGAGGCCAAAAAGAGCCAGCCGGGCAAGCAGGTTTACTACCTCGCGGCGGACGGCACGGCGAAGGTCGTGATCCCGGCGGGCGAGTACGCCATGCCGAACGGGATCGAGATCTCACCCGACGGCAAGACCGCGTACGTGAACAACACGTGGCTTCAGCCGGGCGAAAACTTCCTCTACGCCTACGATGTCCAGAGCGACGGCTCGCTGACCAACAAGCGCAAGTTCGCGATGTTCCATCTGACGGACACTGTGCTGAGCGCCGCGGACCCGGCGAATCGCTTCGACTCGCGCGCCGACGGGACAGCAATGGACACCGATGGACGTATCTACGTGGCGACGCTGATGGGTGTGCAGGTCTTCGATAAAACCGGCGTGTACGTCGGAACGATCTGGTGCCCGCAGTATCCGGTCAGCGTCACCTTCGGCGGTAAGAACAATGACGTGCTCTACATGGTCGGCGAGAAGGAAGCTTGGTCCATCCAGACCAAGGTTAAGGGCTTCCGCTATCCGGCGGGCATGGACTAAAGAACAGGAGAGAGAGCAATGCCAAAAACATCTCGACAGAGCCGGCGGAAATTCCTCCAAAGCACAGGTCCGGTTGTTGCCGCCTCAATCGCCGCGGCCCACTCCAGCGCCTCTGCCCAGGCGCAGGTGCCTTCGCCGGTGAAGGAAGCGACAGTGTACAACCGTCCGGTAGTCTTGGTCGCCAATGACAAGCTCGAGGTCGCGGTGGCGCCACAAGGCGGATCGATGTTGCGAATCCGGATCCAGGGCGACCCCCAGGGGCTGAGCCCGTTCGGCAACCCCGAGATGGTTCCTCAGGTACCCGACCGCCGCAAGTTGCAGGGGCCGATGGTGGGGCACTTCGTCTGTGTGGACGGCTTCGGTTCGCCCAGCGCCGCCGAGAGCGCAGCCGGACTCTCCATGCACGGGGAGGCCTACCTCCAGCCGTGGAAACTGGTGGCGGCCGAAAAGCAGGGCGCGACGACGACCGTGAAGTTCAACGTCGGCCTTCCACTGCTGCAGGAAGCGTTCACGCGCGTCCTCCGGATGGTGGACGGCGAGAGCGTGCTTTACGTGGACAGCGAGTTGGAGAGTCAGGTAGCGTTCGACCGCACGGTGAACTGGGGTGAGCATCCCTTTCTGTTCCCGCCGTTCCTCGAAGCCGAGAACACCGTCGTGGACATGTCCGGCACGCGCGCCAAGACCCGGAGCAATCCGGGCATTCCGCGCACGCCGTTCGTGCAAGGGCAGGACTTCACCTGGCCGATGGCTCCAGGGGTCAACGGAATGCCGGTGGACCTGCGCGCCGCGCCGGCCAACCGGACTTGGACGGGGCACACCACGACACTGATGGAGCCTTCGCGTCCACTGGCTTATGTCACGGTGCTCAACACCGCCAGGCGCTACCTGCTGGGGTACGTGTTCCGGCGCGAAGAGTTTCCGTGGGTACAGAATTACATGAACTACCCGGCGGATGGCTGGCTGGGCCGGGGCCTCGAGTTCGCCACCCAGCCGTTCGACCTGCCGCGCCGCGAGATGGTGGAATTGAACCGGATGTTCGACACGCCGGTCTACCGCTGGCTGCCGGCGAAATCCAAAATCGCGACTCGCTTTCTCCTCTTTTACGTGCGGAGCCCGGAAGGCATGAGCCGGGTGGACGACGTCCGGCTGGAAAACGGCAGGATCATCGTGGAGGACCGCGCCTCCGGCAAGACGGTCACGCTCGCCGCTTCGCTGCCGCTATAGCAGGATGCGATAAAAAGCCGCTTGCTGACGCAACGCGGCTCAGAAGCCCGACTCCGTGGCAGGCCGGATCCCTCAAGCTTTCCGTTCGACGGGAATTGGTGTAAAGTGATTGGAGCCTGGAGGTACTCCGGAAACCAATGAAATTCTTGATCATGTCTCTGCTCGTCATTCCATCTGCGTTCGCCCAGATGCCATCCATTCCCTGCATACCGCCGCCGGCCCCTCCCGCTGCAAACGCCGCAAATCGGGGACAGGGCCGGGGGCCGGGGGCCGCTCGTGT
>Ga0310810_10001792_pt1 | contig 22767 bp, 21 predicted proteins | sample NCmetagenome_FD_207641 | JGI IMG/M metagenome (GOLD analysis project Ga0310810, IMG submission 207641) | Soil microbial communities from experimental microcosm in Duke University, North Carolina, United States - NC | ecosystem: Engineered > Artificial ecosystem > Soil microcosm > Unclassified ... | reverse complement strand
GAGGCGTTCGGCGAAGCGCTGGTGGTCGAGCCCTACGTGCCGACCGTGCTCGCCTCGCGCATCGTCGCGCGCGCCGGATCGCCGGCGCAGAAGGACGCCATCCTGCCGGCGGTCGCGGAAGGCCGGATGAAGCTCGCCTTCGCGCACGCCGAGAAGGGCGCCCGCTATCGCATGGATGCGGTTCAGGCGAGCTTTTCCAACGGCAAGCTGAAGGGTGAGAAGCACGCCGTGGTCGGCGCCCCGGTGGCGGACAGGATCGTCGTCTCGGCGCGCGGTGCAGACGGCGTGGGCCTTTACATCGTGGATAACGTGAAAGGAAGGCCGTATCGCACGATCGACGAGCGGCTCGCCGCGGATCTGGTCTTCGAGGGCGCGAGCGCGGAGAAGCTCGCCGGCGGGCTCGAGCTCGTGGAGGAGACGTTCGACTTCGGCGCGGCGCTCGCCTGCGCCGAGGCGGTGGGGGCGATGAAGTTCGCGTGCGAGACCACGCTCGAGTACCTGAAGACGCGCAAGCAGTTCGGCGTGCCGATCGGCACCTTCCAGGCGCTGCAGCACCGCATCGTCGAGCTGTTCATCGACCAGGAGCAGGCGCGCTCGATGGCCTGCCTGGCCTGCTCGAAGGTCGACCAGGCGCAGACGGCGAAGGAAAGGGCGCGCGCCGTCTCCTCGGCCAAGATCAAGATCGCCGACGCCGCGCGCCACGTCAGCCAGGAGTCCGTGCAGCTGCACGGCGGCATGGGCATGAGCGAGGAGCTGAAGGTGAGCCACGCCTTCCGGCGCCTGACCGTGCTCGCGGGCGAGTTCGGCGACGCCGACACGCACCTCGCGCGCTTCGCCGCGCTATGACGAACAAACGGGTGCTGCTCGCCAGCCATCCCACCGGCTGGGTGAGCGAGGCGAATTTCCGCATCGAGGAAGCGCCGCTGCCGAAGCCCGGCGAGGGCGAGGTGCTGGTGAAGAACCTCTGGCTCTCGCTCGACCCGTACATGCGCGGGCGCATCAGCACGGCGAAGAGCTACGTGAAAGGCGTGTCGGTGGGCGAGGTGATGGTCGGCCAGACCGTGGGCGAAGTCGTCGAGTCGCGCCATCCGAAGCTCAAGGCCGGCGACAAGGTGCTGACGCAGCTCGGCTGGCAGCTTTACGGGGTTACAAAAGAAGTCACAAAGGTGGAAGAGCGCGGCGCGCCGCTCAGCTACTACCTCGGCATCCTCGGCATGCCCGGCATGACGGCGTACTTCGGGCTGAAGGAGATCGGCCAGCCGAAGCCCGGCGAGACGGTCGTGGTGTCGGCGGCCTCGGGTGCCGTGGGCAGCGTGGTCGGCCAGCTGGCGAAGATCGCCGGCTGCCGCGCCGTCGGCATCGCCGGCGGGCGCGAGAAGTGCGACTACGTGACGCGCGAGCTCGGCTTCGATGCCTGTGTCGATTACAAGGCCGGCTCGCTGGCCGATGAATTGAAGGCAGCCTGCCCGAAAGGCATCGACGTCTACTTCGAGAACGTCGGCGGCGAGATGCTCGACACGATCCTCGCGCACATGAACCTGTTCTCGCGCGTCATCGTCTGCGGGATGATCTCGCAGTACAACGTCACCGAGCCCTACGGCGTGAAGAACCTGCGCTTCGTGCTGACCAACCGCATCCGCATGCAGGGCATGATCGTGTTCGACTGGAAGGATCGCTACGGCGAGGCGCTGGCGGCGCTCGCCGGGCACCTGGCGCAGAAAAAGCTGAAATACCGCGAGTCGGTGGTGCAGGGGCTGGAGAACGCGCCGCGCGGGCTGATCGACCTTCTCCAGGGAAAAAACTTCGGAAAGCAGCTCGTCAAACTATGATCGACCTCTACACCTGGCCGACGCCCAACGGGCACAAGGTCCACATCATGCTCGAGGAGTGCGCCCTCGAGTACCGCGTGCATCCGATCGACATCGGCGCGGGCGACCAGTTCAAGCCCGACTTCCTCGCCGTCTCGCCCAACAACAAGATCCCGGCCATGGTCGACCGGGACGGCCCGGGCGGCAAGCCGTTCGCGCTCGCCGAGTCGGGCGCGATGCTCTTCTACCTCGCCTCGAAGACCGGCAAGTTCCTGCCGAAGGACCTGCGCAAGCGCTGGCAGGTGATGCAGTGGGTCATGACGCAGATGGGCCACGTCGGCCCGATGCTCGGCCAGGCGCACCACTTCCTGCAGTACGCGCCGGAGAAGATCGAGTACGCGATGAACCGGTACCGCAACGAGGCGAATCGCCTGTACGGCGTGCTGGACCGGCAGCTGAAGAAGAGCGAGTGGCTGGCGTGCGACGAGTACACCATCGCCGACATCGCGACCATGCCGTGGCTGCGCGCGCCGGAGCGCCAGGGCGTGAACATCGACGACTACCCGCACGTGAAGCGCTGGCGCGACCGCATCGCCGAGCGCCCGGCGGTGAAGCGCGGCGTCGAGGTGCTCGCGGAGCGCCGGCGCCAGACGCCGGGATTCAGCAAGGAGCAGGCGGAGGTGCTGTTCGGCGGCACCCAGTATGCTCGAAGGTAAAGTTGCCTGGATCACGGGAGGCGCCTCCGGCATCGGCTTGGCGGGAGCGGTCGAGCTGCAAAAGCTCGGCGCGAAGGTCGTGGTGTCGGGGCGCAATGAAGCGACGCTGAAGAAGGCGCCCTTCGAGGGCATCCTGTGCGACGTCGCGGACAAGAAGCAGGTCGCCGCCGCCGCCGCGCAGGTCGAGAAGCGGCACGGCCGCATCGACATCCTGGTGGCGAGCGCCGGCATCAACCTGCCGAAGCGCAACTTCCGCGACGTGACGCTCGAGGGCTGGGACGAGATCGTCGCCGTGAACCTGTCGGGTGTCTTCTACTGCGTGCAGGCGGTGCTGCCCGGCATGCGGCTGCGCAAGGACGGCCTGATCATCAACGTCTCCTCCTGGGCCGGCCGCTATCCGAGCGCGCTCACCGGCCCCGGCTACAACGCCACGAAGCGCGCGGTGCTCGCGCTCACCGAGCAGATCAACATCGAGGAGTGCGGCAACAACATCCGCGCCACGGCGCTGCTGCCCGGCGAGGCGGCGACGCCCATCCTCGAGAAGCGCCCGGTGCCGCCGCCGGCCGAGGTGCGCGCGCGCATGCTGCAGGCCGAGGACCTGGGAGCCGCGATCGCCTTCATCGCCGCGCTGCCGGCGCGCGCCTGCGTGAACGAGCTGATCATGAGCCCGACGTGGAATCGCTTCCTGCTGGGCGGGCTCGAAGCACCGAAATAAGGGGCCTGAGCCCTTTATTTCGCATCATCCTGCCCTTCCTGGCGGGCTATTACCTGTCGTACGTGTACCGAGCGGTCAACGCCGTGCTCGGGCCGCGGCTGAGCGCCGAGTTCTCGCTCAGCGCGGCCGATCTCGGCTTCCTCACCGGCGCCTACTTCCTTTCCTTCGGCCTGTTCCAGATCCCGCTCGGCGTGCTGCTCGACCGCTTCGGGCCGCGCCGCACCAACGCGGCGCTGCTGCTGCTCGCGGCCGCGGGCGCGCTGGCGTTTTCCCATTCCAGGTCCTTCACGGACCTGGTCCTCGCCCGGACGCTGATCGGCTTCGGCGTGTCCGCCTGCCTGATGGGCTCGATCCAGGCCTTCATCCTGTGGTTTCCGCCCGAGCGCACCTCGACCATGATCGCCGTCGCGTTCTCGGTCGGCGGCCTGGGCGCGATCACCGCCGGCTCGCCGCTCGAGGCGGCGCTCGGCCGCTACGACTGGCGGCAGGTCTTCGGCGCGCTTGCCGCCTGCACCGTCGCGCTCAGCGTGTTGTTCTTCGTCTGGGTTCCGGAGCGCCGCGCAGCGAAGGAAGCGCCGGCATGGAAGAGCCAGTTCGCCGGCCTCGGCCGCATCGCGCGCGACGCCGCGTTCTGGCGCGTGGCGCTCGCCATCGGCGCGAACCAGTGCGCGGTGGTCGGGCTGTTCACGCTCTGGATCACCGCCTGGCTGCGCGACGTGGCGGGCTACGACCGCGCCGCGGCGGCGGCGGCGCTCACCTGGGTGGCGATCGCATTCATCGTCGGCTACCTCGCCTTCGGCCGCTTCGGCGACTACTGGACGCGGCGCGGGCGCTCGCTCGTGCCGCCGTTCGCCGGCGCGGTCGCCGGCGCGCTCGGCTTCTTCGCCCTGATCACGCTCGGCCTGACGCAGGCGCCGGTCGCGCTCTGGGCGGGGCTCGTGTTCTGCGGCAGCGGCGCAAGCCTTGCCCACTCCATCGCCACGCGCCGCTACCCGCGCGAGATGGCCGGGCGGGTCAACACGGCGCTCAACACCTTCACGTTCACCGGCATCTTCCTCGGCCAGTGGGCGACCGGCGCGATCCTCTCCCTCTGGCCGCCGACGCCGGGCGGCTACGACCCGCACGCCTATTTCTACGGCTTCGGCGCGCTGTGGGTCGTGCAGGCGGCCGGCCTCGCCTGGCTGTGGTCGGGCCGCAAGCTCCTCAAATGAGGCTCAACTGAGGTAGATGTCGCGGTAGCTCGAGTAGATCGACGCCGCGGTCACCGGCCCGAGCACCAGCCAGCCGAGCATGATCGGCAGCGACGCGACGACTGCCAGCACGAGCAGCACCACGCCGTAGACGAGGTAAGGCACGATGTTCTTCAGGCAGCCGCTCCAGCTCTGCTTGAGCGCCTCGACCGGCGCGAGCTGGTGCAGCACGACCAGCGCCGGCGCGAACCACATCAGCATCGCCACCGGCACGAAGAGCGCGGCGCCGATGAGCACGGCGATCGCCATGCTCGCCATCGCCCCGGCCACCATCGCCGGGTCCTGCGCCCCGCCGCCGCGCATCATCGCGAACATGCTCGCGCCGGTGATCAGGCCGACGATCAGCCCGATGACGATGATGCAGCCGAGGTAGATCGCGCCCAGCGTGGCGAGGCTGCCGAGCTGGTTCTGGAATCCCGCGAAGAGATGCCGGAACTCGAGCTCCTTGCCCTCGTCGAGGGCGCGGCAGCCGAGCATCACCCCGCCGACGAACACCGGCGTCAGCACGGTGAGCGCGAGCGGGCCGATGAACGGGATGAAGTTGGCGGCGAAGGAGATCACCAGCATGACGAGCGTGATGGCGATCCAGATGCCGGGCGCCTTCATGAAGAAGCGCCAGCCCTCGGCGATCCAGGCCCAGCCGCTGCCGGCCGGGCGCTTGCGGCCGCCGGGCGTGAAGTTGCCCGGCAGCACCAGCGTCTCGTCGGCCACCGGCGCCTTCGGCGCGGCGTAAGGATTCGGTGTGCTCATGGCTTCATTCTCCCCGTGACGAAATCATTTCTTCAGCAGCACGCGCACCGTGCCGATCGCCTTGGCGACCAGCGAGCCGTCGGCGTTGCGCGCCTCGCCCTCGACGAAGCTCATGCTGCGCCCGTCCTTCAGCACGCGCGCTTCCGCGAGCAGGCGCTCGCCGCTGCCCGCGCCGATGAACGATGTCGACAGGTTGATGGTGATCACGCCCTGCGACTCGGGGTGCAGCGTGCGCGCCGCCGTGCACAGCGCCACGTCGAGCAGCGACATGATCACGCCGCCGTGCACCGAGCCCAGGCTGTTGGTGAGCTGCGGCTCGACCGGCAGCGAGAGCTTCGCCGTGCCGTGGCCGAGCTCGTCGGTCGCGAGCTTGAGCAGCTGGATGAACGGGATGCGCTTCTGGTAATCGCGGGCGTGGCGGACGGCGTCGTTCATATGATCGTCGCGCCGCCGTCCACGGCGATCGCCTGGCCGGTGATGTGCCGCGAGGCCTCGGAGGCGAGCAGCACCGCGAGGCCTTTCAGGTCGTCGTCGTTGCCCAGGCGCCGGTTGGGCGTGGTTTCCAAGATGAGCTTTGAAACGCTGTCCAGCGTGGCGCGCGTCATCTTCGAGGGGAAGAAGCCCGGGCAAATGGCGTTCACCGTGATGTTGTGCTGGCCCCACTCGGCGGCGAGCGCGCGCGTGAAGTTCACCAGCCCGCCCTTGGTCGCGTTGTAGGCGATGGTGCGCACGATGCGCGGGTCCTGCCCCATCAGCCCGGCGATCGAGGCGACGTTGATGATGCGGCCCCAGCGCGCCGGAATCATCGAGCGCTTGCCGATCGCCTGGGAGAGCACGAACGCGCCGGTGAGGTTGACGTTCACCAGCTTGTCCCAGGCCTCGAGCGGGTGATCCTCGGCGGGCGCGCCCCAGGTCGCGCCGGCGTTGTTGACCAGGATGTCGACCTTGCCGAATTGCCCGAGCACCGCTTCGACGAGCCCGGGAATTTCCGCGCGCTTGCCGAGGTCACAAGGGAAGGACTCGCAAGGCACGCCGCGCGATCCCAGATGGTTTTGGGCTTGTTGAAGCTCGTCGGGCTTGCGCGCGCTGATGGCGATCTTCGCGCCCATCTCGCCCAGCGCCTCGGCGATCTGCAGCCCGAGGCCGCGCGAGCCGCCGGTGACCAGCGCGACGCGGCCGGAGAGGTCGAGGAGATCTCGGACTTTCACGGCAGGACTTTCATGGCGGCAATGCTAATAGAATTTTCTCGTGACCACCCTCGCGATGTTTTCCGGAGGCCTCGACAGCACCGCCATGCTGGTGCAGCTGCTCGCCGCGAGCGACGAGCCGCTGCGCGTGCACCACATCCGCATGGACAACGCCGAGGGCCGCGCCGCCGCCGAGCAGGCGGCGGTCGAGGCGATCGTCGCCTGGTGCCGGGCGCGCTACCGCGCCTTCCGCTACTCCGAGTCCGGGCTCGATTTCCGCGGCCTGGAGGCGATCCCGATCGACTACCTTTCGATCGCCTTCGTCGCCTGCCAGGTCGCCATCGACACGCCGGGCTGCAACCGCATCGCGATCGGCGCGCTGGCGCGCGACACCGACATCGAGAACCGGTCGGCGCGCCAGCGCCGCGTGTTCGACGAGATGTACGCCTGCTACCGGGCGCGCAAGCTCGGCGAGCCCTCGGTCGAGTGGCTCTACCCGGTGTATCGCAAGAGTAAACAGGAGCTTGCCGACGGCCTGCCGGCCGGGCTCCTCGAGCTCACCTGGTCGTGCCGCAGGCCCGTTCTTGCCGCCGGAAGCTACCGGCCGTGCGGGGCTTGCAAGGCCTGCCTCGCCCGGACCACAATCCGGGCCTCATAGGGGGGCCGCATGCGGACACGGCGCAAGGATGGCCGCATTCTCATCTACAGCCACGACACGTTCGGTCTCGGCCACCTGCGCCGTTGCCGGGCGATCGCCCATGCGCTGGTCGAGCGCTACAAGCAGCTGTCGGTGCTCATCCTGTCCGGCTCGCCGATCATCGGCAGCTTCGATTTCCGCGCGCGCGTCGACTTCGTGCGCGTGCCGGGCGTCATCAAGCTGCGCAACGGCGACTACACGCCGCTCAACCTGCACCTCGACATCGCCGAGACGCTCGCGCTGCGCGCCTCGATCATCCAGCACACCGCGGAGATGTTCGACCCGGACGTGTTCATCGTCGACAAGGAGCCGGTCGGCCTGCGCGGCGAGGTGCTCGAGACGCTGAAGTCGCTCAAGCGCCGCGGCACGCGGCTGGTGCTCGGCCTGAGAGACGTGATGGACGAGCCGCGCCTGCTCGAGCCCGAATGGCAGAGGAAGAAGGCGCTGCCGGCGCTGCGCGACCTGTACGACGAGATCTGGGTCTACGGCCTGCCGCAGATCTGCGATCCGCTGGAGGGCATCGCCATGCCGCTGCGGGTGCGCCACAAGATGGTCTACACCGGCTACCTGCACCGCGAGGTGCCGAGGGACGGCGCGCCGCCGCGCCTGCCGGACATCACCAACCGGCCGTACCTGCTGGTCACCACCGGCGGCGGCGGCGACGGCGACAGCCTGATCGAGTGGGTGCTGCGCGCCTACGAGCACGACCCGCTGCTGCCGTACCCGGCGCTGCTCGTGCTCGGGCCGTTCATGCCCGCCGAGCGGCAGGCCGAGTTCATGGACCGCGCGAAGCGGCTGAAGCGCGTCGACGCGATCACCTTCCACGGCCAGCTCGAGGCGCTCGTGGCGCGCGCGGCCGGCGTGGTGGCGATGGGCGGCTACAACACCTTCTGCGAGGTGCTCTCGCTCGACAAGCGCGCGCTCATCGTGCCGCGCACCGCGCCGCGGCTCGAGCAGCACATCCGCGCCGAGCGCGCGGCCGAGCTCGGCCTGGTCAGCATGCTCTCCGACGACGGCTCCGGCGACCCGGCGGTCATGGCGGCGGCGCTGCGCGCCCTGCCGCGCCAGAACCGCCCCTCCGAGGTCGTGGTCCCCGGGCTGCTCGAAGGGCTCACCAACGTCTCCCGGCTGGTCGCGCCGTGGATCGCCGGCGAAGAGGAGCAGGCCGCGCTCGCCACGGCTTCGGCGTCCCTGAACTAATTGGCGGTTGCGTTCGTCCTGAAGGGCTATCCGCGTCTCTCCGAGACGTTCATCGCCCAGGAAATCGCCGCGCTGGAGCGGCGCGGCCTCGAGCTCGCCATCGTCTCGCTGCGCCGGCCCACCGACGCGCGGCGCCACCCGGTGCACGACGAGATCCGCGCGCCGGTGCTCCGCCTGCCGGAATACCTGCTGCGCGAGCCGTTACGGGTTTTGCGTGCCTGGCTGTCCCAGAGAAACAAGCCCGGTTATCGAAAAACGAGAAACCTGTGGCTGCGCGACCTGCGCCGCGATCCGACGCCGAACCGCGTGCGCCGCTTCGGGCAGGCGCTGGTCCTCGCGGCCGAGCTGCCGCGCGGCATCACGCACCTGCATGCCCACTTCCTGCACACGCCCGCCTCGGTGACGCGCTACGCGGCGAAGCTGCGCGGCCTGCCGTGGAGCGGCTCGGCGCACGCGAAGGACGTCTGGACCACGCCCGAGTGGGAGAAGCGCGAGAAGCTCGCCGACTGCGAGTGGCTCGTCACGTGCACCGAGGTGAACCGCGAGCACCTGGCGCGGCTCGCGCCGCCGGGCAAGGTCGAGCTCGTCTACCACGGGCTCGACCTTTCGCGCTTCCCGAAGAAAGCGATGGCCGAGAAAAAGGCCGGCCCGGTCGCCATCCTCAGCGTTTGCCGGCTGGTCGAGAAGAAAGGCGTCGACCTGCTGCTCGAGGCGCTGGCGCTGCTCCCTTCGGACCTGCCGTGGCAATTCGCCCATGTCGGCGGCGGTCCTTTGAAAGAGAAGATGAAGAAGAAAGCGCAGGCGCTCGGCATCGCCGATCGCGTGGCGTGGCGCGGGCCGCTGGCGCAGCGCGAGCTGCTCGAGGTCTACCGCGGCTCGGACATCTTCGCCCTGGCGAGCCGGGTGGCGCGCGACGGCGACCGCGACGGGCTGCCGAACGTGCTGATGGAAGCGCAAAGCCAGGGCCTCGCCTGCGTGGCGACGCGCGTCTCGGCGATCGGCGAGCTGGTGCGCGACGGCGCGAGCGGCGTGCTGGTCGCCGAGAACGACGTGCCGGCGCTCGCCGCCGCGCTCGCCGCGCTGATCGCCGATCCGGCGCGCCGGCGCGCGCTCGGCGAGGCGGGCGAGGCGCGCGTGCGCGCGCACTTCGCGCTCGAGCCGAACCTGGAGCGTCTCGCGCAGAAGTTCGGCCTCGCGCATGCGCATCGCGTTCTACGCACCGCTTAAGTCGCCGACCCACGGCACGCCCTCGGGCGACCGGCGCGTCGCCGGGCTGCTGCTCGACGCGCTGCGCCTCGCCGGGCTGCGCGTCGAGCTCGCCTCGACCTTCCGCAGCTTCGACGCCGAGGGCGACGCGGAGCGCCAGCTCGCGCTGCGCCGCCAGGGCGAGGCGCTCGGCGTGGCGCTCGCCGACGGCTGGCGGGCGCGCCCGGAGGCCGAGCGGCCGCAGCTCTGGTTCACCTACCACCTCTACTACAAGGCGCCCGACTGGCTCGGGCCGGTGGTGTGCGCGGAGCTCGGCATCCCCTACGTGGTCGCGGAAGCGTCGCACGCCGCGAAGCGCGCGCACGGCCCCTGGGCGCTCGGGCACGACGCGACGATGGCGGCCATCCGCCAGGCGGCGTTGGTCGTCTCGCCCAGCCGCGACGACATCGCCGGTCTCGGCGAGGTGGTCGAGCCGCGCCGCATCCTCTACCTGCCGCCGTTTCTCGATGTCGAGCCTTACGCCGACGCGCGCGCGCGGCGCGGCGAGCTGCGCGCCAGGCTGGCGCGCGAGCAGGCGCTCGATGCCGAGGTGCCGTGGCTCGTCGTCGCGGCGATGATGCGCGTCGGCGACAAGCTCTCTTCCTATCGCGGCCTTGCCGCCGCGCTCGCTTACCAGCTCGACGCGCCCTGGCAGCTCCTGATCGCCGGCGACGGCCCGGCGCGCGCCCAGGTGCAGGATGCGCTGGAGCGCGCGGGCATCGCCGCGCGCGCGCGCCTGCTCGGCTCGATGCCGACGCGGCGCCTCGCCGAGGTGTTCGCCGCCTGCGACCTGTGCGCGTGGCCCGCGGTGAACGAGGCCTACGGCATGGCGCTCCTCGAGGCGCAGGCGGCCGGCGTGCCGGTCGTCTCGTGCGCGACGCGCGGCGTGCCCGACGTGGTGCTCGACGGCCGCACCGGCGTGCTCGTGCCCTACGGCGACGAGGCGGCGCTCGCCGCGGCGGTGCGGCGCCTCATGGACGACCCGGCGCGCCGCCGCGCGCTGGGCGACGAGGCGGCCCGCTTCGTCGCCGGCGAGCGCAGCATCGCCGCCGCCGCGGAGGCGCTCAAGCGCGCGCTCGCCGCGCTATGACGCGCCTTGCGTTGCTGCGCCACGCCGACACGGCGTGGAGCGTGGAAGGTCGCATCCAGGGACGCATCGATCTGCCTTTGCTGCCGGGGTGCAGCGTCATGCTCCCCGGCGAGCTTTCATCCTTCAGAACCGTTACGAGCCCGCTGCGCCGCTGCGTCGAGACCGCGGCGTTGCTCGGCCGCGCCGACGCCGAACGCGAGCCGCGCCTGGCCGAGATGAGCTGGGGAGCATGGCAAGGGCGCCGGCTGGAAGAGCTGCGCGCCGAGCTGGGCGAGGCGATGCGCGACAACGAGGCGCGCGGCTGGGACTTCCGCCCCGAGGGCGGCGAATCGCCGCGCGAGGTGCTGGCGCGCGTGCGGCCGTGGCTCGCCGAGGTGGCGGCGCGCGGCAAGGCGACGCTCGCCATCACGCATCGCGGCGTGATCCGCGCGGTGCTCGCGCACGCGCTCGGCTGGGACCTGCGCGGCAAGCCGCCGGTGAAGCTCGACTGGCATGCCGTCCATCTCTTCGGCGTCGACACGGGGGGAATGGCGAGGGTAGAAAGGCTGAACGCACGATGAGGGCCTTTCTCTACGTCCAGCACCTGCTCGGCATCGGCCACCTGAAGCGCATGGCGCTCCTCGCGCGCGCCCTGCGCGCCGAGGGATGCGAGGTGACGCTGGTGAGCGGCGGCGCGCCGGTGGGCGGCATCGCGGTCGACGTGCAGCTGCCGCCGGCGAGCGCCGCCGACCTGACCTTCCGCACGCTGCTCGACGCCAAAGGCCGGCCGGTCGACGACGCGTGGAAGCGGCGCCGCGCGGCGCTGCTGCTCGACGCCTGGCGGCGCTTCCACGACGGCGGCGCGCGCGGCGCGCTGGTGATCGAGCTGTTTCCCTTCGGCCGGCGGCAGATGCGCTTCGAGCTGCTGCCGCTGCTCGAGGACACGAAGCGCGTGGCGCGCCGCCCGCTGGTCGTCTGCTCGGTGCGCGACCTGCTGCAGCCGCGGCCGGAGCGCGAGGCGGAGACGCTCGAGCTCTTCGCGCGCTATTTCGACCGCCTGCTGGTGCACGGCGATGCGCGCCTGGCCGGGCTCGAGCGCACGTTCGGCGCCGCGGCGAGCCTGGGCGACAAGCTGCACTACACCGGCTACGTCGTGGCCATGCCGCCGGCGACGAGCGCCGGCGCCGGGGAAGTGATCGTCTCGGCGGGCGGCGGCGCGGTCGGCGCGCGGCTGCTGCGCACGGCGCTCGAGGCGCGGCCGCGCACCCTGCTGCGCGAGGCGGCCTGGCGCCTGCTCGCCGGCATGAACGCCGCCGACACGGAGCTGCGCGCGCTCGCGGAACGCGCCGGTCCCGGCCTGGTGGTCGAGCGTCATCGCGACGATTTCTCCGCGATGCTGCCGAACTGCGCGGTCTCCATCAGCCAGGCCGGCTACAACACCGTGGCCGAGCTTCTGCAGGCGCGCGTGCGCTCGGTGCTCGTGCCGTTCGCCGCGCAGGGCGAATCGGAGCAGACGCTGCGCGCCCGGGCGCTCGCCGCGCTGGGCGCGGCGCAGATGGTCGACGAGGAGCGGCTCGATGCGCAGTCGCTCGCCGACGCGGTGAACCGCGCGGTCCGCGCCGAGCGGCCCGCGGCCGGGCTGGTCGAGCTGGACGGGGCGCGGCGCAGCGCCGCGCTCATCCGGCAATGGCTGGCATGAGCGGCTGGGCGGGGCTCGCCGGCGAGCTGCGCGCCTGGCGCGACGCCGGCACGGCGGCCACGCTCTGGTGGCGCGACGACGACGCGGCCGCGCCGAGTCCGGCGCTTTCGCGACTCTTGAGCCTGGAGAAGGCGTGCGGCGTGCCCCTCGCGCTGGCGGTCGTCCCGCAAGCGGCACAGCGGGAAGCGCTGGGCGAGGCGCGCTGCGTCATCATGCACGGCTGCGACCATCGCAACCGCGCGGCGGCGGGCGAGAAGAAGACCGAATTTCCGGCCTCGGAAAGCGATGCCGCGGCGCTCGAGCGCCTGTCGCACGCGCGCGAGCGCCTGGCGGGCCTCGCCGGCGAGCGCTTCCTCCCGGTGCTCGCGCCGCCGTGGAACCGCCTCAGGGAAACCCTGATTGCCCGCCTTCCCGAGGCGGGGATACGCGGTCTGAGCCGCTATGGCGCGCGGGCGATGAAGCGCGGCGGCGTGGCGCAGGTGAATACCCACGTGGACATCATCGCCTGGCGCGGCGATCGCGGCTTCCTCGGCGAGGACGAGGCGCTCGCGCTGATGGCGCAGCACCTTGCCGCGCGCCGGCGCGGCAGCGTCGACGCCGCGGAGCCGACGGGCCTGCTCACGCACCACGCGCAGCACGATGCCGGGGCATGGCGTTTCCTCGAGCGGCTTTTCCACGAGACGCGCGCGCTCGGCGCGGCGTGGCTTTCCCCCGAGCAGCTTTTCACTTCGTCCCCGTAGCGTTCCCCGTATACTCGGCCGGGAGCGAGGGGGAATGGCCGATCTGCTGACGATCCGCGATCTGCGGGTCTATCTCGACGTGGACGCGGGAACCGTGAAGGCGGTGGACGGCGTGTCGTTTCGCGTGCCGCAGGGCGGCACGGTCGCGCTGGTCGGCGAGTCGGGCTCGGGCAAGTCGGTGGTCGCGCAGTCGATCATGGGCATCCTGCCGCGCATCGCGCATATCGAATCGGGCGAGATCCTGTTCCGCGATCCGCGCACCGGCGGCGAGAGCGACCTGGCGCGCCTCGACGTGCGCGGCCGCGAGATGCAGAAGATCCGCGGCGGACGCATCTCGATCATCTTCCAGGAGCCGATGACCGCGCTCTCGCCGCTGCACACCATCGGCAACCAGATCGGCGAAGCCTTGTCTTTGCATGTTTCGAACATGGGCAAAAGCACGCGGCGGCAGGCGGTGCTCGAGATGCTGCGCCTCACCGGCTTCCCCGACCCGGCGAAGGCCGAGCACACCTATGCATTCGAGCTCTCGGGCGGCCTGCGCCAGCGGGCGATGATCGCCATGGCGCTGGTCGCGCGGCCGGCGCTGCTCATCGCCGACGAGCCGACGACTGCGCTCGACGTGACGATCCAGGCGCAGATCCTGCAGCTGATCCGCGAGCTGCAGGGCGAGCTCGGCATGGCGGTGCTGCTCATCACGCACGACCTCGGCGTGGTCGCCAACATGGCGCGCGAGGTCGTGGTGATGCACCGCGGCCGCGTCATGGAGGCGGGCACGCTGCACGATCTCTTCCGCGACCCGCGCCACCCGTACCTGAAGGCGCTGATGCGCGCCGTGCCGCGCTTCAACATGGCGCCCGGCGAGCGCCTGACGCCGATCCGCGAGGTGCCGGTGACGAGCGAGCACCTGATCGGGCAATCCGGCGGCGCGCCCGCGATGCACGGCACGCTGCTCGAGGTGCGCCACCTCACCAAGCGCTACGCCGTGCGCCGCCGCTCCTGGCTGGGCGGCGGCGACGCGGGCGAGCACCTCGCGGTCGACGACGTGAGCTTCTCGGTCGGCGCCGGCGAGTGCCTCGGCCTGGTCGGCGAGTCGGGCTGCGGCAAGACCACCACCGCGCGCATGATCCTGCGCTCGGTGACCCCGGATGCGGGCGCGATCTCGTTCCGCGGCCAGGACGTGCGCGCGCTCTCGGGCCGCGAGCTGGTCGCCTACCGGCGCAAGGTGCAGTTCGTGTTCCAGGACCCGTTCAGCTCGCTCAACCCGCGCATGAGCGCCTACGACATCGTCAGCGAGCCGCTGGTCATCCACAGGATCGGCGACGCCGACGAGCGCTTCCAGCGGGTGAAGGAGATGATCGGCCTGGTCGGCCTCGACGTGCGCAGCCTGCGCCGCTACCCGCACAGCTTCTCCGGCGGGCAGCGCCAGCGCCTCGGCATCGCGAGGGCGCTCGCCCTCGGACCCGAGCTGCTGATCCTCGATGAGCCCGTTTCCGCGCTCGACGTCTCGGTGCAGGCGCAGGTGCTGAACCTGCTGCTCGACCTGCGCCGCGCGCTGAACCTCACGTACGTCTTCATCTCGCACAACCTCGCGGTGGTGAACTACCTCGCCGACCGCATCGCCGTGATGTGCGCCGGGCGCATCGTCGAGCTCGCGCCGAGCGCCGAGCTGTTCGCGCGGCCTTCGCATCCGTACACGCGCGCGCTGCTTGCCGCCGTGCCCGATCCGGATCCCGACCGCCGGCTCGACTTCGCCGCGCTCATGCAGGGCAAGGCCTCGGATCCGGCGGCGTGGCCGGCGCCGTTCTGCATCGTGCCCGGCTCGCGGCCGGAGATGCTCGACATCGGCAGGGGGCACTTCGTGCGCGCTCATGCCGCGGCCGATGCTTCGGAGCTCGCGGCGTGAGCGCGGTTTTCTGCCCACCCCTTGACAAGGGGGTCATGAGCCGAAGAATGGGGGGTTTTGTTTTCGCGGAACCCCCCGCTCGCTGCGCTCGCGACCCCCTTGTCAGGGGGTGGGCAGCGGGGCTTCTCTTTCTGCTGTTGGTTCCGCTGCTCGCCAACGCTTTCAGCGAATCGCCGGCGCTGCGCGATCAGGTGGCGGAGGGCAAGCTGCCGCCGGTCGACAAGCGCCTGCCGGCCGAGCCGCTGGTGGTGCGGCTCGAGGAGGGCGAGAGCCTCGGCCAGTACGGCGGCACGCTGAACAGCCTGATCGGGCGCAGCCGCGACACGCGGCTCTTCACCGTCTACGGCTATGCCCGGCTGGTCGGCTACGACCGCAGCCTGAAGATCGTGCCCGACATCCTCGAGCGCCTCGACGTGCAGGAAGGGCGCATCTTCACGCTGCACCTGCGCAAGGGCCACCGTTGGTCCGACGGCCATCCGTTCACCGCCGAGGACTTCCGCTACTGGTGGGAGGACGTGGCGAACAACCGCGAGCTCTCGCCCGCCGGGCCGCCGCGCGAGCTGATCGTCGACGGCGAGCCGCCGAAGTTCGAGGTGCTCGACGAGACGACGGTGCGCTACAGCTGGGCGAAGCCCAACCCGCACTTCCTGCCGCGCATGGCCGCCACCTCGCCGCTCTTCATCTTCCGCCCGGCGCACTACCTAAAGCGCTTCCACAAGAAGTACAACCCGAAGATCGCCAAGGCGGAAGCCGACGGCACCGCGAAGCGGCGCTGGTCGGCGGTGCACAACCGCATGGACAACCTCTACGAGAGCGACAACCCGGACCTGCCGACGCTGCAGCCGTGGATGAACACCACGCACATGCCGGCGGACCGCTTCGTTGCGGTCCGCAACCCCTATTTCCACCGCGTCGACGAGCGCGGCCGGCAGCTTCCCTACCTCGACCGGCTGGTGCTGTCGGTCGCCGATCCGAAGCTGATCCCGGCAAAGGCCGGCTCGGGCGAGGCCGACCTGCAGGCGCGCGACCTCAACTTCAGCAACTACACCTTCCTCAAGCAGGGCGAGAAGATGAACGGCTACCATACGCTGCTGTGGCAGGCCGGCCGGGCCTCGCACGTCGCGCTCTATCCGAACCTCAACGTCAACGACCCGACGTGGCGCAAGCTGCTGCGCGACGTGCGCTTTCGCCGCGCGCTCTCGCTCGCGATCGACCGCTCGCTCGTCAATCAAGTGCTGTACTTCGGCCTGGCGATCGAGTCGAACAACACGGTGCTGGAAGCGAGCCCGCTCTACCGCCCGGAGTACCGCACCGCCTGGGCGCGCTACGACCGCAAGGAGGCGAACCGCCTGCTCGACGAGCTGGGACTCAAGCGCCGCGGCCAGGGCGTGCGCCGCCTGCCCGACGGCCGGCCGCTCGAGATCATCGTCGAGACGGCGGGCGAGTCGACCGAGCAGACCGACGTGCTCGAGCTGATCCGCGAGACCTGGCGCGAGGTGGGCATCAAGCTCTACAGCAAGCCCTCGCAGCGCGAGGCGTTCAGGAACCGCATCTTCTCCGGCGAGACGGTGATGTCGGTGTGGAGCGGCTGGGACAACGGCCTGCCCACGGCCGATTCGCCGCCCGACGAGCTGGCGCCGACCAGCCAGGTGCAGCTGCAGTGGCCGAAGTTCGGCCAGTACTTCGAGACGCGCGGCAAGAGCGGCGAGGCGCCCGACATCCCGGAAGTGCAGGAGCTCGACGAGCTCTACCACCGCTGGATGCGCAGCGCGACGGAGGAAGAGCGCGCGCGCATCTGGCAGCGCATGCTCGAGATCCACGCCGAGCAGCAGTTCGTGATCGGCGTGGTCTCCGGCGTGCCGCAGCCGGTCATCGCGCGCGACACGCTGATGAACGTGCCGGCGAAGGGCTTCTACAACTGGGACCCGGGCGCGCTCTTCGGCATCTACCACCCCGATACCTTCTGGTTCAGGCGCTAGGTGCTTCGCTACACCCTCCGGCGCCTGCTGATCATGATCCCGACGCTGCTCGTGATCAGCCTGGTCACGTTCGCCATCATCAAGCTGCCGCCGGGCGACTTCCTGTCCAATCAGATCGCCGAGCTGAAGAGCCAGGGCGACAGCGCGGCGCTCGAGAAGGTCGACTTCCTGCGCAAGCAGTACGGGCTCGACAAGCCCTTCATGGAGCAGTACGCGGTGTGGCTCGGCGCGTGGCCGGGCGAGAACGGCTTCTCGGGGCTGCTCGAGGGCGACCTCGGCTGGTCCTTCGAGCACGACATGGCGGTGAAGGACGTGGTCGGCGACCGGCTGCTGCTCTCCTTCGTGCTCAACTTCTCGGTGATCCTCTTCACCTGGGCGGTCGCCTTTCCGATCGGCGTCTACGCGGCGACGCACCAGTACAGCTGGGGCGACCACGGCCTGACGCTCTTCGGCTACGTCGGGCTCGCGACGCCGAACTTCCTGCTCGCGCTCGTCCTCATGTACTTCGCCAACGTGCAGTTCGGCCTCTCGATCGGCGGCATGATGGATCCGGACCTGCTCGGCGAGTCGTGGAGCTGGGCGAAGGTCGGCTCGGTGCTGCAGCACCTGTGGATCCCGGTGATCGTCATCGGCATGTCGGGCACCGCCGGCATGATCCGGCGCCTGCGCGCCAACCTGCTCGACGAGCTGCAGAAGCAGTACGTGGTCACCGCGCGTGCCAAGGGCATGCCGCGCTTCCGCCTGCTCGTGAAGTACCCCCTGCGCATGGCGCTCAACCCGTTCATCGCCGACATCGGCAACCTGCTGCCGTCGGTGATCTCGGGCTCGGCGATCGTCGCCGTGGTGCTGTCGCTGCAGACCGCCGGGCCGATGCTGCTGGAAGCGCTGCGGAGCCAGGACCAGTACCTCGCCGGGTCGTTCCTGATGTTCCTCTCGCTGCTCACGGTCATCGGCATGTTCGTTTCCGACGTGCTGCTGGCGGCGCTCGATCCGCGGATTCGCTTGACCGGCGGAGCGGCGAAATGAGGCACCGCTTCTGCCGCCCCCCTGTCAAGGGGGGAAGCGAGCGACTTTTGCGAGCGGGGGGTTGTTTTTCGGAAAATCCGAACCCGCCGTTCCCCCCGCGTAGGCGGGGGTCACGACCCCCTTGTCAGGGGGTGGGCACGGGCGGAGGCGCTGTATGAACCAGCTCGCGGACGCGCCTATCGCGCACTACGTCTCGACCGAGCCGTTCGAGCCCTACGCGGCCGAGCACCTGACGCCGCAGCAGGAGAAGTTCTACCGCGCCTCGCAGTGGCAGATCATGTGGTGGAAGTTCCGCCGCCACCGCATCGCGCTCTTCGCCGGAGCGATCCTGCTCGCCTTCTACGCCTCGACGCTGGTGAGCGAGCTGATCGCGCCCTACGAGCTCGACACGCGCGACACGCGCCACATCTACGCGCCGCCGCAGCGCCTGCACCTGGTGCACGACGGCCATTTCGTCGGCCCGTTCGTCTACGGCTATCGCATGCACCTCGACCTGGAGATGCTGAAGCGCGTCTACACCGACGACCCCTCCAAGGTGTATCGGCTGCGCTTCTTCTGCCGCGGCGACGAGTACCGCTTCTGGAACCTGTTCGCGGCGAGCTTCCACTTCGTCTGCCCGGCCGAGGGCGGGACGCTGTTCCTGCTCGGCACCGACCGGCTCGGGCGCGACCTGCTGTCGCGCATCGTGTACGGCACGCGCATCTCGCTGACGGTGGGCCTGTTCGGCATCGCGGTGAGCTTCCTGATCGGCGTCACGCTCGGCGGCATCTCCGGCTACTACGGCGGCTGGATCGACAACCTGATCCAGCGCTTCATCGAGATGGTGCGCTCGTTCCCCGAGCTGCCGCTCTGGATGGCGCTCTCGGCGGCGCTGCCGATCAACTGGAGCCCGATCCTGGTCTACTTCGGCATCACCATCATCCTCGGCCTGCTCGACTGGCCGGGCCTCGCGCGGGCGGTCAGGTCGAAGCTGCTGGCCTTGCGGGAAGAGGATTTCGCGACCGCCGCGGTGCTGATGGGCGCGAGCCCGGCGCGCGTCATCCGCAAGCACCTGCTGCCCTCGTTCGCGAGCCACCTGATCGCCTCGGCGACGCTGTCGATCCCGGCGATGATCCTCGGCGAGACGGCGCTCTCGTTCCTCGGCCTCGGCCTGCGGCCGCCGATCACCAGCTGGGGCGTGCTGCTCAACGAGGCGCAGAACATCAACGTGGTCGCGCTCTACCCCTGGCTCATGCTGTGCGTGGTGCCGGTGTTCATCGTCGTGCTCGCCTTCAACTTCTTCGGCGACGGGCTGCGCGACGCCGCCGATCCCTACAGCACCCTGAGGTCGTGACGCCGCTGCAGGTGCTGCGGAGCGTTTTCGGCCATCCCGGGTTTCGCGGCGCGCAGGAGGCGATCGTCGGCCACCTCGCCGGCGGCGGCGACGCGCTGGTGCTGATGCCCACCGGCGGCGGCAAGTCGCTCTGCTACCAGCTGCCGGCGCTGCTGCGCGAGGGCACCGCGATCGTCGTCTCGCCGCTGATCGCGCTGATGCAGGACCAGGTGGCGGCGCTCCGGCAGCTCGGCGTGCGCGCCGCTTTCCTCAATTCTTCGCTGGAGGCTCGCGACGCGCAGGCTGTAAGAAGGGATTTTTCTTCGGCAAGCCTGGATCTGCTCTACGTCGCGCCCGAGCGGCTGGTGATGCCGAGCATGCTCGAGGACCTGGCGCGCATGTATGAGGCTTCGCAGCTCGCGCTGTTCGCCATCGACGAGGCGCATTGCGTCTCGCAGTGGGGCCACGACTTCCGGCCCGAGTACCTGCAGCTGTCGCTCCTGCACGAGCGCTTCCCGAAGGTGCCGCGCATCGCGCTCACCGCGACCGCGGATCCGCAGACCCGCGAGGAGATCCTGCGGCGGCTGGCGCTCGCGCAGGCGCGCGTCTTCATCTCCAGCTTCGACCGGCCGAACATCCGCTACCGCATCGTCGACAAGCAGGATGCGCGCGGGCAGCTGCTGCGCTTCATCGGCGAGGAGCACCCCGGCGAGGCCGGCATCGTCTATTGCCTGTCGCGCCGCAAGGTGGAGGAGACCGCCGCCTGGCTCGCCGGGCACGGCGTCAAGGCGCTGCCTTACCACGCGGGCATGGCGGCCGCCGAGCGCACCGGGAACCAGGCGCGCTTCCAGGACGAGGACGGCATCGTCGTCGTCGCGACGATCGCCTTCGGCATGGGCATCGACAAGCCCGACGTGCGCTTCGTCGCGCACCTCGACCTGCCGAAGAGCATCGAGGGCTACTACCAGGAGACCGGCCGGGCCGGCCGCGACGGCCTGGCTGCCGATGCCTGGATGGCTTACGGGCTCGGCGACGTCGTGCAGGTGCGGCGCCTGATCGAGTCGTCGGAGGGCAGCGAGGAGTTCCGCCGCGTCTCCTTCGCCAAGCTGGATGCGCTGCTCGGATTGTGCGAGACCGCGAGCTGCCGGCGCGTGCGCCTGCTCGCCTACTTCGGCGAAGCCGCCGGGCCGTGCGGCAACTGCGACACCTGCCTCGAGCCGCCGCGGACCTGGGACGCGACCGAAGCGGCGCGCAAGGCGCTCTCGTGCATCTACCGCACCGGCCAGCGCTTCGGCGCCGCGCACCTGATCGACGTGCTGCTCGGGCGCGCGACCGAGCGCGTGCAGCAATGGGACCATGACAAGAGCGGCGTGTTCGGCATCGGCACCGAGCTCGACGAGGCCGGCTGGCGCACGGTGTTCCGCCAGCTCGTCGCCCTCGGCTACGCGCTGCCCGACCACGACGCCTACGGCGGCCTGCGCCTCACCGAAGCAAGCCGGCCGGTGCTGAAGGGCGAGAGCCGTGTGGTCATGCGCGAGAAGCGCACGGCGGCGAAAAAAATGAAGAGAGCGAGCGCTTCCGCGGGGCCCGCGGACCCGCTGTTCGCCCGCCTCAAGGCGTGGCGCAGCGAGCAGGCGCGCAGCCAGTCGGTGCCGGCCTACGTGGTCTTCCACGACGCGACGCTCTCCGCCATCGCCGCCGCGCGCCCGCGCGACCTCGCCGGCCTCTCGGCCATCGCCGGCATCGGCGCGAAGAAGCTCGAGCGCTACGGCCCGGAGCTCCTGCAGATCCTGCGCGCCGCGTGAGCGGCGGCCCGGAAAAGGCGTAGAGTCCGCCCGGGGGAGGGAGAAATGGACGCAGCCGACCGCATTGCGCTGAGCGAGGATCGCGTCGCCGACCTGCGCGCGCGCTGGACGCCGGAGGCGACGGCCGCGGCGGTGGCGTTCCTCGAGTCGCGGCCGGTCAACTTCGACCTGCCGACCATGGAGCACGGCGGCACGACCTACCTCGACCTGCGCGGCCTGCGCATCGAGCAGACGCAGATCGACAAGGCCTACCTGCGCAACGTCAACCTGCGCTGGGCGGTGTTCCGCGACGTCGGCTTCAAGAACGCGCGCTTCGCCGGCTGCAACCTCAGCCAGGTCGGCTTCGAGGACTGCTACCTGCGGCGCGCCCAGTTCGAGAAGTGCGACCTCGTCAACTCGCGCTTCGAGTCGTGCGATTTCTCCCAGGCGCTGATCAGCGAGTCGCGCATCGACTTCGCGCGCTTCTCCAACTGCGAGATCAGCCTGCAGAACATCCGCTTCCGCGCCGACGCGACGCCCACCGCCATGGTGCGCGTCTGCCGCAGCCTGAAGCTGAATGCCATGTCGATGGGCAACTTCGGCGACGCCGGCGAGCTCACCTACCTCGAGAAGACCTACGAGCGGCGCGGCCTGTACAAGAGCGGCGCGTGGGGGCGCTGGCTCGGCTCGGCGCTGCAGAGCCTGCTCTGGGGCTACGGCGAGAAGCCGTGGCGCCTCGCGCTGGTCATGGCGTTCAACATCTTCCTCTTCGGCGCGCTCGTGCATCTGGTCGATCCGCTGCCGGGCAAGACGTTCTGGGAGCACATCTACTTCAGCGGCATCACCTACCTCACGGTCGGCTACGGCGACCTCGCGCCTCACGCGCCGCTCGCGCGCCTCATCTCCGTGGTGTGCGCCGCCTCGGGCATCGGCACCTTCGGCCTCCTCATCGCTTCCGTCACGAAGAAGATCATGTACCGGTAGCAGGCAAACATGCGCCGCCACGCGGATCTGTCCCAGCTCGTCTGCGATCGTTACTGGCCGCGCTGAAGATGTCACTCATCGTCGCGCAGGCGGCACTGGTGGCTTCGTGCGCCAGCACGCCGACGACCTCGGGCCAATCGACTTCCGTTCCTGCGGACCGTCTACGCGCATTCCAGGATCCAGCCCCCGCTGCGACACTGGTCGTCATGAGAGACAGCGGCACGACGATCGGCGCCTTTTGTGATGTGACCTTCGCGATCAATGGCCGGGTGGCGGCGCTGATGAGATCAGGCGAAGAAGCGACGTTTCACGTAGAGCCCGGAGAACTCGTGCTTCGGGCCGCGTGGTCGGAAGGCCTGTGCAACATGATGGTGAAGCAGACGCAGAGGGAAACGACGCTCAAGTCCGGCGAGACCAAGCTTTTTCGGATTACCGTTGATACCGCCGGCAATCTCGACGTTCAGCGGTCCGACTAGAAGAGTTCGGGCTCCGTCCCCGAACTGAGCCTGAATTGTTACTCTGACCCCGAATTAGGCCATCGACATGGCGTCGGGCGGAGCGCCGTTCGTCGGCGGCGCGGGCTTGCGGGTGCTCGAGTAGAGGCAGTAGGCGTTCTTGCCGGCCTGCTTCGCGGTGTACATCGCCTCGTCGGCGTTCTCCATGAGCGTCGCGCCATCGCTCGCGTCGTCGGGGAAGATGCTCA
>Ga0310810_10001791_pt1 | contig 22768 bp, 31 predicted proteins | sample NCmetagenome_FD_207641 | JGI IMG/M metagenome (GOLD analysis project Ga0310810, IMG submission 207641) | Soil microbial communities from experimental microcosm in Duke University, North Carolina, United States - NC | ecosystem: Engineered > Artificial ecosystem > Soil microcosm > Unclassified ... | reverse complement strand
GCACCGCGTTTACCAAGGACAACCCGCGGCAAGTCTACACACTCAAGGACGGTAGTCCGCAGTGGATGACCAATGCGATCTACGCGGCACACAAGGCCGTTGACGATCGCATGCCGGACGACTGGATTTACGAGGCGTGCTGCGCGTGCGTCGACGAGATGACCGAGCTTAAAACCGTCGACGATGACAGCGCGAGCGATGCGAGTTACGAGATCGCAGATCGTCAGACGGAAACCAACACACACGCGCTACTGCAGTGGCTTGCAAGCAACATCCGTAACGCGGATCTCGTCGACGAGGCTAACGAGGCGTTCGGTACTTTCGAGTCCTACGCTGAGTCGAAACAGCTTGTGCGCTCGCGTAGAGTCGAGGCGCCTACGATCGTACACATGATTCAGCTAGGCCAGTTGCACGCTCTGCAATCGATCTGCGAATCCCTCATGTCCGCCATTCGGACACAGGTCACAGCGCGTGAGCCGGAGTATTACGCGGCGCACGATTGCCCGCAGTGCGACCCGATCGACCATTGCCCTCACGGTGAGTCTGAACCCGGAGTCATCGATCCCGACGCGGGGCCAGACGAAGTGTTCCGGATCTTGACCGAGAATGGTGATCTGTGATCCTGCTAGGCCTGTTTGTTTTCGCCGTAGCGCTCGTGACGATGAGCGCGCGGTTACTCGGACCCTCGGAGCCTGAACGTGCGCCACAGAGCGATTCAGGCTGGCTAGACGCTGCATTGTTCCTGCTACTCCTGATCGGGACCGTGCGCGCTGCAAGGCGCAAGCGTGACGATGAGGATTGCAGTCTTTAGCGTCGCTACCCCACACATACCCGTTCCGAATGAAACTGACCTCTGAACCGTTTGTCAACGCATCATGATTACCAAAAAGCTACTCAAAGAGTGGGGCGCATGTTGGTCTGACGAACAGATCGACACGTACCTGAAATCCGCCAAGCGTAAATCCGTTAGCCCGCGACACGTCGCGCAAGACACAACGATCTCCCTCGACGATCGGTTGTGGGTACTCTGCAAAACGCTCGCGCATCTGAGCGAGCCATGTGCTCGTTACTTTGCAATCGAATGCGCGCAAACCGTCGCACATCTCGCTGGCGATGAGGGCGATCAAGCGCAGTATCTCGGACTTCTGAACCAACTCTGCGAGATCGAGGATCTACCCGAGCAAGATCGGGACGCAGCGCGGGCCGCAGCGTGGGCCGCAGCGTGGGACGCAGCGCGGGCCGCAGCGTTGGACGTAGCGTGGGCCGCAGCGCGGGCCGCAGCGTTGGACGTAGCGTGGGACGCAGCGTGGGCCGCAGCGTGGGCCGCAGCGCGGGCCGCAGCGTGGGCCGCAGCGTGGGACGTAGCGCTGACAGCTGCAATCGATCGCGCCCTGATTTGGCTCGGCGATTTTGCGGAGGGATTCTAATGCCTACTGCCATTCTTCATGGTTTCCAAGTCGTGGACAAAAACGATCAGCCACTATCAGGTATGTGCACGACTAGCACGATCAAGCGTGAGGCGACGACGATTGCTCTCTCTGACTACCCCGTCGCTACCCGAACACGTTGCAACGGATTGTCAGACTAGGAGTCTACCGAGCATGCAAACGAAAACGATCAAGGCTAGCGAGCTAGCCCCAGGCATGATGGCTGCGTTTGGCTTCTACGGCCCGATTAGCAAGATCACCGCAGTGCGCCAAAACAACACGCGTACAGGCGTGATCGTCGAGACTGCCGATCGCGACTACCCGCTTTACTTCCGTAACAACGCAAAAATCGAGATCGGAGCATTCTAATGCTGAAAACTGCCAAACACATCGAGTCACGCAAGCATATCACCGCGTACGGTTATGATGCGATCAAGCACACGTTCGAGCTGAACGAGCCGTATCAGCGTTGTCAGCGCGTGACGATCTCGCTCTGCAATGACGATTCGGCGGATCGCACAATCGTCTACAGCGATCGAGTCAATGCGTACGATCGGCCTGAATCACTCTTCAGCTTGCCCGGCATGGAAAACCCGCGAGACGTTCTCGAGCACATCGGATACGATCTGCAGCCGTGCGACCTACCGACGATTCCCGAGCGCGCGTCGATTCGCCGGGCACACACGTTTCGTCGCGGCGATCTCATGATCGCGACGGAGTACGCCGAGGAATTCGGGCTCAAAGCGGGCGCACCGTGTCTCATCGAGGAGCTGACAACGTGGAGTGTTTCTAGCTCGCGCATGACGCTCACAACCGACGACGAGCGCTCGATCGAGGTGTCGATCCGTCACCCGGGCTTTCGTCCCGCGCGCTACCGCTGGACTGTCGAGATCGAAGTTGACGCGGTATGGGTCGCGGACGGATTCGATCTCGACGATCGGAGCGCTAACGACATGCTGCAAAATCGGCTCTCATGGGCGCGTGGTTCCGAGGTGAAAGCGCGCGTGATCGCATCGCCCGATCCCGAGGACGTTGCGAAGGAGCAAGGCTACAAAAGCGCGACAGATCGTAAGGCACGTAAGGGGAAATCGTGAGCGCTTGCAACGGCCCGAGCTACTGCGAATGCGCTCGCTGCGTCGCCGACGATATCGAGCACGCCTACAAATGCGTTGTGACGGATCAGCGCCCGTCGTGCGCGTTGAGTCTGCTCGCGCTCTGGGAGCGCCCCTGGTCGTCCAACGCCCTACGCTGGGCAGCTCACGTTTTACAGCGGGCTTGGAATCGAGGCCTAGACGTGTTGGAGTCTGGTTTCGATGAGCTGAACGACTCGATCGAGCGCCCGCTACCGGACGATTAGTGGTCTGACCAATTCATCACGCGGGCGCCTTGATCGGGCGCCTTTCGTCGTTCGCGGGGCATTGGTAGCGTGCGCTAGAAATTCATTAGCTCATCGTAGGCGCACGTTCAGGGGTCTGGCGCGATAACGAGGCACCCTAGGCTATCGATGCGTCCTAGAGCGTGTATACTCGGGTATACAAAACGAGGGGTTTCGAATCGCCGCATATGACCTAGTTCCCCTACGGGGAGAACTAGTCTAGGTAATATGCTTTACCTTTCAGGTACTTACAACGAGTAATGTAGCTTACGTTTGTCAACGTTTGTTGCCTAAGGTTTCATGCAGTTACACGATAATTTCAACGAACGTTGACAAACGTTAAGTCTAACACCAAATAATTTATTTTTGTGAGGTCATACACAGAAAGTCACGATGACAAGATCGTGACGAATGACCATATATGACCATACGTGTAAGTGCTGAATAGCTCGTGGCAGACATAGGACCGTTAGGTGTGATCTAGTGCGACAACTTGTCACACGTGCGCCTCTGTCGTGGCCCAAAATGATAAGCGGTGCGACAAGCTGTCACACCTCGCATGCGAGCGCCTAGCAGACGACGATCGGGCCTGTAGTTGACCTTACGCTAGTCAACGTTGACTGCCTGCAACGTCCGGGGCTTAGCGAGCGCCTGTCAACGTTGATTGGCGCGCGGTAGCGCGAGTACCGGGATTGCTGCGTGCGCAGCAAAGCTCGGGCGTACACAGCGCGGGCGCGTTGTGTCACGCAGCGCGTCATAGCCCAGCACAATCAACGAGTTAGCTAGGGGGCGCCAGACCCTAGGTGAGCTGAGGTCGCCAGCCCTCGAGGACGTAAGTGGGCATAGCCGCTAGCGTTTTAAGGTCCTCGATCGGGTCCGGGGGTGGGGGTGGTGTGCACCGGCGGCCACTAACCACTACACACGAACTGAATAAACTTGAACTAGTCAAATGGCTGTAATTATTATAGAAAAAATATAAATTGAAATGCGTTTTCGACGATCCGCCCAAAATCGCCCATTTTTCGCCCTCGACCCTCGCAATCAGTGGTAAATTCTAAAAATAAATCCACCCTAGCGGAATCCTTACGGAATTAAATAGGTCGACACGAACCGCCCGCGCAAACAGCGAATTAATTTAAATCCCCGACCGATAAATCCGCACGGTAAAATTCCAGCCTAAAAATTGTTTTCGTTCGCCGTCCGATTTTTGGAAAATAAATCCGACGACCGGTGTCTATCGTTCATGCCGCCCAAAAAGAAAAAAGCCGACGTCTCTAAGGTGGTCGCTTACGTGCGAGTATCAACGGATAAGCAGGCCGAACAGGGCCTTTCGCTGGACGCTCAGCAGGAGTGTTTGTTGAAGTACGCCGACCTCCACAAAATCGAAATTGTCGCCATCGAAGCCGACTCGGCGTCCGCAAGTTCGCTTGAGCGCCCCGGCCTGCAGCGCGCTCTGAACGCCCTCGAGACGGGCGAGGCGAGCGGGCTCCTCATCGTCAAGCTCGATCGCCTCACGCGGTCGGTGCGGGATCTGGTGGCGCTGATCGACGAATATTTCCGCGACGACCAGGCGTTGATCTCGGTGTCCGAACACATCGACACCGGCTCGGCCGCCGGACGCTTGACGCTCAAGATCTTGACCACGGTTGCCGAGTGGGAGCGCGAAGCGATCGGCGAGCGCACGTCGGCGGTTATGCAGCACATGAAAGCCGAAGGCATGTTCACCGGCGGCTTCCCGCCGTTCGGTTTTCAGATCGGCAACGGCGTGCTCCTCGAGTGTGAAGAGGAGCAAGCGGTCATCAAAGAAGTGCGCGCGGCGCGCATGTTCGGCGAAACCCTTCGCGGCATCGCGAGACGCACGATCAACCCGCGCACGGGCCGAACATTTCACCCGACGCAGATTGTGAGGATGCTGTGAACGATGCGAAGTTCTGTCGCTACATCGCGATCTACTACACGCCCGATCTGACCGAGATGGGTCCCGACCTCGAAGAGCACGAACAGCTGCACGCGCCGGACGAAGAGATCACGGCCGCCGAAGCGCACCGTCGCGCCGAGTCGCTCGCACCGCGCCACCCGGACGCATGGGGTCACGAAGTCTACGAGCGCAAGAACATCCACTACGACTTCGGGTGGGAGTGGGACCTCGAGCTTGTGGAGAAGCCGTGAGGCGATTCGGCGTTGAATACTGCGACGAAGGCGGCACGCTCTTCGACAGCGAGGGCAAGCCGATCCACCACACGTGGAGCGTCGTCGATCGCAAGCACCGCGACGCCGACGGTCATCCGCAGATCGTGCACACGGCGCTCACACGCCGCGAAGCGCGACAGGTTGTAGACGAAATGACTGCCAAGGCTGCAACGGAAGGGATCGACTGATGGGCACCTGTTACTACTTCTGGCGACCCGACAACGAGACGCTGTTCGACATGGATAAAGCGAGCGGCCTGCGCGACCTGCTTAGCAAGGAGCCCGTCAAGCTCGACGACCTCGAGACCGCGATCGGGCTGTGGTACGCGGATTGGCCGTCGCGCGGCATGAATGCCGACGCGCCCGATCTCGCCAACGCGATCAAAGAATTCGCCGATGGTCATCCGATCTTCTTCGTCAGCGAGCATGACGCCGTGATCGACGCTCTGTACGATAAGTACGGCTCGGCCTTCTACCGCGTCACCTACGACCGCTTTCGCGAAGGGTTCAAGAAATGAATCAGAAACAACGACACGAAGTACGCGTGCGAGCCGGTATGATGCTACTCGTGTTTCACGAAGTCGGCGACCATGTCGGGCAGCGCGTTTGCGAGATCGTGCTTCGCGCGCTCGACTACGCCGAGAGTGAGCACACACAGGACGCCAACTGCTGCGCGGGTGATTGTGACTCGTGCTCGGCGCGACCGGCGCTAGAGAAGCTCGAGGAGCTGATCGGCGGGCCCGAAGGAAGCCTCGCGTTTCCCGCGAAGACGACTTGACGCCGAGATCCACTCAATGAGACCGAAGCCTATGCGCGACCGCACCACACGCGATTTCCCATCGGCGCCGACGCTGGTGCTACCGATCGACTGTATAACCGCGACGGCGCTACACTCGCTCGCCAGAGCCCTCGAGCGCCTCGCTGCGTTTCACAGGGAGCGCGGCGGCGCGGCACCAGACGCGCCTTGTCTGACGCACGTTATGGTCGAAGACCGGGGTGTGATTGCGCGCGTGCGATCAGGGGACCGCACGTACAAACTCCTGCTCGTCAAAAACGATTGGGAGTTTCGCTAGCGTGGCGATTTAAGTAATACGCGAAACTTCCGCCCCTGGAAGTTTCCTGTATTACTTCATCGCACGCATCGTGCCGATATAGAGGCCCGCGCCCTCTGGGAGCAGGAGCCACCACCCGACATGCAGGACGGCCACGAGGCCGATACAACCGACCGCCCACATCGCCACCGAGCACCTAGCCGCTAGTTCGGCTCGCCGCGCGTTCACCGCTTGCACGTAGCGAGTCTCGAGAAAGTCGCTGGAGGCAGCGAGCAGGAAGACCATCACGGCCACGATGATGTTCAACGGCATGAGTTATTTTGACGCATGACGCGATGCGGTAGAAGTCGTGTAAGTTACGGAGAAATTTCGAGCATAAGGCGTGTTGATTGTGGCGACTTGGGGAGCCTGTGCGCGACCGTCACAATCCAAATTCGGTAAGTCTTTGAAATGCACGGGACGTGAGCCGGTTCGGCGTTTGCTTTATAGGGCGCGCGGAGAGGAAAAGGAAAATGGAAGAAATCGGAAAACAGCGTCTGGTTGTGGATTTGGTCGAGCAGGCCCGGCAGCTTCGTTTGCAGGCCGAAGCGCTCGAGAAGAAGGTGGAGCGGTCTCTGGCGCGCGGCACACAGCGCGTCGTACGCCCTCAGAGCGTGGTCGTGAAGCCGGTGCAGGGGCCGTACTACGTAGGGGATGATGGTCCGACCGAGCAGCTCATGGGCGTCGTGAAGCTGATGCTCGAGGAGCGGCCGCTGCGCTTTCAGGAGATCCTCGACGCCACAGGCGCACGCGACAACCGCGTGAAGGGCGTCATCATGCGCCTACAGCGCGAGGGTGTGCGTGTGGTCGATGTCGCGCCAGAAGGCACCGGCAAGGCGTTGTGGTTCATCCCTAGCGACGCGGTGCTTGCGCGATTGACGCGCGTGAAGCGTGCAACCGAACGCCGGTAGTGCTGTCTTAGAGATATGCAACCAGAAGTGTCCCGCCCCCGTAACCGTCGTTTCGAAATCGTCGCCGTCTGGCTCGGGTGGGCGGCGCTAATGTTCTGGCTCGGCGCCACGTGCGGCTGTACACCGCGCCAGCGAAAGGCGACGCTGGCGGCCTCGAGTACGACGCTGCTAGCTGTCGATTGGAAGATGTCCAGCGACTACACGGGGGAGTGCCGCGAGATGAATCCGATGATCGGCGAGTGTGGCCAGCGCGTGCCGGTTAATTTGTATTTTCCGGTTGTTATCGCGGCGAACCTCGCGCTCGGCTACTTCCTCGGCGAAGCCCCGCTAGGGGTCATGACCGGGCTTGAGGGTCACGTGGTACTTCGGAACGCAACAACGGACTAGATGCTACGCTTACAACATGCCGTTAGCCCACATCCTCGCCCCTTTGATTGCCCGTAAAGCCGAAGAGATCGCCGCGGCGACCGGACATCCGTCACCGAAGTCCGTCGCGTACCTCCAGCCAGAAGCTTTGCCGCCGGTGAGCACTCGCCTGAAGGCGTTCGCTGCGGGCGCCGACGCGTCGCGCAAGAGCGGCTACGCACCTGAAGCTCTCGGTGCTGGCGCCGGTTCGGCGCCGCAAGCACCGACGGCAGAGGGTGTGGTGTCGGATGCGGCTCGTGGCGGAGTGCGAGGCTATCTGCAGTCGATCGGGGCACCAGCGTTTCAAGATCCGAACGTTGCGCCAATGATCGAGCAAGCCCTCCCTGGCATTAGCGGCATGCCCCAACCGTTCCGGCAGGGCGTCTACGGTGTAATCACGAAGCCGACGCCGGCCGCGCAGGGCATGACGCCTCAAGCGAACGCGGGCCCACCGATCGATATGTCGAAGCCTTTAGTGATGCGCGGAGGCCCACGCAAGATTGCCCTCGATGCGGGGCAGCCCGTCGGCTACGACGAGATGGGCCGTGCCGTCGACACAAAGGGTAAGAAGCTCGGTTATCTTCAAGAAGCCCGCCCAGGGCGAACGCTAGAGCGCAACCGCGGCGACGTAAATCAGGGCGCGAGCGATCGGTTTGGGATGGGCAAGCTCGCTGATGATTACACGAAGCTCGAGAAGCAATACAAAACGGAATTCGAAGACTTTAAGGCAAACGGCTATCGATGGCCGTCTGGATATTTCGATAACGTCAACGACAAGGACGCCAAGGCGACGAAGATCGCGGTGCAGCAGATGCGCGACATCAGCACGGACATTGATCCGAAGACGAAACGCCCGATGGCGTACTAGAGCGTATGTCTCTAAGTAAAGCCGGCAAGGTCCGCCTCGCAATGTAGCGAATAGGTCGCGGGCCTGGCGTGTTGTATCGATATGCACCAGGACAGTCGTGAGGGTGATAAGCCAGAAGAGCCGAAGACCGAGGCGCCGTCGGATATGAAACACGGCCCCCGGCGTAAGGCGCCGGTTGTTTATATCGGAGAACACGTCGGCAAGTACCGCACGATGCACCAGGACGTCGAACGCAACGCGAACGGGTCGCTTAGTGGTATTCGCAACAAGATCTCGCGGCGCATCATCCGTGCTGCGTTTAAGCGCTCGCACAGTCGCGTGGAAGTGCAGATCGCGAACGCGCGCGCTTTGAAGACACAGGCGTTCGAAGTCGCACGTGAGAACAAGAAGAGTACGCGCTGGGCGCGGCGCCTTGTCGACAAGGAGCTGACCATCCATCAGCCTGTGTATGCGCCGGATCAGAAGGCTCTACGCACGATGCGCACGGCCGCCCGCAAGGCGAAGCGTCGTGGCGAAGCGAAGCCGATCGACGACGCGATCTCGGCGGTCGTCGACCGCATGTCCACGGGGAAGTGATGCGGGATCAGATCGGATACACGCGCCTCGAGACGGATCCTGAGTTTGTCGCGCGCGTGCGGCAGAAGTATCCGTGGTGGCATCAATTCACGAGCAAGAAGGACATGCCGAGCGGGGAGCAGCTCGACGTCGACGCTTACTTCTCGTTCGGCATTCAACGCAAGATCGTCGAGGTCATACCGTGAGGGGCTTCCGATTTGTCGGTCGTGTCGATCTCGCGTCCGCGCGCGACTTCGACGAAAGCGATTTGCTATTCTTCTCGCCGAACGAAGAAGGTGGCGAGTGGCGTACAGGCGCAATTCGCGCTCGAAATTTCGATCTTTTTCAATGCCAGACGTTCGTCGTCATGGGACTCTGCCCGAGCGACTACGTGTTCGTCGCAACCGCTATCGGAGAAGGAGCGTTCTGTGTCGAAGAAGACAACGTCGACTGACCCGCTCATCGTGTGGCTCGAGGGCGTCACGCCAACCACACCGTTCACGGTCGAGGACGCGAAAGAATTTTACGACTTGATCAAGAACGCCGCCGGCGTCGACTCGAAGGTCGAAGTACACGGCACCGATCACCGCTTCACACGTGTGCACGTGCTTATTCGCCGAGGGGCCAATGTCATCGACCGCATCATCGACGTGGTTTGAAACCGCCCGTGAGCTGACGCGCGGCCACACCTTTGTGGTGTGGAAATGCCGCGCCTGTGGAAAGCTGGCGGTGAGCGGTGGAAACACGCCGAGCGCGTGTTGCTGTCTACGGCTTCGCTGAACGTGCCACGCGCCACGCTTCAAACTCGACGGCTAGGCCCTTCTCGGTCATGAATTCAGCAAGTTCGTTCTGAAAGGCGCGGCGGGCCTCTACCTCCGCCCCGATAGACTGGGCCTCCCTCACGAATGCGGCGAACACGTCGCCGTATGTGACGGGCGTTTTGTGGAGGGCGGGCTGAGCGGGGAGCGTAGGGGCTGGTTTCTTTCTCATTTGCACCTAAATGTTGCATCGCGTCAACGATGTGACAAGTGTTTAGGTGCATATGGGACGAACGCCCAAGAACGATTATTCCGGCCTCGCCCGTATAGCGCGCGCCCACATCAAACGGGCCGACGCCCTCGGCAAGAGCCTCGATGAACGCATGAAGGTTAAGAGGGAGGCGTCCGACATGTGGACGCCAGACGAGGATTGGCGGCGGGATTACGCGGCCGTCACTACCGCGATCCAGCATGCCACGAATAGTCTCGTTCGCGCGCTCGAGGGCAACAAGAAAGACCTCGGCGGACTGACTGAGGCGCAACTTGCGGCACAGTTTCAGGCCGAGATTGTAATGGCCGCGTCCACAATGTCCGAAGAGGACTGGCAGCGTATGTGTGACACCCGCGCGAAGGTGGGTCGGCGATGATAGTGCGAGCCCTCGACGAAGCCGACATCGGCTACGCCATCAAGGTTTGGAGCGAAGCCCACAAAACGAGCCCGAGTTGCCGTCGCGCTCCGTGGTGGGCTTACCGCCTCGAGTACGTCGAGATGTTCAAGAAGATCGTTGATGATGCGCATACGAGGATGCTCGGCGCATACGACGAGCACGACCGGCTGCTCGGTTTTCTCATAATGACGCCCGGAAAGCGCGTTCACACGCTGCACTGGTGTCAGGTTAAGCGCAAGCTTGACGACGAGCGCGTGCCTGATCGACGGCACATTTTCGACGCCCTCATCGAGGCGGCCGATCTCGGCTCACGTTTCGTTTACACGCTACGGGGGCCCCGCCTTGACGGCGGCGGGTCCCTCGATGAACGGCTCGCCGCGGATCTTCGCGCGCGCGGCGTTTCCGCCACTTTCGTCGCCCTGAAAGACTATCTAAAATGAAACTCAAGCAAGTCACGTTCGATCGCGTTCCAAAACTGCCCGGCATTCGCCCGGGCGATCTTACGACGCTCGACTGTGCAAATCCGGGTGTACTCAAGGACTGGCGCATCATCTTGCGCGGGCAGTCGATGTACCTCGTGAGCCCGGTCGGCTGGACACACAACGAAAACAGAGGCACCCGTCGGGATCCGAAAGGCCCTGTCACGATGTACGAGATCCCGCGCGCTGACGTGTTTCTCCAGTGGGATGTCGCCGACGAGGCAGAGATCGAGGCGGTGCTCAAGGGCGGCAAATACGAGTCCGAGCCGCTAGGCTTCAAACCGGCTCTCGTTGAAGCTGACAAACCGATCCTCGCTCAGATTCCGGCGAACCAAGTTGGAGACGCGTAAAGGAGTCGGAACGTGCCTCTGAAGCGTGGAACAAGTAAGGCGGCGATCGGCGTGAACATCAAACGCGAGATCGCAGCCGGCAAGCCTCAGAAGCAGGCTATCGCCATCGCTTACGCTACCGCTAGACGTTCTGGCGGGCGTATCGGCTATCTGAAAAAGAAGAAGTAGTGCGCGACGGCGCCGCCCTTCAAATCCTCGCTGAGCTTGCTCGGCGTCGACCGGTCCTAGCTGAGTCTCAGCGAAATCTCGCTGAGGACACGGCTCGGACGTTGCGCTCGTTCTTCTACCCCAAGCAAGCCGCCTTTTTCACCAGCAAGCACAAGCGGAAGGCAACGAGCAAAACGCGCCGAGCCGGCGCGACCACCGGAGGCGTGCGCGAGATCATTGCGCGCTGTGTCGAGATTCCGAACTACCGCGTCACGGTCGTGCATTCGACGAAGCAAGAGGCTCGTGCCCGCGCCTGGCTGTCGGACACGCGATCGGGTTTCGTCGACATCCTCCGACAGTTCGGCACGCCAGTAGAACACCCGTCGCTCGAGGTAGTCGTGCTTGGCGGCGTGCGCGCCGACATTCGCGATCAGGTGATGCAGGTCGACTTCAGCAACGGGTCGCAGGTCTGCATATTCGGCTTTGACGACGAGCGCGCGATGCGTAAGCAACGCGGTCTCGCGAAGCACCTGTACTGGATCGACGAGGCGCAGGATATTCGGTTCCTCGACGGCTTCTATAACAAGGTCGTGATGGCGCAGCAGGACTTCAACTGCGAAGTTTGGCTGTCCGGCACACCGGGGCAAGACTGCGCCGGCATGTTTTACGAGGTCACAAAGGATGAGGACGACGGCTCGCGCACACCCGGCTGGGAAGTCCATACCATCGCGCAGATCGACAACCCGTTCTTCGGACACGTAGCTGGCGGAACCGACGGCGGCCGTCTCGTCTATTACGTCGAGGACAATCTAAGCGCCGAGACCGGAGAGCGACACGGCCCCTACACCACGTTCGCCGAAGCTGAGCAGGCAGCCGGGCAGATCCGATGGGATGTCACCGCCGGCAAGGCGCTCAAGGAACGCGGGTGGAAAGGCGATGAGCCCGATTTCATCCGCGAGTTTCTCGGTAAATGGTGCAAGACGGACGCGCGCTACGTGTATCCGGTGCACTCCGCCAACCCGTACGATCTACTGTACGCACCGCTTCGACCGATCCACGCGAATCATCAGCCGGTACCGATCGCCAACTATAAAGACCACATCAACCCGCTCACGGGGCAGCCACCGTTCTGGTGCGACTTCAAGAAGGCCATCACCGATCTGCCGAAGAAGAAGCGCTACAACCAGGTGCGCCAGTGGATGTACGCGATCGGCGCGGACTTTGGCTACCACCCCGATCCGTTCGCGATCGTTGTGTGGGCTTTCGCGCATGACACGCAGGATGTGTACGAGCTGTTCAGCTGGAAGGCGCAGAAGGTCCACACCGACGACCAAGGCCTCTATCTACGCAAGGTCTTCGAGGAGCTAGACAACGTCGTCGTGCTCGTAGGCGATCCTGCCGGAAAGCAAGACGACTTCGAGGTGTGGCGTACGCGTCTAAATCTGCCGATCGATGAAGCGAACAAGAAGGGCAAGAACACGCTCGAGGAATTTCTTGCCGATGACATTAGGCGCGGTCGCATTCATCTGCGGCATGACAGCCTGCTTCTCGACGAAATGCGCCAGTTGATCTATCTGCCGACGAAACCCGGCAAGACGCGCGAGGTCGCGAAACACCGGCGAGCCGCCGACGGACTAGTGCACGGCGACCATTGTTGCGACGCCGCACGCTATGCCTATGAATCTCTTACACATTATTTGTCTAAACTACCTCAAGACAACAAACCGGACAAGGGCTCTAGCGTCGCACTCTACGCGGAAGAGGCGAGGATAGAAACGCGACTTGATGAGCGCGAGAAGCGAATTGCCGAGAAGCTCGCAGAGGGCGACGAACTAGCGTTGGAAAGCAGGGGTGAATATGGCGACGAAACGTACTGACGTCATCGACGAGGACGGCAACATCATCAATCCGCCACAGGTCGACTCTCCTATCACAGCGATCGTCTGGTTGCTTGAATACGGGCGCAAGCGGGGGTTCAAGATCGGACCGACTGTGCAAGTCGGCGACACGATCGTGCAGGTAGAAGATCTACGTCAGGCCAAGCAGACCCAACCGCAGAGCCCGTCGGAGTTGGAGAACGACCCCGACATGGCCCTGCTTTTGACGCGCCGGGACGGCTAGCTAGCCGAATTCGCTGCGGTGCGTCAAGCTATCTACACACCCAATGCCCCGCCCTGCTAAGGAGCCCTCGTGGCGCGACGCTATGTAACCAGCGACGGCAAAACAGAAACCGTTCGCGACAACGTCGCGGATCCGGATCCGGAGTCCGATCGGCGCTGGTCGCGGTTCGCGGTCGATCACAACCACGTTCACGAGAAGCTCGTTGATTACGCAAAGGCGCTGCAGAAACAATCCGATTCGGATCACAGCCGCAATCGAGCGCGCGAGCGAATCTACGAAGGCAGCGAGCTGCTCAACAACAGGCAGGCGATCGTTAGTCTCGAATCAGCAGGTGTGGGTATCGCAAAACTCAACGCGTCGAAGTCGATCATCGACACGTTCGTGTCTCGGCTCTCGAAGGATCGGCCGATGCCGAACTTCAACGTCGACGACGGGGACTGGCAGTTGAAACGTAAGGCGAAGAAGTATCGCCAATTCATTGTCGGGCAGATGCTCGAGACGGAATTCGACGACCTTAGCCGCGAGGCTCTGCTTGACGGCGGAATCCTCGGCAACGGGTACACCCGGGTTGACTCGGACGACGATGTGTTCGCCGAACGCATCCCGGTCAATGAGATTCTTTACGACAAGCGCGAGTGTCGTTACGGCAAACCGCGTCAGGCCATCAAGGTATGTCGTGTCGCGCGCGATTACCTCGCCGAACTGTACCCGAAGCAGGCCGATGAGATTCGCGTGGCCCCGCCGAGCGCGCGCCGCCCGGACGACGATGGTACGATGATTGGGGATCTCGAGGATTACGTCGACACCTACGAGGGCTGGGATCTACCGTGTACGCCGGAGAGCGGCGACGGTCGCCACGCACTCGTGCTCGAAAACGTCACGCTCGTGTTTGAGGAGTGGCACGAGCCGCGCTTTCCGTGGGCCCACCTACGCCTCTTCAAGCCTCGTGTTGGCTTGCACGGTAACGGGTTCATCGATCAACTCGCACCGCTACAACACCGCGTCAATTGCATCGTCCGCGATTTGCAACTCAACATCGCGGCGACCGGCCGAGGTTTCTTCGCGGTCAACGAGGCTAACGACATCCCCGTCGAGTTGCTTACCGGGTGGCAGCCCTTCAAACTGAAGTTCAAAGGCTCGCAGCCGCCGACGTGGAACGCGCCGCAAGCGTTCAACCCGGCACAACTCGACGCCCTTCGATTTTTCATCCAGCAGATGTTCGACCTCAGCGGCGTGTCGCAAGCTGCCGCCACCTCGAAGTCCTCGCTCGGCGCGGGTGCCAGCGGCGTCGCGCTCGACACACAGTACGACATTGACAGCGATCGGTTCCGCATGCCTCAGGCGAATTACGCGCGCTATCGGCTCGACGCAGCGCAGCGCTATATCGACGCGGCTGCGCGCGCCGCGCGCCGCCGACAGGAGAACAAGGGCAAGAAACGTAGCTACGTTGCCGTGAGCTGGAAGAATCGCGACGCGATCGAACGCCTCGAGTACAGCAAGGTCGAGTTGAAGGAAGGGCAGTACTGTCTGCAGATCGAGGCGGTCAACTTTTTGCCGGACACCCGCGCCGGAAAGCTCGCGGTGGTCGAGCAGCTCGCGAAGGCCGGCGTCATCGAGCAGTGGCTCGTGCCGACGTTGTTCGACGAGCCCGATCTCGTGCAGGCCAACGGCATTCTGCTCGCCGCGTTCAAGAACGCGATGCGCAAGATGGATGAACTTGCTGATCCTGATCTGCCCATGCCGATCCCTGAACACATGAACGATCTCGATCTCGAGCTGAAGCTCGTGACCGCGTATTACAATCGCGTGCAAGAAGAGAAGGCCCCGCCTGAGGTGCAAGACCGGTACTATCAGTACGAAGCCCTTGTGCGCGAGATGATAAAGATGAAGAACGCGCCGGCAGCGTTGCCTGACGGCAGTGCTTCGCCGCAAGGCCCTATGCAACCCCAAGTTCCGATGGCGCCGGCTGAAGGTCCACTGCCGGGCGGCGTTCCGCCGATGCCTAACGGACCCGTCCCCGCGCCTGCGATGATCGGCGCGCCTGCCGCCCCCGCCCCGATGTAAGGAGACTATAATGGCCGAGACTACTGCAGATGAAGTTGTCAGCGAACGCGCCCCCAACACTCGCGGAGGGGGCCTCGCTGCTCGCCCGGTTATCGCCGAGACTGTCGCTGCGACCGGAGGCGCCGCGAAGGCCGTCAAGGGTAGCGGCGTCGAAGAAGAAGCGCATGCCGAGGGCGGTGGACGCAAGGCCCGAGCGTTCAAGGAGTCCACCGAGAAGATGCTGTCTGAGATGGACAAGCCGGCTATCGCCCCGCATGAGATCGGAGACGCTGATGAAGACGAGCCCGGAGACGACGCTGCTGAAACTGGCGGCGAAGATGCGGAAGGCGGGGACGCAGCCGGGCAGTCTGAAGGTGAATCCGGCGACGCGGCAGAAGTTGGAGACGATGCTGAAGAGGGCGAAGGCGCGGAAGCGCCGAGCGAAGTCGAGACGCTCAAAGCGACCGCTGCGCGCGTCGAGCAGCGCAACCGCGAGTTGATCAGCGAACTGGAGATCGCCCACAAGACGCCGAAGACACAACGCACCGAGCGCGAGACGAACCTGATGGCGGCCGAGCAGTCGTACATCGAAGAAGGCACCGTCCCGGCGCTTCGAAAGTTCCTCAGCGTCGTGGTCGGTGCAGCGCCTGACTCAAAGGAAGTCGACGCCGAACTAGCCGGCCTGTACATCGACTTGACTGCAAAGGAAGTCGGCGTAACCTTAGATCAGAACCAGCAGGCGCTCCGAGATAACGCGCGTACCAGGTTGCTCCTGGCGAGAGACAAACGCGAAAAGGCGGATGCTGGCAAGAAGGCTGAACCCGGCGATGGTGCCGAAGAAGCTGTGCAGTATGAGAACGCTGCGAAGTACGTTGACAACATGCTGACCGTGAAAGGTGAGAGCGGAAAGTCCCTCGCGGACGAATTCCCGATGCTGATGACTCTTTCCGAAGACTTCGACGGCCTGAGGCCGAGCGAAACCCTCGCGAGAGCAGTGCGGCACGAGTACATGGCGGGAACCCTCGACCCACGCGGCAGCGAAATCGACGCGATTCGTGTCGTTGCTCAGAAGATCGAAACTTACTACGACGCCGTCGCCGACAAAATCAACGCGGCGCGAGCGAAGAAAACAAAACCAGACACCACGAAACCTTCGGTCAAGCCGAAGGCCGCACCAGTGTCGAGTCAAGAGCAGCGCCAGAGCGAAGGGGCGCGCACAATCACGAATGCGACCGCGAGCAGGGCTCCGGCCAAAACCCCGAAGGTGACGAAGCAGAAGGCATCTACGCCTGCAGAGAAAGCACGTAAGGACTTCCCAAGCGACGCCGCTTGGCGTGAGCACCTGCTCAGCAAGCACTTTCAGTCGTAAGCCAGACCGCTACGTCGCGTGGTGTCCCGCAAAGAAAGCAGGACACCGTGGCAACTTCTCATTCAATGTCCAATCAGGACGCTCTCCTGAAGGACTACTACACCGACGACAAGCTCAAGGAGCAGTCGTACGGTGAAAACCCGTTCTTCGCGTTCGTGAAGAAGGAACGCGGCCAGATGGCCGGCGGCCGGCGCTACGTGCAGCCGGTCGAATTCGGCCACCCGGGCGGCGCGTCGGCGGACTTCGCAAAGGCGATGACCAACGGTAGCGCGTCGAAGTACGACGACTTCCTCATCCCGCGCAAGAAGCAGTACCAGAAGGTCGAAGTCGACCACGAGCTGATGTTCGCGACGCAGTCGCAGCGCGAGTCGTTCCGCAAGGCCCTCGACGAGTTTGACCGAGGGCTGAAGGGTCTCGGCGAGAAGGTCGGCCGTCGCCTCTATCGCACCCAGGGTGGGTCGATGGGCAAGATGGCGAACAGCACGACCAACACGACCACGATCCAACTCGATGACACGGCTTCCGTGTTCAACTTCCACATCGGCGACATGCTTGCGTTCTCCGATACGGATGGCACCGGCTCGCTTCGCGACTCGGGTGATACGACCGAGGTGACCGAGGTCGATCATGAGTTGTTTACGGTGACGGTCGCTGACAACCTCGGCGTCAAGATCACCGGCATCGCGACGACGGACTATATCTTCCAGGACGGCGACTACAATCAGTGCCTCGCCGGCCTTGAAGACTGGCTCCCCGTCACGGACCGCTCGACGAAGCTCGCTGCGACGTTCAACTCGGTGACGCGCTCTGTCGCGCCTGTCTATCTCGGCGGCGTCTACATGGACGGCACCTCGATGGGCGGCCTCGACGAGGTGATCATCAAGCTGTGCGGAAAGCTCGGCAAGTACGGCGCGCAGACGTCGCACATCTTCGCGAACCCCGAATCGTTGTCGGATCTCGAGCTGCTCAGCAACTCGAAGATGCGCATCGTCTCGGAGATCTCGACGAAGGTGATCGGCGAGACCGGCGATGTTCTTGTGGGCTTCTCGGGCTACCGTGCCATCGTGGCTGGCCGCTCGGTGAAGATCTATGGCGACCGCAACTGCCCGTCGACGCGCCTGTACGCGTTGCAACTCGACACGTGGACCCTATGGTACACGGGCAAGCTCATCAACTGGCTCGGCGAGGACTACACCGGAAGCAAGCTCAAGATGTCGGAGGACGCGGACAGCGCAGAGGCTCGCCTCGGCTCATACATGAACCTCGGCAACTCGGCTCCGGGCTGGAACGGCGTCGCCAAGATCAATGCCGCGTCGTAAGGCGCAGCGCTGAAAGGAGCAAAGCTCATGGCAAATCGAAGCACGCACCCGCTGGATACCGTTAAGGATAGCTGCACGCTCGTGACCGCGAAGCTCGTTGGAGCTGGCGGCACGGACGATCTTGTGGTTACCGGCAGCGACGACGTCGTTTCTGCGGCCTACGATTCGGCAACTGGTAAATATGCGATCGCGTTCCGACACTCCTACCCGGAGTTGAAGAGCGTGGTCGGCATCGAGATCGTAGGCGACACGGCGGGGCTACAGGCTCGCTTCCTCGCGATTGATGTGACGGCCAAAACTGCCACGATTCAATTCGAGGTGGCCGGCACCGGTACGGTCCTCGCGACGACGGATACCTGCTACATCAACCTGCTCTGCCGCAACAGCGGTCGGAACGGATAAGGAGAGACCATCATGGGTCAACTTACTGCAGACATGATCGCGAAACTCGCGGACTTCCGCCAGGATCGCATTGACGCACTCACGGCGGATTTGAACGCCGGTGAGAACGTCGACGCGGTTTCGGCGGCGGGCGCGCTTTCGCTCACGCGTGAGGTCACGGAGCTGTCTGTCGACGGCACCAAGGCCTACACGATTGCGGCTCCGACTCGCACAGGCCAACGCAAGACGGTCCGTTGCGTCGCGGCCACCAACACCCCGCTCGGCACGCTGACCGTTTCGTCCCCAGACGACACGACCGGCTTCGTCTGCGCAGCGAGTTTCCTGTTCAACAACGTTGGCCAGGAAATCAAACTCGAGGCGACGGCGGCGCTGAAGTGGCGTTGCGTGCAGAAAAAGCGCGTCGGGGCCAAAACGCTCGTTATCGGCACGACCGACACGACCGGCATCTGTAACATGGAGATGCTCATCCTCACGTCGACCACGGGAACCGTCGCTTCGCTCACCACGAAGGGCATCCCGAACGGCTCGGCGATCGGCGAGCGGATCCAGATCACGGAGATCACGGCGGCCGGCACGCCACACGGGGACATTGCCGGCACGTTCCAGGATCACGCCGGTGCGGCCAAGACGGCGCTCGACGATTTTACCGTCGCGAAGGAAGGCGGCACGTTTGTGTGGACCGGTGCAGCCTGGCAGCTTGAGGGCCAGCTAACGTCGACCACGCTCGCGTTCACCTAAGTCGGACCACACCGGGGCGGCGCGTCGCATAGCGCCTGCGCGATACGACGCCCTCCCCGGTTCTTCATTTTTCTCGCGCCGAGGTCATCATGTCAGCTCTCAGTCGCGCAACGATTCGGCAGATGATTCGTGACCGCGGTGATTATTCGAACACCCGGAAGTTCACGGACACGTACCTGAACACCGAGATTCAGACGGCGTTCAATCGTTTCTGGGGGATCGTCGAAGAGGCCCACCAGGGCTGGTGGGACACGGAAGGGTCGATCAGCACCGTGGCTTCGACCGCGTACGTTGCCTTGCCGACCGACGCGAAGGTCGTGAAGGCGATCGATCGCGTCGAGGGTAGCGATCACATCCCGATGGACCAGGTGTCGCTCAGCGAACGCAATCGCTACGGCAGCTCGACAGGTACGCCGCTCGCCTATCGGCTCAGCTCACGCGGCGCCGAGCTGTACCCGACCCCGAACGCGATCTACTCGTTGCGCGTGATGTACACGCCGAAGCCGGCAACGCTCGATGAGAGCACGGCGCGCGAGTGGTACGACGGCTGGGAGGATTTCATCATCGCGAAGGTGATGATTGAGCTTCGCACGCGCGACCGCACGATCAGCCAAGACGATTTCGCGAAGCTCGACATGGCCGAGAAGGCTTTGCGCGCCAGCACCAGCGCTCGGCGCCAGCAAGAGCCCGAGTACCTCGCACTGCACGAGCACGACGACACCGACCTTTACACGGATTGGATTCGCCGGTAATGGCCGGTCGCCGCACACCCAACCCTCGGGCGGTCGCCTTCGTGCAATTGCCGAAGGTGAAGGATCCGACGGCGCAGCGGGCGCTCGAGGCGCTCAAGGCGGCCGTGCAGGAATTGCAGGCGCGTCAGCGCGATATCTTCAGTGCGACCGAGCCTGGTATGGTGCCGCCGGCTGGCACCGACATTACAGCCGTGCTGCACGCGGATGGTACATGGGCCCCGCCCTCCGGGGCCGGCACAGTCATGTCGGTCACGTCTGGCAGCCCGGAGATCACGGTCCTGCCGACGACCGGCGATGTCGTCGTGAGCATCGATCTATCGGGGTATTCTGTCGCCGGCCATACACACGCGGAATCCGACGTCACCGGCCTTATCTCAGATCTCGCCGGTAAGGCCGACGTTTCGCACACACATGCAGAATCCGACGTGACTGGGCTCGTCTCAGATCTCGCAGCCAAGGTTCCGAACGCGAGGACCATTACGGCTACGGCGCCCGTTCGTATCGACGGCGGCGCAAGCGCCGATCTGTCCGCTGACCGGACGATCTCCGTCAACACGTTCGGTGCGGCTCAGGCTGGCGTGGTTCCCCTTAGCGGCGGAGGCACGGCCAACTACCTTCGCGCCGACGGATCGTGGACCGCGCCGCCGGGTTCCGTTTCTCTGCCGATCGCTGAGTCGGACGTCACAAACTTGACGACGGACATCGCCGCACGCCCGACCGGCTCTGGCACCGCGAACACCGTTGCGATGTGGACCGCCGGCAACTCGCTCGATGACTCGCCGATAACGATCAGCGCAGGCACTACGACGATTACAGGCGGGGCATCGATTCAACCGCTCAACGTTAACGGGCGCGAGAGCGCCGCGAGTGGCATTGTGGCCAGGTTCTCGCCGGCAGTGAGCGGCTCGGCAACGATGCTGCAACTGTCAGATGGATTCACCTACAACTGGGGTGTTGGCGTGTCGGACTCCAACACCTTCGAGGTGCGAGTGAACACGTTTGCCGGTAGTGCCGGCTCCCCGTTTTTTCAGATTGACGGCACTACAGGCACGCTACGCGTTTATAACGATTTTGTTGTCGATAACGGCATGTCGATCGGCAACTCGGCGGGCGATCTGCACTCGATTACCGGCACACTCACCGCGAACGGCACGACCGGCGCAGACGGGGAAGTGATCACTCGCGTCGCCGGCGTTCCGAAGTGGGCGGTAGTCGCCAACACCGCGAGCGGCTTCTATGGCGACGGCAGTGACGGGGACGCGACGGATCCCGCGTCGCCCTCTCGGCCGATGTTCTATCGGAACTTGACGCTGAGTGCTGCCTACGCGCCGGTCGGGTGGCCGATCTACGTCTCCGGCACGCTCACGTTGAACAGCGGTTGGTCGATCACGGATGACGGCGCGAACGGAAACGCAGGCGTGCCCAACCTCGGCGGCACTGGTGGCGCGAGCCGAACGAACACCGTGTATCCGTCCACTTCGGCGGGCGGCAACGGGGCGACGTCCGGATCGGCGGGTGTCGCCGGCGCCAGCGCGAGTCCCTATTACACCGTGGCCACTCCGGGCGGTGGCGCGAGTTCCGGTGTTGGCGACGGCACTGCGGGTCATGACGGCACGGGCGCATGGAAGGGTGGCGGAGGCGGTGCTGCTGGCTTCAATGGTGGCGGAGTCGGAGGCGGCGGTGCTGCGGGCGGCAACATCACGACGCCGGCGGCGGTCACCGACGGAAGCATGCTGAACATCCTCCGCGTGGCGGAGACGGGTCGACCGTTCAATTCGACGACCTCTCGTACGACCGGAAGCGGTGGCGGTGGCGGTGGTGGCAGTCCGCTCGGTGACGCGACGGGCGGCGGCGGCGGCGGCGGCGCGGGCGGCGGACAAATCTACATCGCAGCGAATCTAGTTGTCGTGAATGCAGCAGGCACCATCTCTGCGAATGGCGGCAACGGCGGCAACGGTGCTTCTCACGTGGCCGGAAATAGCGGCGGCGGCGGCGGCGGCGGCGGCGGCGGCGGCGGGCGACTCACTCTCTGCACGCAGACCGCGGCATCGGCCCTGTCGTCGATTACAACGAGCGTTGTCGGTGGCACCAAAGGTTCGGGCGGAAGTGGTCACGGCACCGGACACAACGGCGGTAATGGCGGCGACGGAGCCCCCGGCATCGCGGTCATCTTCGCGACGTAGTGCTAAGTTTTAGAAGGAGCGAAACATGCCTACACTACCGGAAATGGGTCTCATAACGCCGACGCTAGGTGGCGACAGCGGTTCGTGGGACGACAAAATCAACGCATGCTTCGCGCTCGTCGACGCACACGATCACACGTCAGGCAAAGGCACGCTCGTTCCGGTCGCCGGTCTGGACATCGACGCGGATCTCGCAATGGCCGGCTTCGCGGTCACCGGGATCGCATCGCTCGGTTTCAACGCGGTCGCGGCGCTCGTCTCCGGCAGCAAGCGCCTTTTTGTGAGTAGCGCCGACAACGAGCTTTACTGGCGAACCAACGCCGGTACGAACGTGAAGCTCACGGACGGCACGTCTATCAATACAACACTTGTCGGTGGCATCGTCGGAGACTACTCGAGCGTCGGGGCCGAGGTCGCGTACGACGACGCTAATGACCGCTATACGTTCAAACAACAAGGCTCGCCCAAGACGTGGGCGCGAATGTCGTCCGGCGACGTTCGGTTGTTCGAAACCGGCACGAGCGAAAGTGTATACGTCGGGATGGCCGCGCCGAGCGGGCTCGCAGCATCCTACGATCTCATCTGGCCAGCCGCCCTTCCGATCGATGCTGAATACGC
>Ga0310810_10001790_pt1 | contig 22771 bp, 22 predicted proteins | sample NCmetagenome_FD_207641 | JGI IMG/M metagenome (GOLD analysis project Ga0310810, IMG submission 207641) | Soil microbial communities from experimental microcosm in Duke University, North Carolina, United States - NC | ecosystem: Engineered > Artificial ecosystem > Soil microcosm > Unclassified ... | reverse complement strand
CGCGATCGCCGCGCTCGACGAGGGCTGGACCCACTACGGGCCCTCCGCCGGACTTCCCGAGTTCCGCAAGGTGATCGCCGAGCAGTGGAAGGCCGAGCGCGGCATTCCGTGCGACCTCGAGAACGTCATCGTCACCCCGGGCGCCAAGCCGATCATGTTCTTCGTCATGCTCGCGCTGCTCGAAGAGGGCGACGAGGTGCTGTACCCGAATCCCGGCTTCCCGATCTACGAGTCCGTCGCGAAGTTCCTCAACGCGCGCGCCGTGCCGCTCGCGCTGCGCGAGGAGAACGGGTTCGATCTCGACCTGAAGGAGCTGGAGTCGAAGATCACGTCGCGCACGAAACTGCTGGTGCTGAACTCGCCGCACAACCCGACCGGCGCCGTCTTGAAGCCCGAGACCGTCGAGGGCATCGCCGCGCTCGCGCGCAAGCACTCGTTCCGCATCCTTTCCGACGAGATCTACGCGAAGATCCAGTACGAGGGTCGTCACCTGAGCGTGGCCTCGCTGCCCGGCATGGCCGACCGCACGATCGTGCTGGACGGTTTCTCGAAGACGTACGCCATGACCGGCTGGCGGCTCGGCTTCGGCATCATGGAGAAGGCGCTGGCCGTCCACGTCGCGCGGCTGCAGACGAACTCGAACTCGTGCACGGCGTCGTTCGTGCAGCGCGCCGGCATGGCGGCGCTGACCGGGCCGCAGGCCGAGGTGCACGCGATGGTCGAGGAGTTCCGCACGCGGCGGAACGTCATGGTCGAAGGGCTGAACGCGCTGCCCGGCGTCACGTGCTTCATGCCGCGCGGGGCTTTCTACGTGTTCCCGAACATCCAGGGCACCGGAATGAAGAGCGCGGACCTGGCCAAGGCGCTGCTCGAGGAGGCCGGCGTCGCGTGCCTGTCGGGCACGTCGTTCGGCGCGCACGGCGAGGGCTACCTGCGCCTGTCGTACGCGAACAGCCTCGCGAACATCCAGAGCGCGCTCCAGTGGATGGGCGAATACCTGAGCGTGCGCGCGCGCTGATCGCGGCGCGCGGCGGGCGCCGATCGTGACGAACGCTGTGCGCCTGTCGCGGCACGCGACGTGCAGAAGAGAAGGCCGCGGCGGAGACGCCGCGGCCTTCGCGCTTTCGCTCGGGAAGGCTCGCGGGTCGTCCGTCCGCCACCGCCCTCGCGCCTCAGCGCCCGCCCCCGCCAGGAGCGCACCATGCGCCTCGGTTTCGCATCTCTCCCCGCTGTGCTCGCTTCGCTCGCCTTCCTGCCGCTCGCGTTCGCGCCCGCCACGGCCGGTCCGCTCCGCCTCAACGAATTCTGCGCCGGCCCGGCCCGCGACTGGGACGGCAGCGGCGCGTTCTCGTCGCGTGACGACGAATGGGTCGAAGTCGTCAACACCGGCGCCACGGCGCTCGACCTGACGGGCTACTTCATCACCGACGGCGACTCGATCCCGCGCTACGGCTTCTCCGGTACGCTGGGCGCCGGAGGGAGGAAGCTCGTGTTCGGCAAGGACGCGGTCGACTGGGAGCGCGCGACCGGGCAGCCGGTGTTCGGCTTCTCGCTCGGCAACAGCGGCGACGCCGTCATCCTGTGGCGCGTCGCGGGCGCGGACTCGCTGATCGAGGACGACTACACGTACAAGAGCCACGAGGCCGCGGCCGACCGCGCCGTGGGCCGCCTGCCCGACGGCACCGGCGTGTGGACGCTGCTCGACTCGCTCGATCCGTACACCGGCACGCTCACGCCGCCCGCGTCCGGCTGCGTGCCGACACCGGGCGCGATCAACGTGTGCGATCCGACGCCGACGTCGCGTGCGACGTGGGGCGAGCTGAAGACGCGCTATCGCTAGACGAGCGGGGGCGGCGTAACAACGCCGGGCCGGGAGGGATTGACCCTCACCGGCCCGCGCCGTTAGTGTCCTCGCGCGTCTTTGCCACCCATCCCACCTGGAGATCCGCCCCGTGTCCTCCGAAGTCGCTCCGCCCGACGAACTGGCCGCCGCGCACCGGGCCGGCCGCCTGGGATGGCCGGTCGAACGCCTCGAGAAGAAGGCGCTCGAGATCCGCCGCGACATCGTCACGCTGCTGTCCAAGGCCCAGACCGGGCACTCGGGCGGGCCTTTGTCGTGCGCCGACTTCGGCACGGCGCTGTTCTTCAACGAGCTGAACATCGATCCCAGGAACCCGAAGTGGCCGGAGCGCGACTACTGGCACTTCTCGATCGGCCACGTGACGCCGGTCATCTATTCGCTGATGGCCGAGCGCGGCTACTTCCCGCTCAAGGACCTGATGAAGTTCCGAGCGTTCGACGGCCACGCGCAGGGTCACCCCTCGACGCACGACACGCCCGGCATCGAGGTCTCGGCCGGCTCGCTCGGGCAGGGGCTGTCGGTGTGCTGCGGCGTCGCGATGGCCGCGCGCATCGACCATCACCCGCGCCGCGTGTACTGCGTGATGGGCGACGGCGAGCAGCAGGAAGGGCAGATCTGGGAAGCGGCGATGTTCGCGGGGCACTACAAGCTCGACCAGCTGTGCGCGTTCATCGATTACAACCGCAAACAGATCGACGGCGACGTCGAGGACATCCTCGGCATCAAGCCGCTGGCCGACAAGTGGCGCGCGTTCAATTGGAACGTGATCGACTGCCAGGGCCACGACATGCGCGACATCCTACGCGCGATCGCCGAGGCCCGCGCGCATCGCGGCCGCCCGAGCGTGATCCTGGCGCACACCGTGATGGGGCAGGGCGTCTCCTACATGGCGGACGACTACCACTGGCACGGCAAGCCACCGAAGCCCGATCAGGCCGAAGCCGCGCTCAAGGAACTGGGCACGTCCTACGCCGAGTGGTCGGCGCGGCTGCTCGCGAACTGACGCCATGACCGCGACCATCTCGCTGCCCGAAAAAGTCGAAATGAAGAAGACGCGCGAAGGCTTCGGCCGCGCGCTCGTGGACCTCGGCGAAAAGGACCCGCGCATCGTCGTGCTGGTCGGCGACCTCAGCGAGTCGACGATGGTGCACTTCTTCGCCGAGCGCTTTCCCGAGCGCTTCATCCAGGTCGGCATCGCCGAGCAGAACATGTGCTGCATCTCGGCCGGGCTCGCGGCCATGGGCAAGGTCCCGTTCTTCGCGACGTACGGCGCGTTCGCGTCGTGTCGCGCCGCGGACCAGATCCGCGTGACGGTCGCGTACTCGAACCTGAACGTGAAGATCGCCGGCGCGCACGGCGGCATCTCGGTGGGCCCCGACGGCGCGACGCATCAGGCCATGGAGGAGATCAGCATCATCCGCTCGATCCCGAACATGAGCATGATCGTGCCGTGCGACTTCTGGGAGACGTACAAGGCCACGAAGGCCGCGGCCGCGCACGTCGGCCCGGTGTACCTGCGCTTCGGGCGCGAGGACGTGCCGGTCGTGACCGACGAACACACGCCGTTCACGTTCGGCAAGGGCGAGGTGTTCGCGGAAGGGACGGACCTCACGATCATCGCGTGCGGCGTCATGGTGTACGAGGCGCTGCGCGCGCGCGAAGCGCTGGCCACGCGCGGCCTCGCGGCGCGCGTCGTCAACCTGCACACCGTGAAGCCGCTCGACCGCGAGCTCATCGTGCGCTGCGCGAAGGAGACCGGCGCCATCGTCACGGCGGAAGAGCACCAGGTGAACGGGGGTCTCGGCGGCGCCGTCGCCGAGGTCGTCGTGCAGAGCACGCCGGTGCCGATGGAGCTGGTCGCCGTCCACGACCGCTTCGGCCAGTCGGGCAAGCCCAGCGAGCTGATGGACGCGTTCGGCCTGCGCGCCAAGGACATCGTCGCCGCCGCCGACCGTGCGCTCGCGCGCAAGCGCGCGCGGTAGGGCAAGTCGCGTCGCGACCCTTTGGGACGCGGTCGGCGAGCGCTTCGCCCCGATGTTTGACGCGCCCCAAGGTGCCCCCTATATTCCCCGCCTCGACTTCGTGCGGAAGTGGCGGAACTGGCAGACGCACTAGATTCAGGTTCTAGCGCCCGAAAGGGTGTGGGGGTTCAAATCCCCCCTTCCGCACCACACCAACCGCTCGAGCCGCCGCGCCGGAAGGCCAGCCGGCACGGCCCGATCCTCCGGCCGCGCACCTCGATGCGCCGAGTCCCATGAGCCCTAGTCCCGAGTCGGCCGAGCGGGTGGTGGCCCAGAATCGCCGGGCCAGCCACGACTACTTTATCCTGGAAACGTTCGAGGCCGGCCTCGTGCTGACAGGCACCGAGGTGAAGAGCCTGCGCCAGGGCAGCGCCAGCCTCGCGGAGTCGTTCGCCACCGTCGAGAACGACGAGGCGTTCGTCCGCCAGCTGCACATCTCCCCGTACGCCCAGGGCAACCGCTCGAACCCGGACCCGGTGCGCTCGCGCAAGCTCCTCCTCCACAAGAAGGAGATCGTGCGGCTGAGAGAAGCCGTGGCGCAGAAAGGCCAGACGCTGATCCCGCTGCGGCTGTACTTCTCTCGCGGGCGCGCCAAACTGCTGATCGGCGTGGCCAAGGGCAAGAAGCTGTACGACAAGCGCGCCACGATGGCCGAGAAGGACGCGAAGCGCGAGATGGACCGCGCGCGCCGCAACAAGGGACGGGACGAGTGAGCGGGATGAAGCACGAGCCGGCGCCCGACGCGCGGCGCGACGTGGGGCGCACGCGGCGCGGCGCCGCGTGGGCAGGCCTGGCGTTGACGCTGGCCGTCGCCGTGCTGCCGCACGTCGCGAGCGCCGGCCGCGCGGTGAGTCCGCCGATCGAGCCGCGCGGGCTGGAAGGCGCGCCCGTGCACGTGGTCGACCAGAAGCCCTGCGTCGGCGCGAACGACCTGGCGCGCCTGCTCGACGCCGCGAAGTACTGGCGCGCCGACGTGCGCAAGCTCGAGCTGCGCTCGGGCGCGCATCGCGTGCAGCTGACCGCCGACAACCCGTTCGTGATCGTCGACGACGCGACGCTCCGGCTTCCCGACCCGGTGCGCTCGGTGCACGGCGAGCTGCAGGCGCCGGTCGCGCTGCTCGACTCGCTGCCCCACGATTCCACGCTGGCCCGCCTGCTGTACGACGCGCGCCGCGGCATGGTGCTGGTGGTGCCGACGAGCGGCACGGTGGGCACGCCGCGCCTGAGCGTGGCCGAGGGCGTCACCCGGCTGACGCTGCCCGTCGATCAGCCCGAGGACGCGCAGGTCGTGAGCCGGGCGCGCGAACACTTCCGCCTGCGCTTCGCCGGCTTCTACGCGGGCGGCGCCGCCGACAGCGGAAGCGTCGGCCTGGTGCGCGGGGTGCGCGGTCTCGCCGCGGTCACCGGTTGCGCGTTCGAACTCCGCATCGCGCCCGACGCGGCGGCGTTCCGCCTGGTGCGCGAGCCGGGCCGCGTCACGCTCGAGGTCTCGCGCGCGCCGGTGGCGGCGTGGGAGGCGTTCGCGCCCGAGGGCCCGAGCGGGCCGCGCCATCTGCGCATCGTCGTGATCGACCCAGGCCACGGCGGCGCCGACCCCGGCGTGATCGACCACGGCCTCGAAGAGAAGGACCTGACGCTCGCACTCGCCAAGCGCGTGCGCACCGAACTCGAGCGCCGCCTCGGCGTGCGCGTCGTGCTGACGCGCGACGACGATCGCGCGATCTCGGCCGAGCAGCGCGCCGAGATCGCGAATCGCGCGCGGGCCGATCTGGTCCTGTCGCTGCACGTCGACGGCTTCGCGAACCCGCGCGCGCGCGGCGCCACGGCGCTGTGCCCGCCGGCGTCCTACTCGGGCGCGTCGGGCACGCGCGGCGCGCCCGAGGCCGCCACGCTGGCCGTGCTGCCGTGGCGCGAGGTCGCGGCGCGTTACGCGGTGCAAAGCCGGGCGCTGGGCGAGGCCGTGCTGACCGCGCTCGAGCTGCGCGACTCGGGACCGACGCGACTGCGCGAGACGCTGCCCATCGAGCTGCTGGGCGTGAACGCGCCGGGGCTGCTGCTCGAGTGCGCGACGCTCACGAATCCCGCGGATCGCGAGCGCGTCAGCGGCGACGCCGGGCAGGACGCCATCGCCATTGCCATCGCCGACGGCGTCGAAGCCTGGCAGAGGAACGAATGAGCGCGTTCGCCCGGCGTGCCGTGCGCGTCGCGATTGGAGCGCTTCTGTTCGCTGTGCTAGCGTGGGCGTTGTGGCACGCGCGGTCGCCGCAGCGCGGCGCGAACCGCGCCGCGGCGCGCCCGGACACGGTCGCCGCGGGCCTCAAGGCGGTGCGCCTGTACTTCGCGGCGCCGTCGGGCGACAGTCTCGTCGGCGAGGCGCGCGACTTGGTCGAAGGCGGGACGCTCCACGACCGCGTGACCGCGCTCGTGGCCGAGTTGGATCGCGGTCCCCTGCACGCGAACGCGGTGGCTGCGCTCCCCGCGGGGACGTCCGTGCTGCACGTCTACCTCGACGATCGCGGGCAGATGACACTGGATCTGTCGCGCGCGTTCGTGCAGGGATTCCACGGCGGATCGACCGCCGAGTATCTGGCGATCGCGTCGCTAGTCCGCACCGTGGCGGACAACGTGCCGGAAGTGAAGCGGCTGCTGCTGGTGTGCGGAGGCGAACCGTTGTCCACGCTGGGCGGGCACCTGCCGCTGGATCGCCCGATCGACGTCTCCGACTGGCCCTGAAAAGAGGACGTGCATGCCGGCCACCCATGATCCGCGCCCCATCGGCGTGTTCGACTCCGGTCTCGGCGGGCTGACCGCGGTGCGCGAGCTGCTGCGCACGCTGCCGGCCGAATCCATCGTGTACTTCGGCGACACCGCGCGCCTGCCGTACGGCGCGAAGTCGCGCGACACCGTGACCCGCTTCAGCCTCGAGATCGCCGCGTTCCTCGTCCGCCAGAACGTGAAGGCCATGCTGGTCGCGTGCAACACCGCGTCGTCGTACGCGCTCGACACGCTGAGCGCGCGGCTCGACATCCCGGTCGTCGGCGTGATCGAGCCGGCCGCCCGCGCCGCCGCGGCGGCCAGTCCGCGCGGGCGTATCGGCGTGCTGGGCACGCTGGCCACGGTCACGAGCGGCGCGTATCCGCGCGCGCTCGAGACGCTGGCCCCTGGCGCGAACGTGATCTCGCGCGCCTGTCCGATGTTCGTGCCGCTGATCGAGGAGGGCTGGCTGCAGCATCCGGTGATGCGCCAGGTGGCGGAGGAGTACCTCGTGGAGCTGCGCGCCGCGGACCTCGAGAGCGTCATCCTCGGCTGCACGCACTATCCGCTGATCGCGCCGCTGCTCGCCGAGCTGCTGGGGCCGACGGTGCGACTCGTCGACTCGGGCGCCGAGGCGGCGCGCGCGATGGCGGCGCTGCTGGGCGAGCGCGGCCAGCTCGCGTCGGGCAAGGCCGAGCACCATTTCTTCCTGAGCGACGAGCGCCTCGACTTCGCACGCGTGGCGCGCGGCTTCCTCGGCCGCGAGTTGCCGCCCACGACCATCGTGGATCAGACCGACCTGCCGTGGTTCGAGCGCTCGCCGGTGACGCGCGCACCCCGGCCGACGCTCGCTCCCAGCGCGGAGCGCGCATGACGCGCAAGCCCGCCGCGATCCGCGAACGCGAGAGCCGCCCGCAGGCGCCGCCCGATTTCCAGCGCGAAGGCGGCCGGACCCCGAAGCGCATGCGCGCGTTCAAGGTCGAGCGCGGCGTCATGAAGCACGCCGAGGGCTCGGCGCTCGTCACCATGGGGCGCACACGCGTGCTGTGTTCGGCCAGCGTCGAAGACCGGCTGCCGGGCTGGCTACGCGGCAAGGGCCAGGGCTGGGTCACCGCGGAGTACGGCATGCTGCCGCGCGCCACGAACGATCGCACGCCGCGCAGCAGCCAGACCGGCGGACGGGCGCAGGAGATCCAGCGCCTGATCGGCCGCTCGCTGCGCGCGGTCACGGATCTCAAGGCGTTCGGCGAACGCACGATCACCCTGGATTGCGACGTGCTGGAAGCCGACGGCGGCACGCGCACCGCCGCGATCAACGGCGCCCTCGTCGCGCTGCACGACGCGTTCGTCACGCTGTCGAACCGCAATCACCTGGTGAGCCCACCGCTCAAGGACGCGATCGCGGCGATCTCGGTCGGGCTCGTGGACGGCGTGCCCTGCCTCGACCTCGACTACGCGGAGGACTCGCGCGCCCAGGTCGACATGAACGTGGTGATGACGGGCGGCGGGCGCTTCGTCGAATTGCAGGGCACCGGCGAAGGCACGTCGTTCGCCGACCAGGACCTGCGCGCGCTGCTGTCCCTGGCGCGCAGCGGCATCCGCCGTGTCGTCGCGTTCCAGCGCAAACTGCTCGGCTCCTCCGGCCTGCTGCCGCTCGGCAGCTGACGCCGCATCCGGTCGGCCTGGGAGGCCGCGTGCACTATACGCTCGCCACGTTCAATCGCGACAAGCTGCGCGAATTCAAGCGACTGTTCGAGGGTTCGGACATCGAGCTGACCGGCATCGCCGACTATCCCGGCGCGTCGGTGCCCGCCGAGACCGGCGCGACGCTGCTCGAGAACGCCGAGCTCAAGGCCAAGGCCGCGGTCCAGGTCTCGCGCTTCGCGTCGATCGCGGACGACACCGGGCTCGAGATCGACGCGCTGCACGGGCGGCCGGGCGTACGCACGTCGCGCTACGCCGGACCCTCGGCGCGCGACCAGGACAACGTCGAGGCCGTGCTCGAGCAGATGAAGGCCGTGCCGCTCGAGAAGCGCACGGCGCGCTTTCGCACCGTGCTCGTGGCCGCGTTCCCGCGCGGCCCGGAAATCGTGGCCGAGGGCGTGCTCGAGGGTCGCATCACGCTCGAGCCGCGCGGCAGCAACGGGTTCGGCTACGACCCGGTGTTCGAGCTGCCCGACCTCGGGCGCACGCTCGCCGAACTCACGCTCGAAGAGAAGAACCGCCTGTCGCATCGCGGCCGCGCGGTGCAGCGGCTGATCGCGTCGCTGTGGGCCCGCTGAGGCGTCGCGTCGCGCGCTGACGGCGGACGCCGCTCGGCCGCGTCAGGGCGCGACGAGACGATGCACGCGCAGCATGTTCGTCGAGCCCGACGCGCCCGGCGGCGTGCCCGCGACGACGACGACCGCGCTCCCGACCGGCCAGCGGTTGAGCGCGAGCAGCGCGCGATTGACCTGATCGATCATGGCGTCGGTGTCGGCGACCCACGGCACCACGAACGTCTCAACGCCCCAGGCCAGCGCGAGCTGGCTGCGCACCGCGGGCTCGGTCGTGAACGCGAGCAGCGGGATGCGCTGGCGATGGCTGGCCACGCGCCGCGCCGTCTGCCCGCTCTGCGTGAACGCGACGAGCGCGCAGGCGCCGATGTGCTCGGCGGCGCGAACCGCGGCGAGCGCGATCGCGTCCGGCGTGTGCGCCGGATGCAGGTCGACGCCGGACAGATGGGACAGGCCCTGCGCCTCCGCGGCCTCGATCAGCCGCGCCATGGTTGCGGCCGCCGTCGTCGCGTACTCGCCGACGCTGGTTTCCGCCGAGAGCATGAGCGCGTCCGCGCCGTCGAGCGCGGCGTTCGCGACGTCCGACGCCTCGGCGCGCGTCGGGCGCGAGTGATGGATCATGGACTCGAGCATCTGCGTGGCCACGATCACCGGTCGTGCGTGCTCGCGGGCCAGGCGGATCGCGCGCTTCTGCACGAGCGGCACCTGCTCCAGCGGAATCTCCACGCCGAGGTCGCCGCGCGCCACCATCAGGCCGTCGAACGCGACGACGATGTCCTCGAGGTTCGCGACCGCCTCGGGTTTCTCGAGCTTGGCGATGACGGGCAGGCGCGCGCCGCTCTTGTCCATCTCCGCGTGGACGGCGACCACATCGGCGGCGCTGCGCACGAACGACAGCGCGATCAAGTCCGCGCGCAGCGTCAGCGCGAAGCGCAGGTCGTCGCGATCCTTCTCCGTGAGCGCGGGCGCGCTGACCGTGACGCCGGGCAGGTTGATGCCCTTGTGGTCCGACACCGTGCCGCCCTCGACGACCCGGCAGCGCACGTCGTGGCCGTCCGAGGCGAGCACCTCGAGCTTGACGAGTCCGTCGTCGATCAGGAGCGTGTCGCCCCGCTTCACGTCGCGGGCCAGCATCGGGTAGTCGGTCGAGGCGCGTTTCCAATCGCCGTCGATCACGTCGGTCGTGATCACGAACTCGGCGCCGGTCTCGAGGCGCACCGAGCCGCGCGCGAAGCGCCCGAGGCGGATCTTCGGCCCCTGCAGGTCCACGAGGATGCCGACCGCGCGGCCCGTCGCGTCGGACGTCTCGCGCACGACGCGGTACAGCGCGGCGTGCTCCTCGCGCGTGCCGTGCGAGAGATTGAGACGCGCCACGTCCATGCCGGCGTCGACCAGGGCGCGGATCTGCTCGGGCGACGACGTGGCCGGGCCCAACGTGCACACGATCTTGGCGCGGCGACTCATGCGCGTTCCGAGGAAAGAGTGGGGTGGATGACGGGGTTCGAACCCGCGACACCCGGAGCCACAGTCCGGTGCTCTACCAGCTGAGCTACATCCACCGCCATCGGGTACCGAGATGGGCAGCGCGTACGAGGAACGTCATCTGGCGCGCCTGGAGGGAATCGAACCCCCGACCCACGGATTAGAAATCCGTTGCTCTATCCTTCTGAGCTACAGGCGCGGGGATCGAGCCGGCCAATCCGGCAGATACGTCGCGGCCGGCAAATAAGTCGGGGCGAGAGGATTTGAACCTCCGACACCCTGCTCCCAAAGCAGGTGCGCTACCGGGCTGCGCCACGCCCCGGTCACTTTCAGGGCGGGAAGAATAGTCGGGGCCATGAGCCCCGTCAATCGGGCCGCCGTGCCGGCGGCCACCCCACGCGTGCGAGGTGGCCGCCATCGGCGCGGCGGGCGAGGCGGGCGCGTTCAGCGCGCGAGCACGAAACGCGCGACGCGCGCACCCTCGACGGTCACGAGTCGGGCGAAGTACACGCCGGAGCCCACGCGACCGCCGTCGTCGCGGCCCCCGTCCCATGTCGTGTTCGCGAGTCCGGCCGCGACCCAACCGTTCGCGAGCGTCGTGACGTGCCGGCCGCTGACGTCGAAGACGTCGATGCGGGCCTGCATGCCGTGCGGGATGCCGAAGCTCAACTCCACACGCGCGCCGCCCTTCGCTTCGAGCGACAAGGCGTGAGGAGCGGCGGCCTCGCCCGAGCCTGCCGGGGTCATGTTCTCCGGGAACTCGTAGCAACACCCGCCGGGTGGCGGGCCGTTGACGTGGAGCGGCGGACTCTGCCCGAGGTACTGGCAGATGTAGACGGATGATTGGGGCACATCGACCGGGTTCACGTAGGGGCGGAACGAAACACTCGTGCTCGTCCCGGTCAACGTCAGCGACGTGGGCAATCCCACCATGCCGGGATCCGCCAGCTTCACGCGATTGCCGCCGGCCACGTCGAACCACTCGAGATTCGCCGGCCGGCCGGTGTCGTCGCTCTGTGTCCCGATCGTCATGGTCACGAGCGAGCCCTGGGTGACGTTGGAGTTGCTGAAGCCGAAGCCCGGGCGCACCGGCTCGACCCAGTCGAACTCGAACTCGGGCGCCGGATGCCAGACGATCTGGCGGATGACCACGCTTTGCGCGTCGAAGGCCGCGAAGTACTCGTCGCCGTTGGAGTCCTTGAAGTACTCGGACGCCGCGTACGCCGGCAGCGAGCCCGGCGTCGGGTCGGGAAGCACCGTCGGCACGGCGTGCGGGAAGATGTTCGCGAGACGCCCGCGGTACGTCCAGCTCGGCGTGTTCGGCTGCGGCAGGTAGGTCTGAATCGTCGGATCGGGTCCGGTGAAGAAGCTGAGCGGCTTGCCCGAGTTCGTCGTCACCATCAGGTACCACAGCCCGTTGTGCGCGAAGACGTGCGGAGACTCGAGGAGGTTGTTGAAGCTGTACGCCCGATACGTGATCCAGATCGGATACACGTCCTCCCAGTGGAAGAGGTCGGTCGTCGAGCGCGCCATCCCGATCACGAAATCGCTCGTCGTGTCCGGCACGAAGTTGGGGTCGAGGTACGGAAACGGGAACTGCGGCAGCTCGGACGGCATCTTCGGCCGCGTGGTGTAGTACATGAGCCAGTGGCCGGCGTTCGTGGGATCGGGCATGACGAACGGATCGCGAAAGTCCGCGCAGCGCGACCAGGGCACGGCGGATTCGCAGTCCATGACCAGCGTCCGGTTCGTCCAGTTGTATAGATCGGTCGACGTCGCGACGCCGATGCGCTGCAGCTGCGCGCCCGTGATGTCGTGCACGCCGGTGAAGAACATGTAGTACGTGCCCCCGGCGTCGCGCACGATCGTCGGCGCCCACACGTGCGAGTCGTCCCACGTGACCGGGCTCTCGATTGGCACGACGACGGGATGCGCGTTGCTCCAGTCGTAGAGGTTCGGCGACGTCGCGTGGCCGAGCGCGATTTCGTTCGCGGCCGGCTCGCTCGTGTCGTGACGGATGTAGAAGATGTGATACGCGCCGTTGTCGTCCTTGAGGATCGTGAAGTCCTTGGGGCGATAGCCGGGGTCGGGGAAGAACTGATTCGCGGTGCCGATGATCTGCCCCTCGTTCGCGCGAGCGGCGGTCGGCCAGGCGACGGCCAGAGCCAGACCGAGAGCGAGGAGCGTCGAAGCCGGGTTCCGCGGAAGATCTCGGGTGCGGGGGCGGGGCGTCGGGGACGGGTTCGCGATTGGAGTCACGAGGGGTCTCCTTTCCGAACGGACGAATCTCGATGCTGCGGGGGGGGAAGCGCCCTTTGGGGCAAGGGAGCTTCTAGTGCCGATGGTGTCGCCGCGTCAAGGCCTTGTGTGTCTCGCCTCCGCGCGGCGCCGCATTGCCGTTGTGCGGCTTCGCGCCCGCCCCTATGCTTCGCGGCCTTGAGAGGGCCCCCGCAACGGGGACCCCATCGGATAGGAAGGAGAGCGCGATGAGCGGCGTGAACAAGGTGATCCTGGTCGGCAATCTGGGCGCGAATCCCGAGATGCGCTTCACCCAGGGAGGGCAGGCGGTCGCGAACCTGCGGCTGGCCACGACCGAGAAATGGACCGACAAGAGCGGTCAGAAGCAGGAAGCGACCGAGTGGCACCGCATCGTGGTGTGGGGCAAACAGGCCGAGATCGTGGGCCAGTACCTGACCAAGGGGCGGCAGATCTTCGTCGAGGGCAGCATCCGCACCCGCCAGTGGCAGGACAAGGAAGGCCAGAAGCGCTTCACCACCGAGATCGTGGCCCGCAACATCCAGATGTTGGGCGGCCGCAGCGAGTCCCGGCCGGATGACGTGGGCGCGACGGTGCCTCCGGACGACTCGGTCGGCGCCGACTTCGGCGGTGGACCGGACGACGATATTCCGTTTTGAGCATCAGAGGGGTTGCGCGCCGCCCAGCCGGCGGCGCCGAACTCTTGTCGGGGGCGTCCAGGTCTCGACGGGGGCTGTGAATCATAGAGTGCAGGCCGGGGACCCGTGTCCTCGTCAAAAAAACGGGAACATTCATCTGCCAACGAGCAGATGGCTCTCGCTGCCTAACTAGCAGCGACGGTCGCTCGCACCCCGCCTGTGGGATGCGATGCGAGCGTCAAACAAACGCAGGCTGGTCCAAAGCCCTCGCTCGTGGGCCGCGGACGAGATCCAATCGAGCTGGCGCGTCGCTGATCCCGCCGGTCGGAGCGGAAACGCGCGAGACTCAAACGGCCGGACACGCCTGTAGGACTCTCTGAGAATCGGCTTTCGGACGCGGGTTCGATTCCCGCCGCCTCCACCAATACCGCCAATCGGCGCGGGCCCGTCGGCCCGCGCCGCGGCTTTTGAGGCCGCGATGACGGGCTTTTTTCGGCTTGCAGCCCCACCGCCCGGTGACTAGTCTCGCGCGTTCCGTGAACGGGGGCCTGGCGACTTTGAGCGGGCGTCTGGCCGGGGTTCGCGAGCGGATCGCCGCGGCCGCCCGGCGTTCGGACCGTGCCCCGGATGCGGTCCGCCTGGTCGCGGTCACGAAGACCGTCCCGCCCGACGTCGTGGCCCAGGTCGTCGCACTCGGGGTGCGTGACCTCGGCGAGAATCGAGTACAGGAAGCGGATCGGAAGATCCAGGAAGTGGGAAGGACCGCGCCCGACGGCGCGCCGCTTCACTGGCATCTGATCGGCCACCTGCAGAGAAACAAAGCCGGCCGCGCGGTGGAGCTGTTCGACCGCATCCATGGCGTGGACGGGCTCGAAGTGGCCGAGGCGCTGTCGCGCCGCGCCGCGAGCGCCGGGCGCCGGCCGCGCATCCTGATCGAAGTGAACGTGAGTGGGGAGGCCAGCAAGTTCGGCGTCGCGCCGGAAGCGCTGCCCGAGCTGCTCGAATCCGTTTCCGCGCTCACAGGGCTCGAACTCGAGGGGCTGATGACGGTGGGCCCGCCGGTGCGCGAGCCCGGGGAGAGCCGGCCGCACTTCGCCCGCCTGCGCAATTTGCGCGACGCGGCCGAAGTCCGGCTGCATCGGAAGCTCCCCGAATTGTCGATGGGCATGAGCGGCGACTTCGAAGTGGCGGTCGAGGAAGGCGCGACGCTGGTCCGCGTGGGAAGCGCGCTGTTCGGAGCGCGCGGCTAGTTCGGAGGTATCGGATGTTCGTGTTCGGCAACCTGCTGTCCACGCTGGCCGGGCTCATCCACATCGTGGTCAACGGGCTGATGCTGATCGTGTTCATCAACGCGCTGCTGTCGTGGGTGCGCCCCGACCCCGGCAATCCGATCGTGATGTTCCTGGACCGGGTCAGCGACTTCGTGTGCAACCCGATCCGGCGGCTGTTCCCGACGGTGATGTCGGGCATCGATTTCGCGCCGTTCATCGCCATGCTGCTGCTGTGGGCCATCGACAACTTCGTGGTGAAGACGCTCAGCGACATGGCGATTCGCATGGGATGACGGCCCAACTGCGGGTGCGCGTGCATCCGGGCGCGCGGCAGGAGGGGCTGGTCGGGCGCATGGGCGACGGGACGCTGAAGCTGGCGGTGCGCGCGGCCCCCGAGGGTGGCAAGGCGAACCGTGCGGTCGAGGCGCTGCTCGCCGAGGCGCTCGCGATCGGCGCGAAGCAGGTGACGGTGGTGCGCGGCGCATCCGCGCGCACGAAGACGGTGGCGATCGAAGGACTGTCGCCCGAGGAAGTCGAGCGGCGCATCGCCGCTCGGCTGGCCGGGCGCGAGGGAAGCGAAGGGGAGAGCGAATGACGGTCGAGTTGCGCAGCCGGATCGAGGAGGCGGCCGACGCCGTGCGCCAGCGCGTCAAGGGCGCGCCGCGCGTCGGCATCATCCTCGGCACCGGGCTCGGCGATTTCGCGGACGCGCTCGAGCGTCCGACGGTCATCGCGTATCGCGACATTCCGCACTTCCCGCTCTCGACGGTCGAGAGTCACGCCGGCGAACTGCACGTCGGCACGCTGGCCGGCAAGACCGTCGCGATCATGAAGGGCCGCGTGCACTACTACGAGGGCTACACCATGCAGCAGGTGGCCTTCCCGGTGCGCGTGCTCAAGGCCATCGGCTGCGACACCCTGATCGTGACGAACGCGGTCGGCGGCATGAATCCGAACATGACGCCGGGCTCGATCGTGGTCACCACGGATCACATCAATCTGATGGGCGACAATCCGCTCATCGGCCCGAACGACGAATCGCTCGGCCCGCGCTTCCCCGACATGAGCGAGCCGTACGCGCGGCCGCTCGTCGCGCTCGCCGAAGCCGTCGCGCTGGATCTCAAGATCGCCCTGCAGCGCGCCGTGTTCGTGGCCGTGCCCGGGCCGAATCTCGAGACCGCCGCGGAGTACCGGTTCCTGCGCTGGATCGGAGCCGATGTGGTGGGCATGTCGCTCGTGCCCGAGAACCTCGCTGCGGTGCACGGCGGCCAGCGTGTGCTGGCGTTCAACGTCGTCACCGACGCGTGTCTGCCTGACAACCTCCATCCGGTGAACATTCCTCAGATCCTGGCCACGGCCGGGCGCGCCGCGCCCGTGCTGATGCGTCTCGTGACCGAGGTCGTGCGCCGGCTCGAAATTTCCGAGTAGGGGTCCCGCTCGTTCCCGTGGACCCGGATCAGGAAGGAGTCACAAATGGCAGCGTCGCGTAAGTCGTCGGCCCGACCGGGCAAGGCGGGCAAGCCGAACCGTTCGAGCGCGTCCTCACGCTCCAAGCCCGCGAAGTCCGCGAAGGCCGCAAGGCCCGCGGTGAAGAAGAGCAAGCCGGCGGAGACCAAGGCGAAATCGAAGGTCGCCGCCAAGGTCGTCGCCAAGGCGACGCCCAAGAAGGGCGCGAAGCCGGCCGTCAAGGTCGTGCCGGCGAAGCCGGTCAAGGCCCGGCCGATCAAAGGCGTGGCCCGCGTGCTGCCGCCGCCTGTGGTGCGTCCGATCGGCGTGCTGCCGCCCGAGTCGCGCGCCCGTACCAGCGATCGTCCGCCGGTCGCCGCCAAACCGAAGGTCGTTCCGGCCGCGCCGGCTCGTTCGACCCCCGTGCCCAACACCCCTCAGGGAGCGCAACGCGTGACGGAGAAGGACCTGAAGGAGTTCGAAGAGCGCCTGCAGACCGAGCGGCGCAAGATCGAGAAGGAAATGGGGCACCTGGAAGCCACGGTGCTCAAGGTGAACCCGCGTGACAGCGCCGGCGATCTGAGCGGCTACTCGTTCCACATGGCCGATGCCGGCACGGACGCGATGGAGCGCGAGAAGGCGTTCTTGTTCGCGTCCACCGAAGGCCGCCTGCTGATGGAGATCACCGAGGCCCTGCGCCGTCTGTATCGCGGCGAATACGGCACGTGCGAATCGTGCGGCAATCCGATCGCGCGGGCGCGGCTGGAGGCCATGCCGCACGCGCGGCTGTGCGTGTCGTGCAAGGAGAAGGAGGAGCGGGCCGGCCGGAGCGCGCAGTGAAAGGCCGGTTGATCGGCGGGGCGGCCATCGCCGCCATCGTCGTCGTGCTCGACCAGATCACCAAGCGCTGGGCCAGCGCCACGCTGGCCACGCGCGCTCCCGTTCCGGTGATCGGTGAGCTGGTGCGCCTCACGTACACGCGCAATCCCGGCGTGGCGTTCGGGCTCGGCGCCGGCACGCACTTTCCATTCTGGATCTTCTCGATCGCGGCGGTCATCGCCATCCTGGTCATGGTGGCGCGCCAGCCCGCGCAGCGCCGCGCGCGCCACATCGCGCTCGCGCTCATTCTCGGCGGCGCGATCGGCAACCTGATCGACCGCGTGATCAGCGGCGAGGTCGTCGACTTCATCGAGATCGGCTGGGGGCGCTGGCACTGGCCGGTGTTCAACGTCGCCGACTCGGCCGTCAGCATCGGCGTCGTGCTGTTCGCGCTGACCTGGTCGCGTCGCGCCGGGCACGCCGCCGAGTCCGACGATCCTTCCGCGGAGTGGAGCGATGCCCGAACTGAAGGTGAAGGCGACGGACACGGGGGAGCGACTGGATCGATTCCTCGCCACGGCGCAGACGGACCTCTCGCGTAGCCAGATCCAGCTCCTGATTCGCGCCGGCCGCGTCGAGGTGAACGGCGGGGCCGCGCGCGCGTCGCACAAGCTGCGCGAGGGCGACACGGTCGCGTACCGCCCGCCCGAGCCTCGCGTGCTGGCGCTCGAGCCCGAGGACATCGCGCTCAGCGTCGTCCACGAGGACGCCGACCTCCTGGTGCTCGACAAGCCCGCCGGCCTCGTCGTCCACCCGGGCGCCGGCGTGTCGCGCGGGACGCTCGTGCACGCGCTGCTGCACCGCCATCCCGGAATCGCCGACGTCGGCGGCGAGGGGCGGCCCGGCATCGTGCACCGGCTCGACAAGGACACGTCGGGCCTCATGGTGGTGGCGCGCACGCCGCGCGCCTACCGCGCGCTCGTCGAGATGATCCGCCGTCGCGAGGTGCATCGCACGTATCGGGCGCTGGTGTGGGGCGCGCCGCGCGCCGAACGCGGCGAAGTCGCGGCCGCGATCGGCCGGGATCCACGCAACCGCAAGCGCATGGCGGTGGTCCAGGGCGGCGGCAAGCCCGCGCGCTCGCACTGGCGGGTGATCGAGCGTTTCGGGCGCGCCACGCTGCTCGAAGTGGCCCTCGATACCGGCCGTACCCACCAGATTCGCGTGCACCTCGAGTCCATCGGGCTGCCCATCGTCGGCGATCGCGTGTACCGGGGTCGCGGCAATCAGCAGTTGCGGGCCGTGGAAGCGCAGCGTAGCCTTGCCTCCGCGGTGTTCGCGGGCCTCGACCGGCAGGCTCTGCACGCCGCACGACTGGAGTTTCGCCACCCTGAAACCGGGGAGCGGCTCCGTTTCGAGTCCCCGGTGCCCGACGATTTCGCCCAAGCGCTCCGCCTCTTGGCGGAGGACCGCGACCGAGCGCGCGGCTAGGTGACGCCCATGTCCAGACCGTCCACGTCCCCCGAGATCATCGAGTTGCGCATGCCCAGCAGGCTGGAGCTGCTCGGCGTGCTCGATCGGGTGGCGGCGTCCCTGTGCGAGCGGCTGGAGTTCGACGACGACACGTCGTCCCAGGTCAGCATGTCGGTGATCGAGGCCGGCACGAACGCGATCCAGCACGGACACCAGCGCGACGCCAGCAAGGTCGTCGACGTGACGTTCACCGTCCTGCCCGACGCCATCGACATCAAGGTCCGCGACACCGGCAAGGGCTTCAAGCCGAGCCCGGTCAACGGCGACGTCACGTCGCCCGAACACCTGTTCGACGCACGCGGCCGCGGGATCTTCATCATGCGCACGTGCATGGACCAGGTGGAGTTCTCGTTCGACGCGAGTGGCACGGTGTGCCACCTCCTCAAGCGCCGCCCGACGCCGGTCCCCTGAGACGCGCATGGGGCGCATCCTCGCCGTGGATTGGGGCGAGAAACGCATCGGCCTCGCCGTGAGCGATCCCTCCGGCATCATCGCCACCGGCCTCAAGACCGTCGAGGCGCGGAGCCCCGACGACGCCATCATGCGCGTCGCCGCGGTGGCCGCGGCCGAGGACGTCGCGCGCATCGTGGTCGGGCTGCCGCTGCTCATGTCCGGCGAGCGCGGCGAGGCGGCCGAGCTGGCGCAGCGCTTCGCGGACGGACTCGAGAAGCGCTCGGGACTGCCGGTCGACACGTACGACGAACGCCTGACCTCGGCGATCAGCCAGCGCCGGCTGCGTGAAGTCGGGGTGCGCACCGGGCACGCCCGGGCCCGCGTGGATCAGGGCGCGGCGGTGGCGCTGCTCGAGTCCTACCTGCTTCGCCTCAAGTCACGGCCCGCGCCGCCCGATCCCTAGCTCGTGGCGTTCCCTCTGATCGGCGATCGCAAGCTGTCCCCGCGCGAAGGCGCTCCCGCGCCCTGGCGCCGCCCGTTCCGGCCGCGGCGCTGGGCGCTACTGCTGCTGCTGGTCGCGGGCTGCGCGGTGGCCGCCGACCTGTTCCTGCCGGCTGGACCGTTCCCGCCCGACGAGCGGCGCGTCGTGCTCGTCCAGCGCGGCGAGACGCTGCGCGGCGTGGCGGAGGAGCTGCACCGCGTCGGTCTCCTGCGCGGCACGCTGGGATTCCAGGCGCTCGCCCGGCTCATGCATCTCGATCGCAGCATCAAGGCCGGGCAGTACGCGTTCCGGCTCGGCATCTCGGTGCCGGCGCTGCTGCGCGCGTTCGCGCGCGGCATGAGCGGGCTCAACCTCATCACGATTCCCGAGGGGCTGACGACGAGCGAGATCAGCGTGCTGCTCTCGAACCGGCTCGGCGTGCCCGTCGCCGCCTTCGATTCGCTGGCCCACGACCGCACGTTCCTCGACTCGCTCGGCGTCACCGCGCCCAGCATCGAGGGCTATCTCGCGCCGAACTCGTACGAGTTCCTGCCGGGCACGTCCCCCGAGGTCGCGTTCCGCACCATGGCGGCGCGCCAGCACGAAGTGCTGCTGAAGGCCAGCGAGGGGCGCGATTCGCTGCCGCTGGGCTTGAGCCTGCATCAGGTGCTGACCCTGGCCTCGATCGTCGAGGCCGAGGCCCAGGTCGACGAAGAGCGCCCGCGCATCGCGCGCGTCTACCTGAACCGGCTGCAGATCGGCATGCGCCTGCAGGCCGACCCGACGGTCTCGTACGGGCTCGGCCTCGGGCCCCGCTCGCACCTGTTCCTGCGCCAGCTCAAGTCGGACTCGCCGTTCAACACCTACATGGTGACCGGGCTGCCGCCCGGTCCCGTGTGCAATCCGGGCACCGCCAGCATTCGCGCGGTCATCGATCCGCTTCCCGACATCCGCGATCTGTACTTCGTGGCGCGCGGCCAGGGCCGGCACCTGTTCGCCGAGACCTACCAGCAGCACCTGAAGAACATCGCGTTCGTGCGCACCGCATCGGTGCCCGAGCCCGATCCGCTCATCACCGCGCACATGCTCGACTCGGTCGTGGCGCCGGCGCCGCGCGTGGACACCGCGACGACCGCCTCCGCGCACGGGGCGGCGCACGGCAAGGGCGCGACGCCGGCGACGTCCGTCGCGCACGAGAAGCCGGTGGCGGCGAAGTCGGGCACGCCCGCATCACAGCCCGCGGAGACGGCGCCCGCGTCCGCCGAAAGATCGTCGGCCGCGAAAGCCGGCGCCGCGAGCACGGCGTCGTCGAAGAAGTCGACGTCCGCGCCCGCGTCGGCCGCCTCCGCGAAGAAGTCCGCGACGTCGGCGAAGGCCGACACCACGGTCAAGCGCGCGTCGGCCCAGCGGACGTCGCGCCCGGCGGCGGACACGACGCACGCGCATCGGCGCAAGCCGAAGCCCGCGGCTTCCGGCTCCAGGCCGCGCACGACGTCCGCGCACGCCGACTCCACGCGCACGCGCGCCAAATAGACCCAGCGTCAGCCAAAGAGACCCAGCGCCGGACGCGGGAAGGTCGACCGCGCCCGAGCCGCCTGGGCAAAGCGTCGGCGTCGCCACGATTCCGCTTTTCATCGCGCGCTCGCGTGGTACTACCGGGGCTGGTCACGCGATGGTCCCGGGCGCCGGGGCGAAGTGGAGGGCGATATGCGAAAGCGTCGTTCGTGGTTCGTGGCACACGCGCCGGCTCGGCTGGCGTTTCTGATCGCGCTCATGGGCCTCGTCGCTTCGACGCCGGCGCGCGCCGACGTCGAGGGCGAAGCGCCACCGATGCCGCCGAGCGCGAAGACGACGCAACTTCCGGAAGGCTTCGCCCGCACGAACGGCGGGCGCGTCGTCAGCACGGCGCGTGTGGCCACGACCGGGAAGGCGCCGGTCGTCATCAGCACGTGGGACGCCACGCACCAGCGTCTCGACGTTCCGCCCGATCCTCACGGCGCCATGGGGCCGGACGGATTCCTGAGATCGATCAACGCATCGCTCGTGTACTACCGGAAGAACGGCCACCTCGTCTGGGAGGCGACGCCCCTCGTCGATCTCGTCCCGCAGGAGCAACTCGGGCTCGGGATCGATCCGCGCGTTCTCTACGACCCGGGCTGCGGGCGGTTCTTCGTGATCTTCCACTCCTACCGGAACGAGCCGCCGTACCAATCGTTCATCGACGTGGCCGTCTCCAAGAATTCCGATCCGGCGAGCAACGGGGCCGCCGACTGGTTCTCGTACCGCTTCGAAGTCACGGACTCGGTCGGCTCCACGAAGTACGCCGCCGACCTTCCCAGCATCGGCTTCGACGCGCAGGGCGTGTACATCACGGCCGACATGTTCTCGTTCCCGTTGGACGGCTTCAGCGAGTTCCGCGACTGTATCGTCATGTCGCTCGACAAGGCCCAGCTCATCAGCGGCACGGCCTCGATGAAGCTCGTGCGCACGCCGGACATCTCGGGCGCCTTCGCGCTCGCGCCGATGTCGGTGGTGGGAGACGTCGGGCCCGGCAACGTCGCGTACTTCGGCGAGATCGACTTCTCGAGCACGACCGGGGTCCGCGTGTGGGCGCTGTCGGATCCGCTCGGGACCCCGACGCTCACGTCGGCCGACGTGTCGGTGCCGAACCACGGCGGCGCGATCAGCGGCGCGCCGCAGAGCGGCACGAGCGTCGCGCTCGATACCCAGAGCCCGCGCACCCAGGGGAACGGCTTCTGGCGCGACGGCGCGATGTGGTTCTGTCACACCGCGGGCGGCTCCGCGGGCCGGGCCATCGTCTACTACTACAAGGTCGCGACGAACGGTTTCCCCTCGAGCGCGCCGACGCTCGCCGAGTCCGGATTCTTCGACGGCGGGCCCGGCGTCTGGGACTTCATGCCCACGATCGGCGGCAACGCCAAGGGCGACGTGTGCGTCGTGTTCACCCAGTCGTCGTCCAGCCAGTTCCCAACCGTCATGGTCGCGGCGCGCCAGGCAGGCGCCGACGCGTTCCCGGCGCCGATCGTGGTGCGCGCCAGCGACACGTTCTACAGCTCGACGGGCTCATTCGCGCGCTGGGGCGACTACGCGACGGTCGCGGTCGATCCCGCGGATTCGACGTTCTGGATCGGGAACGAGCTCGCCGGCAATTCAGCGCTCGCCGACCAGTACGACGTGGTGGTCGGGAACGTCGTGTTCCCCGACGATCAGCCGGGCTGGGTCGTGGGTGGCGTGCCGGTGCGCCGCGCGAGCACCGGCATCGCACGCCCGCGCGTCGTTCCCGATGGCGCGAACGGCGCGATCGTCGGCTGGATCGACGGCCGCTCGCCCGAATTCGCGACCGTCTTCCTGCGCCGGGTGCTGGCCACGGGAGCGATGGCGCCGGGCTGGCCGTACGACGGACTCGAAATCACGCCCGCGTCCGGCGCGAACGCCTCGGATCTGAGTCTGGTGAGCGACGGCGCGGGCGGAGCCTTCGTCGTGTGGAACTGGCTCGGCAGCGGCGTGCGCGTCACGCGC
>Ga0310810_10001789_pt1 | contig 22772 bp, 22 predicted proteins | sample NCmetagenome_FD_207641 | JGI IMG/M metagenome (GOLD analysis project Ga0310810, IMG submission 207641) | Soil microbial communities from experimental microcosm in Duke University, North Carolina, United States - NC | ecosystem: Engineered > Artificial ecosystem > Soil microcosm > Unclassified ... | reverse complement strand
CCATGCGTGGCCGTAAGAAGTTCCGCCCGGAGGACGAACGGCAGGCCGGTGCAACGATCGCTCGGTCGCCCTCCGGGAGAGAGGCCGCCGACTGTCGAGCGGCTCGACACTCGCCTGGCGCGCCCCGACACGCCGCGCTGCAGACCGCCGGATCGATTCCTAGCTTCCGCACGCAGTCGGGTCGGCGACGGGAGGCGGCGGGAGCACTATGTGGAAGGCGGCGGCGGCGGCGGTGGTCTCGTTCACGATGGGGGGCGCGGCGATGACGGTGCTGGGGACGCTGCTCGGGGGCTACGCAGAGCCCGCGGCACTCGGCCTCGCCGGCATCGGGCTCATGGCGTCCAGCCAGATCCTCGGTCACCAGCTCTTCGGCGCTCGTCAGGCCGAGGTGGCGCCTGCTCCGGAGTCCAAGGTCAGCGCCTGACGGGGGTGGCGAGTCGACGGAGGAACGCGGTTCCCGGTCCCGGTGGCCCGGCGTAGTCGCGCCCGGTTCCGGAGGGAGGTCCTGCGGACGTGAACGGCTCCCCCGGTGCCGAGCTGCCGGCCCTGCGGTGGATGCCGCGGGACGTCTCCGACGTGGACGACGTGCTCGGCCACGAGTGGCTCCTGACCAACGCGCTCGGCGGGTACGCCTCGGGCACCGTCGCCTGCTGCAACACGCGGCGGTACCACGGCCTCTTCGTGCCGGTGATCGGCGGCCGGGGCCGGGTGGTGATGCTCGGGCGGCTCACGGAGGAGGCGCGGATCGGAGATGCGCTGTATCGCCTCTCCGGCGCGGAGCATCCCGAGGGGCTGGACCTGCCCGGGCTGCCGCTGCTGCGTGACTTCCGGCTCGACGGTCTGCTGCCCAGCTGGGAATATGCGCTCGGCGAGGCGCGCCTCCGCCGGACCCTGGTCCTCGTGCACGGCGAGAACACCCTCTTCGCCGTGTACCGGCATCTCGGTGGCCCGCCCCTCGAGCTCCGGCTGCGGCCCTTCCCCACCTTTCGCGCGCACGACGTCGCGCCGGACGGCTCGGCCCCACCGCCCGTCCCCGTGCAGCTGCTGGACCTCCGCGTCACGCTGCAGCCCGCGCCCGAGGCGCCTCCGCTCCGGATGTCGATGCACGGCGACTGCGAGCGGGCCTTCGTCGGTCTTCCGGCGCGGAGCCGTCCGCTGGTCTACCGCCTGGAGCGAGCGCGCGGATATCCCAACCAGGACGAGCTCGCGAGCCCGGGGTACTTCGCGTGCACGCTCGAGCCCGGGGCGACGGTGGCGCTCGGCGCGACCATCGAGGGGTGGGACTGCCTGGAGCGCGACCCCCACCAGGTCATCGTGCTGGAGCAGCAGCGAGAGCAGAGGTTGCTGGAGCGCGCCGAGGCGCTCGCGCGCGAGGCCACCGCCGCCCGGCTCGTGCTCGCCGCAGACCAGTTCATCATCGCCCCCGCGAACCGGCCGGCCGACGAGGCCTGGGCCCGTGCGATCGGTCAGGACGCCCGGAGCGTCGTCGCCGGCTACCCCTGGTTCACCGACTGGGGACGGGACACGATGATCTCCCTGGAGGGGCTCACCCTCTGCACCGCCCGCGCACGCGAGGCGGCGGCCATCCTCCGCACCTTCCGCCACTACGTGAAGGACGGGCTCGTTCCCAATTACTTCCCCGAGGGCAAGGACGCGGGCGTGTACCACACCGCCGACGCGACCCTCTGGTTCTTCCACGCGCTGCAGCGGTACCTGGAGCACACCGCCGACGCCGGGCTGCTCCGGGAGCTCTGGCCGACGCTCGTGGACATCGTCCAGCACCACGTCGCCGGGACGCGCTTCAACATCCGCGTCGACCCCATGGACGGGCTGCTCTCGCAGGGTGCCGAGGGCTTCCAGCTCACATGGATGGACGCGAAGGTCGACGGGTGGGTGGTGACGCCCCGGCGAGGGAAGGCGGTGGAGATCAACGCCCTCTGGTTCAACGCGGTGTCGCTCATGGCGGACTGGGCCGCCGAGCTCGACCAGGACGCGGCGCCGTACCTCGCGGCCGCCGACCGCGCGCGGACGTCGTTCAACCACCGCTTCTGGAACCCAGCGACCGGCTGCCTCCTGGACGTGGTGGACGGACCGGGCGGCGACGAGCCGAAGATTCGCCCCAACCAGATCCTCGCCATCAGCCTCACCCACCCGGTGCTGGACCGGAGCCGCTGGGAGCCGGTGCTGCGCGTCGTGCAGGAGCAGCTCTCCACCCCGATGGGCCTGCGCACGCTGTCCCCGCGCGATCCGGACTTCAAGCCGACGTACGACGGCGACCTCCGCGCGCGCGACGCTGCCTACCATCAGGGCACGGTGTGGCCGTGGCTGCTCGGCCACTACGTCGACGCGTGGCTGAAGCTGCGGCCGGACCGGGTGCTCGCCCGCGACATGGTGCTCGGCCTCGAGGCCAGCCTGCGCACCGGGTGTCTCGGGCAGATCGGCGAGATCTTCGACGCCACCTCCCCCTTCCAGCCGCGAGGCTGCTTCGCCCAGGCCTGGAGCGTGGCCGAGACGCTCCGGGTGTGGCTCGCGACGCGCTAGGCCTGCCGACGGCGATCCGGACGCATGGACGCCAGGCGGGAATCCGCTCGTGCCGCCGCGGACGCTCCGCGCAGCGCCCCGGCTCCCCAGGGTTCCGCACCGGCACCCTGGTCAACACATTGAGGCCGTTCAACTCGATCCAGGAGGAAGGATTCATGACACTCACGCATCGGCTCGCGCTGGCCGGGATGTTCGCCGCCGCCGCCGCGTTCGCGCAGACGGGCACTCCGAGCACGGGCTCGGCCGAGACGGGCAAGAGCGCCGCCAAAAGCGACGTCAAGATGAGCCCGTCCGCCGTCCTCTCGATGATCCACCAGGTGAACCAGGACGAGATCAAGCTGGGGAAGAGCGCCCAGGCCAAGGCCCAGAGCGACAAGGTCAAGGACTACGCCAAGGACATGGTCGACGACCACACCGCCCTCGACAAGAAGCTCACCGACTTCGTGCAGAAGGAGGGCAACGGCAAGCTGACCCTCTCCTCGAGCCAGATCCCGGCGAGCAAGCTGAAGGAGATGAAGCACTCGAGCGCGGCGACCGTGCACACGCTGAGCTCCGCCACCGGGGCCGCCTTCGACCGCGAGTACGTCTCGGCCATGCTCAAGGGCCACGACGCGGTGCTCTCGGACCTCGACGCGGCGCTGCCCTCGCTGGAGTCGAAGGCCAAGCTCCACGACTTCGTCTCGGACGCCCGGGACAAGGTGAAGGACCATCGCGACCACGCCAGGGACCTCCTGAAGGACCTCGAGGGCACCACGGCCACCGGCGGGAGCGGGATGCAGGGGAGCGGCGCGACGACGGGTGCCCGCGACACGGCGCCGCAGTCGGTGGGTGGCGGCGCGCCCGGAGCGACCACCGGAACTCGCGCCACCGGCACCACCTCGACGACTCCTCCGGACCCCGGGACCACGACCGCTCCCAGCACCACCGGCAGCGGCGGCCGCTAGTCGCCGGCAGCAGCCTGCGGCCCCCGGAGCACGCCGAGCGCGTTCCGGGGGCTTCCTTCGTGCGGGCGCCGCGCTAGGCTGCCGGGCCTTCCGTGGCTGCCCACTGGCTGATCAAGAGCGAACCGTCGGCCTACGCCTTCGCCCGCCTCCAGGCCGACGGCCGGACCGAGTGGACCGGGGTCCGCAACTTCGAGGCGCGCAACAACCTGCGCGCGATGGCCGAGGGTGACCTCTGTCTGTACTACCACTCTACCGAGGAGAAGGCCGTGGTCGGCATCGCGCGGGTCTCGCGCTCGGCGCGGCCGGACCCGACGGCGCCCGGCGAGGACTGGGCCTCGGTCGAGGTCGAGCCGGTCGAGCCGCTCGCCGCGCCGGTGACGCTCGAGCGCATCCGGGCCGATCCCGCGCTGAAGGACTTTCCCCTGGTGACCCGCGGCCGCCTCAGCGTCGCGGCGGTCACCCCGGCACAGTACGCGCGGGTCCTCGCCCTCTCGCGCCAGCGCGGAGCGACCCGGACCGCGCCACCGAATCGCCGTGCGCCCCGCCGCCCGGCATCCCGACGGCCCGCCGCGCGACGGCCTCGCGCTCGCTGAGCAACGCCGGCCTCGAGAACGGACGAACCGGATCGCGCGAGCACCGGGTCCGCCGGGCAGCGTGGTCTCGCGAACACGGAAAGGCGAGCGGCCCGGACACGGCCGAGGCCACGGCTCACGCGCTCAGCTGAGCACCGGCGTCTGAACCACGTCGGGAGGGGCGACCGCCCGGAACGCGGCGGCGATCAGACCCCGCGCGTTCCCCTGGACGTCCGGAAAGGCCGCGCACCCGATGGACACCGCGGTGCGGACGACCCGGCCGTCCACCTGGAAGCGGGCGCGCTCGAAGCGGTCCGTCAGCCGCGCCCGCAGCCAGGGCAGGCCCTCGTGCGGGGTGGACGGCAGGAGCACCGCGAACCGGTCGTCGGCCACCCGGGCCACCGCGTCCGCCTCCCGGCAGGACTGGAGCAGCACCGCGCTCGCGTAGAGCACCAGGCGGTCCGCCATTCCCCGGCCGAAGTTTCGCCTCAGGTGCCGGAAGCCTTGCAGCTCGATCCCCAGCACCGCGAACCCGCCGCCGTGACGCTCGCAGCGCAGCAACTCCTGTTGAACGAAGGCGGTCATCGCTCGCCGCGTCCAGGTCTCGGTGAGCCGGTCGCGGAGGCCGGCCACCTCGTCGTCCGCCGGACGCGCGGTGCGCCGCACCGCCTCGCGGAAGCGGAGCAGCCCGCGCACCCGGGCGACCAGCTCGCGCGTCTCGAGCGGCTTGCAGAGCGCGTCCACCCCGTGGCCCCGCTCGAGGACGTGCAGCCGCAGCTCCGGGTCCGGCGCGTCGAGCAGGTAGACGAAGGGCACCGCGTCCTTCGACAGCTTCTGGAGTCGCCGGGCGACCGCCACCGACGAGAAGCCGGGAGCATGCGTCGTCATCAACACGACCTGAGGCCGGAAGAGCGTCCACAGCGGAAGCGCCGCCTCGGCGCTCCCCAGCGCGACGACCTGAAGGCCGGCCTCCCGGAGCGCCTCGACCACCTGGGTTCGGGACGCCTCGGATTCGTCCACCACCAACACCCGGGGCGTGTGTGGGTCGTGCTGGGGCACGGTCGTTTTTCCAGGGACGCCTCGGCCGGCATCCGTCAGAAGTTCAGGCTCCGGCTCCCCTGCGGGGGGCGCTGGAGGGGTCCTACGCAACGCTCGTGCCACGCAACCGTGACTCGAGTTCCGCGGGGTCCACCCGGAGCCTCGCGATCTCCTCGCCGTCCACCGTGACCACCGGCACCGCGTGTCGGTAGCGCTCCCAGGTGTCGGCGCCGTCCCGGATGTCCACGACCTCCTGGACGAAATCGACCCGGGTCCGGATTTCCTCGAGCACCCGCTGGGCCTGTGCGCACAGGGAACAGCGGGGTTTCGTGTAGATCCGGACCGTCACGCCTGTGACACTAGCGCTCATGCGCGGCCTTCTGGGCGACCTGGCGACGATGCCCCTGCGAGATCTGGTGGCCTACCTGGGCAACCGGAAGGCAACCGGAACGCTGCTGGTCGAGGGGCCCAACGAGCGCCACCACGTCGTGATCAGCGAGGGCGCCGTCATCCAGGCCGGAAGCAACGCGCCCCGGGAGTACCTCGCCCAGTTCCTGATGAACATGGGGATGATCACCGAGGACGAGTACACCGAGGCCTTCCAGCAGCAGCTGGCCACCAAGGTGGCCCTGGGAAAGATCCTCGTCGACTCGGGAAAGGTCCCCGAGGACGCGATCCGCAACGCGCTCTCGCTCAAGTTCCGCGAGGCGCTGCTGGGCTGCTTCGACTGGAGCGACGGCCGCTTCACCTTCACCCCGGGCGACACCCCCACCACGGTGCCGGGGCTGGACGTGAGCGTGAGCCTGCTCGACATCCACCGCGAGGCCGACCTCCGCCAGACCGCGTGGCGCGCGATCCGCGAGGTGTTCCCGACCGGCCGGGTCCGCCTTCGCCTCGATCGCGAGCAGCTCGCCGCGCCGCCCGAGCCCGGGAGCCTGGACGACCGGTTGTACACGCTCATCGACGACGGAGCGACCATCGACGACCTGGTGCTCGGGCTCCACTCCACCGACTTCTTCCTCTACCAGCGCCTCTTCGCCCTGCACCGGCTGGGAGCCATCTCGGTCATCCCCACCGAGTCTCCGACGGTGCCCACCGAGGTGCCGGAGGTGCTGGGCAGCGAGCAGGGGCCGGAGGAGATCCTCCGCGCCGCCGAGGCCTTCTACGCCTCGGGGAACGTGGCCGACGCCGCTGCCCTCGCCCGCCGCGCCTACGAGGTCTCGCCCTCGGCCCAGACCGCGAACTTCCTCCGCCAGGCCGAGGCCGCGCTCTCCGACCAGCTCAAGGCCGAGCTGCTGCACGGCGGGAAGGTGCCGCGCCTCAAGGTCTCCACCGGCCTGGTGCGGCAGATGCCCCTGAGCGCCCCCGAGCGCTATCTCCTGTCGCGCATCGACGGGCTGCGGACGGTCGAGGCCATCGTCCAGGTCTCGCCCATCCACGAGCTCGACGCGCTCCGCTGCTTCAAGGGCTTCGTCGAGCAGGGGCTGATCGAGCTTCGCTGACCGAGGCGAGCCGGCTCGAGCCGCCCACCGCCTCCAGCCCCAGCCGCATCGCCTCGCGGGCCAGCCACGGAGCCCGGATCCGCCACCGCGGCTCGTTCACCACCACCGCCGCCACCGCCACCCGGGGCGATTCCCGCGGCGCGAAGCCCACGAACCACGAGTAGTCGCGGAAGGGATTCCGGTCCGCCAGCGAGCCGGTCTTCCCCACCGCGCCCCGCAGCTCGCGGAGCCGGAAGAACCGGCGCGCCGTCCCGTGGGTCACGGTCTCCTCCATCATGGCGGTGAGGGCGCTGGCCCGCTCCTCGCTCAGCACCCGCTCCGGATCCGGCGCGGTCGCGAGGTCGCGCTCGAACAGGATGGGCGAACGCCACAGGCCGCCATTGGCCGCGACCGAGGCAATCAGTGCGCCGTGCAGCGGGGAGAGGAACACGTCCCCGAACCCTGCTCCGGTCCGGGCGAGCTCCAGCGGCTCGTCCGGCACCGCTGCCAGGGACGGCTCGGTGGGGATGGCGAAGGGAATGGGCCGGTTGAAGCGGAAGAGGTCGGCGGCGGCGCGGAGCTTGCCCGCGTCGAGGTAGCGGTGGGTCAGCTTGGCGAAGACCACGTTCGCGCTCCGCCCCAGCGCCTCGGAGAGGCTCACGCACTCGTGATCTCGGGTCGAGTCGGCCAGCAGCGACTCGCTCACCCGCCGCTTCCCCCCGTGGTAGCAGGACTCGTCGTCGGGGCGGACACCCTCGTCGAGCAGCGCGCTCGCGGTCACCAGCTTGAAGACGCTCGCGGCGGGAAAGACCGCCTTGACCGGGAGTCCGCGGAGCCCTGGGGCCGCCTCGCTGTGCTCCACCATCGCCAGCACCCGTCCGGTGGAGGGCTCGAGCACCACCACCGCCGCCCAGGGCGTCTGGTAGTCGGCGAGCGTCCGGCGGAGGCTCTCCTGGATCGAGGGAACGAGGGTGAGTGCCGCCTCACCCTCGGGGCCGGTCACCATGTACCGGGCGCCGTCGCGGTGCGCGCGCGCCAGGAGGTCCTCGGACGGGCTGAGCGGGCGCACCGAGGCGAGGGGCGGCGTCTTCACCCGGCTGGGCACGGAGAGCGGCGCGGCCGCGACGGGAGCGGGCTCGGGGAGCTCGTCCGGTGCGGGGACGACGGCTCCGGGGAGCGTGGTGGGATCGAGCGCCTCGTCCTCGGGGGTGAAGCCGGTGAGCAGCACGGCGAGGAACGCGACAGGGAGCGCAGCGCGCATGTCCCGCCATGGTACGACGGGAACTCGGAGGCGGTGAAGACTTCGGCCGGTCTCCTCTGGTAGGCCCTGAGCCCACGTTGAGCCCCCTCCTCGAGACGCTGGCGGTGACCCGGACCGAGCTGCTCCGGATCCTCCGGAACGCCCGGGTGCTGGTGCTCCTCCTCCTCTTCGGCACTTGCACCGCGCTCATCGGCCTGGTGGTGGGTCTCCTCACCCGGAGCCTTGACACGCAGGGACCCGAGGCCGCCGCGGCAGCCTCCGCCGGGATCCTCGGGTTCCTGGTGGGCGAGGACGGCGCGGCCCTGCAGCATCTCTCCGAGCTCCCGCTGCTGGTGCCGCTCGTGTTCCGCGCCACCCTCATCTTCCTCCCGCTCTTCATCGCGCTCCTCGGGTACGACCAGCTCAGCGGGGAGGTGTCGACCGGCAGCGTTCGCTACCTCGCGGTGCGCTCGCGGCGGGGGAGCATCCTGATCGGGAAGTTCCTGGCGCAGGCGCTGGTCATGGGAGTCCTGCTGGCGCTGGTGCTGCTCGGCCTGTTCGTCGCGGGCGCAGGGCTCCGGCCCGGGCTCGACCTCGTCGGCTACGCCGCGGCGGCAGGACGGTTCTGGATGGGCGGGGTCGCGTTCGCCTTCGGGTACCTCGCGCTCACCGCGCTGTCCTCGGCGCTGACCTCGGGCCCGGGGAGCAGCCTGCTCCTGAACGTGGGTGCGCTGTTCGGCTTCTGGCTGCTCGATGCCATCGGCGGGCGAGCGGCGCTGCTCCACCGGATGGGCGGGGCGGCCTCCTGGACCGAGGCGATTCGCTGGCTGTCGCCGTCGGCGTACGCCTCGGGCGTGCTCGGCTCGTCCTCGGCCCTGCTGACCTCGGCGGCGGCGTACGGGACGTTCGGCGCCCTCTTCCTCGCAGCGGCCTGGCTGGTGTTCCGGGCCCGGGACCTGTGAGGACCGTGGACGCCGCGCTCAGCTTCGACGGGGTGACGAGGCGCTACGGAAGCACGGTGGCGCTCGACCGGGTGAGCTTTCAGGTGCGTCCGGGGAGCTGCCACGGCCTGGTGGGTCCGAACGGCGCCGGCAAGACGACGACCTTCGCGCTCGCCGCCGGGTTCCTGCGCGCCGGCACAGGGACCATCCGGGTGCTGGGGAGGGAACCGCGCGACAGGGGGCCTCACCGTCCCCGCATCGGGGTGCTGCCGCAGGACGCGGCCCTCCCCGCCTATCTCGACGTGGGTACGCTGCTCACCACCTGGGCGCGCCTCTCCGGGGACCCGCGGCCGGAGGCCGCCGCGCGGGTGGCGCTCGAACGGGTGCAGCTGCCCGAGGCATGGGACGCGTCGCCCCGGGCGCTGTCGCACGGCGTGGCCAAGCGGGTCGCGCTCGCCCAGGCTCTGCTCGGCGAGCCCGCGCTGCTGCTGCTGGACGAGCCGACCGCCGGGCTGGATCCGCGCGCGGCCGCCGAGGTGCGCACGCTCCTCGCGGGTCTCCGGGGGCAGCGGACGGTCATCATCAGCAGCCACAACCTCGCGGAGCTGGAGCGGCTCTGTGACGCGGTCACGGTGCTCGACCACGGGAAGGTGGTGCAGGACGGGACCCTGGCCGAGGTCACCCGCCGCGGAGCGGAGTTCTCGGTGCAGATCAGCCGGGGTGACGTCCCGCTCCCGGAGCTGCGCACGCTGCCGGGCGTCGCCCGGATGGAGCTCTCGCCCGCCGGCCGGCTCGCGGTGGGGCTCGCGCCGGATGCCCCTCCGGCCGATGACGTCATCGCCGCCGTGCTGGAGGCGCTGCTCGCCCGGGGGGTGAGGATCAGCGGCCTCACCCAGGGGAGCTCGCTCGAGCAGCGGGTGCTGGACGTGACGTCGGGGCCCGGTCCTCAGTCCGGATAGAACAGCGGCTCGCGCTCGGCGACGAAGCGGTGCAGCGCCTGCGCCGCGTCCATGCCCAGCTCGACGAACCGCACGCCCACGCCCGGGAAGACGTCCGGGACCCGGTCGTCGATCTCCCGGGTCCAGCGGACCTCGCCCTTCACCGTGATGCGGGTGTTGCCCGGCAGGGTGAAGGTGAGGTCCACCGGCGTCCCGACCGGGAGGAGATTGACGGTCGCCACGAAGACCCCGCCCTCGCTGAGATTGGTGCTGAAGCCGGTGAACACGTTCGAGTCGCTCGACATGTCCACCTGGGTCTGCATCGGAATCCGGGAGCTGCCGCGGCCGGGAGCGGCGGCGATGGGCGCGGACATCTTCCCCAGCGGCTGGCCGGGGGCCCGCGTCTTCGGAGCGGGTGTCGCTGCGGCAGCGGCCGCGCGTCGCTCGGCGACCGCCTGGGCCTCACGACGGGCGCGGGCCTGCTCCGCCTCCTTCCGCTCCGCCGCCTTCCGCTCCGCCTCCTTCCGCTCTGCCTCGGCACGCCGGGCCTGCTCGGCGCGGGCCGCCTCGGCGACCGCCTCCACTCGCTGGAGCTCGGCGGCGTCACGGGACAGCCCTTCCCGGTGCTCCTCGAGCGCGGCGAAGCTGGCCTGGATCATCATCCGGGCCGCGGGGCCAGACAGGTTCGGACAGGCGAGCCGGTGCATCTGGAGTCTCGCCAGGAGCCACTCCGCCTCCGGAAGGCCGGCCTCGTGCAGCCGGGCCGCGCGTTCGCTCAGCGCGTGGACCTCATCGTTGAGCAGTCCGATCGATTGAGTGAGCGCATCGGCCTCGGCGGCCACGTCAGAGCCGGACACCGGATCGACACCGGGAACGGCTGAGTTGCGAAGTCTCATGCCCGCGGGTCACTTCAAGCCCGGTGCCAGGCCGCCCCCGCCGTCATCCCGCGGTGTTGGACTCCCGGCCCCCCGGGGTCCCCGGAACCCAATCCCGTCCGCGAGAGGTGAGCTGGACCCGGATGCTCCACCCACCTGGCCCCCGGTCCGCAGACAGCACACGGTGGCCGAACCGCGTGCACCAGGCGTCCACGTCCGGACCGATCGCCGGGTCCGAGCCGGTCAGATCGACCAGGTCCCCCGCGTCCAGCCCGCGAGCGCACTCGGCGAGCCGCACGATGGGCAGCGGACAGGGCAACGCCCCGACCCGAAGCTGGACGACCCGGGCCATGCCGGAGTATCCCTACCACGCCCGCCTCAGCCCTCGTCAGAGAGGCGGTCGACCCATCATGAAAGTCAGCGCGCTTCTCACCCTGTTGGCCGGGCTCGTCCTGGGCTTCTTCATTGGCCAGGCGACCCGCACCACCGCTCCCACCTCCCCCACCGTCGCCCAGCGACCGGGGGCGACTCCACCCAGCCGCCAGCGCCCGCCCCCGGACGCGACGGTCTACCGCCTCCCGGTGGAGGACTCCCCCGCCCGCGGGCCGGCCGACGCGCTGGTGACCCTGGTGGAGTTCAGCGACTACCAGTGCCCGTATTGCCGCCAGGCCCATGCCACGGTCTCCCAGGTGGAGAAGAAGTACGCGGGCAAGATCCGGCTGGTGATGAAGCAGTTCCCGCTGACCTCGATGCATCCGCAGGCGATGCCCGCCGCGCGGGCCGCGGTCGCCGCCGGCATGCAGGGACGGTACTGGGAGATGCACGACCGGTTGTTCGCCAGCCCTCAGCTCGACCCCGACACCCTGGAGCGCTACGCGAAGGAGATCGGCCTCGACGTCGACCGCTGGAAGCGCGACCAGGCCGACCCGAAGGTCGCGGCCATCATCCAGCGGGACATGGACCTCGCGACGAACGTCAACGTCAGCGGCACCCCGGCCTTCTTCGTGAACGGCCGGCGGCTCCCCGGCGGCGCGGCCCCGGTCGAGGCGTTCAGCAGCCTCGTCGACGAGGAGCTGGCCAAGGCCGAGGCCCTGGTGCGCGGGGGCGTCCCGGCGTCGCAGGTGTACGCCAAGATCCAGGAGAAGTCGGTCGCCTCGGCGGTTCCGGCCCCGGTGGTCAAGAAGGTCGACGCCCCGGCCGACTCGCCGTCCTTCGGCCCGACGATGGCGAAGGTCACCATCGTGGAGTGGAGCGACTTCCAGTGCCCCTACTGCGCCAGGGCCGCTCCGCTGGTCGAGCAGATCCGCAAGGCGTACCCGAAGGACGTTCGCTTCGTGTTCCGCCACTTCCCGCTGCCGATGCACCCCGACGCCCCCCTCGCCGCCCGGGCGGGAGTGGCCGCGCAGGCGCAGGGAAAGTTCTGGCAGATGCACGACTGGATGTACGCCCACCAGCGCGAGCTCGACCGGGCCTCGCTGGAGAAGGCCGCCGCGTCCATCGGGATGGACCTGGCCAAGTTCCGCGCGGCGCTGGACAACGCGGCGACCGAGGCTCGCGTCCAGGCCGACGCGCAGGCCGCCCAGAGCGTCCAGGTCTCGGCGACCCCGACCTTCTTCGTGAACGGCCGCGAGCACGTGGGCGGGTGGCAGACCTTCGACTCGCTGAAGACCGAGATCGACAAGGAGATCGCCCGCGCGGACAAGCTGCTGTCCTCGGGCGTGAAGCCGGCCGACCTGTACGGTCGCCTGGTGGCGGACTCGGCCGGCCCCTCCGGCGCGCGGAACTGAGCCGTCCCGGCGGCAGATCTCACCGGAGCTGATCCACCAGCTCCGGGAGCTCCATCAGGCCGTCGATGATTCCATCGGCGCGGCCGGCCTCGGCGCTCCGCGCGTGAAGCATCCCCCACGGCCCCCGGCGGACGAGGACGGCCCTCAGCCCGGAGCGCAGCGCCGGCAGCACGTCGTTGTCCAGGCGATCGCCGACGTGCAGCACCTCCCCGGCCGGGCGGCCGGCCTCCGCCACCAGACGCGCGAAGAACTCCGGCGACGGCTTCTCCACCCCCCACCGCTCGCTCGAGCCCACGACGTCGAGTGGGATGCCCGCTGATACCAGCGCCCTCTCCAGGGCCAGAGGCTGGTTCCCTGCGGCTCCCAGGAACAGGCCGCGGGAGCGCAGCGCCGAGAGACACGGAAGAACGTCCGGGTAGAGGTCGCCGGGCGTCAGCGGCTCGACCGAGCGCATCCGATCCGTCGCCCGGGCGAGGCGGTTCCCTCCGAAGTGGTCGAACACCTGCCGGTGGTGCTCCTGCCTCGCGATGGTCGCGCCCAGCAGCCCGAAGAGCGTGAGCCGGGGCACCTCGAGGGCGTCTGCCCAGGCACCCCACATCCGGGTCTCGTCGAGGAGCGTCTCTCCGACGTCGAAGAAGACGGACCGGATCGGCACCGGCGTTCCCTCCGTCAGCCCACGGCGATCGCGTCGATCTCCACCCGTGCGCCCTTGGGCAGCGCGGCGACCTGGACCGTCGCTCGCGCCGGCGGGGCGGTGCGGAAGGCCTGGCCGTACACCTTGTTGACCACGGCGAAGTCCCCGAGGTCGACGAGGAAGATGGTGCAGCGGACGACGTGATCGAAGCTCACGCCGGCGGCGGTGAGCACCGCGCCGAGGTTCTTCATCACCTGAGCGGTCTGGGCGCTCACGTCACCGGGGACCAGCTCCCCGGTCACCGGGTCGAGCGGGATCTGGCCGGAGAGGAACACCATCCGCGAGGCCGGAACGGCGATCGCCTGCGAGTAGGGGCCGATGGCCTTCGGAGCCTGCAGGGACTCGATGACGGATCGGTGCATGCCCCGCCTGCTACTCCGAGCGCCGGGGCCCGGCAACTCCGCCCGCCAGCGCTCGCTGGTCGCCGTGGTGCGCGACGACGGAGGAGCCGCGGCCGACACGGGGACCGTCCCCCCGGGTGGTGGGCGCCCCGGACCCCGGAAGTGACCCGGGGCCCCCCGGTGGCGGCGCCTCGCAAGCGGCCGTTCCCCCTCGGGGTCGACGCGCCGCGCCGCCGGGCCGACGGGTTGCAAGCACAGGCGCTACCCGCATGCTTCCGCCGGTCACCCATACCCGAGATCCCCGCCTCGACATCTCCCGCGCTCGCCAGGTCCTCAAGGACGCCCTGCGCACGCACGACGCCCGCGAGATCGTCCGCTGGCTCGAGGAGCACACCCACGAGCTCACTCGCTCGCGGTTCTTCGAGCTGATGTTCTCCTTCGGCCCCCTCGCCGGCACGCTCCTCAACGCCGTCAGCCGGCTCCTGCCGGCCGAGCGCCGCCTGCTCGGCGAGGCGCTGGGCCGGTCCTTCGCGCTCGGAGCGGTGCGGCCCGCCGACGTGCGTCGCGCGGTCCCCGAGCACTGGAGCGGCGCGGCTCCCGGCGACCCGCACCTGGGTCTCGCCGAGGTGATGATGCTCACCGGGCGCCCGGCGATGATCCACGTCTACGTGGAGCGCGAGCTGGAGATCTCCCGAAAGCCGCACGGTCAGGACCGCCAGCGCATCGCGGCCGCCCGGATGGCGTTCGTCGCCCTCCCCGCAGACATCCGCGCCGATCTCGCCGCTCGGCACCCGGAGCTGTCGCCGGAGTCGTCCTCGGTCACCGCCGCGGCCTGAGCCTCACCGACGGGGCGCTGGCCGTCCAGGCACCCGACCGCCCGGGAGTTTGACGAGAACGCTGCGACTCTCGGGGCTGCTCTCCGCCGGCCTGCTGCTCGTCGCCGCGGCGCTGGCCCTCCTCGGCGTGCGCGGCGAGACCGTCAGACCCGCTCGACCGAGTAGACCCCGTTCAGGTTCTCGATGGTCTTCATCACGTCGGTGAGCTGCTTGAGGTCGGAGATGGTGACCTCGAAGGTGTTCACCGCCCGGTCATCCCCGGTCACCCGGCAGTTGGCCTGGCTGATGTTGACGCCCTTCTTGCTGAAGATGTTCGACATGTCGGCGAGCAGCCCGGGCCGGTCAGCGGTCAGGACCCTCAGCGTGACCGCGCGCTTGTAGTCCCCGCGCACGTCCCAGGCCACGTCCACCCGCCGCTCGGGATCCGTCGCCAGCGCCCGCTCGCAGCCCACGGTGTGCACCGTCACCCCCTGGTTGCGGGTGATGAAGCCCACGATGGGATCTCCGGGCACGGGGTTGCAACAGCGGCCGAAGCGCACCAGCACGTCGTCCACTCCGCCGATCAGCACCCCGGTCCGGCTCCGGCGGCCGACCAGCTTCTTCGCCAGCTCGGTCACCCGGCCGAGGCCGTTGGCCACGCCGGTCCCTGCCCCGTTCTCGCCCGCCGGCGAGCCGTTGACCGGCTCGGCCTTCGCCTTCTCGCTCTCGGCGAGCTTCTCCGGCGGGAGCAGCCGGGCCAGAAGCTGGTTGGGGACCACCTTGCCGTAGCCCACGGCCACCATCAGGTCGTCCTCGATGCGGTAGCCCAGCTCGGCGGCGACGGGCTTCAGCTCCCCGGCCTTCAGCAGCTTGTTGAGGTTGAGCCCCACCCGCCGGAACTCCTTGTCCAGGAGCTCCTTGCCCAGCTGCTGGCTCTTCTCCCGCTGCTGCTGCTTGATGAAGCCGCGGATCCGCTGCTGCGCCCGGCTGGTCTTGACGAAGGTCAGCCAGTCCTTGCTCGGGTGGGCGCCGGGGCTGGTGAGCACCTCGACGGTGTCGCCGTTCTTCAGCTTGTAGCGGAGGGGGACGATCTTCCCGTTCACCTTCGCGCCGACGCAGCGGCCGCCCACGTCGGAGTGGATGGCGTAGGCGAAGTCCACCGGCGTGGCCCCTCGCGGCAGGCTCTTCACGTCACCCTTGGGAGTGAAGACGAAGACCTCGTCGGTGAAGAGGTCCACCTTCACCGTCTCGAGGAACTCCTTCGGGTCCTTGAGGTCCTGCTGCCACTCCATCAGCTGCCGAAGCCAGGCGAACTTCTCGTCGTCCCGGCTGACCAGCGCCTTGCCTTCCTTGTATGCCCAGTGGGCGGCGATGCCCTCCTCGGCGATCCGGTGCATCTCCTCGGTGCGGATCTGCACCTCCACCCGCTCCCCCAGCGGTCCGATGACTGTGGTGTGGAGCGACTGGTACATGTTCGGCTTGGGGATGGCGATGAAGTCTTTGAACCGCCCGGGCACCGGCTTCCACAGCTGGTGGATGAGCCCCAGCGCCTCGTAGCAGCTGGGGATGGTGGGCATGATCAGCCGGAAGGCGATCATGTCGTGCACCTGCTCGAAGTCGATGCCGTTGGCCCGCATCTTCTTCCAGATGCTGTACAGGTGCTTGAAGCGGCCCGAGACCTTGGCGTGCAGATCGCGCTCGGCGAGCTTGCGCTCGATGAGCGAGACCACGTCCTCGATGTATTGCTCCCGCTCCTTCTTTCGCTTCCCGACCCGCTCGGAGAGGTCGGCGTAGTCGGCGGGCTTCAACCAGCGGAAGCTCAGGTCCTCGAGCTCGGTCTTGATCCAGCTGATGCCCAGTCGGTTCGCCAGCGGCGCGTAGATGTCGAGGGTCTCCTGGGCGATGCGCTGGCGCTTGTCCTCGCGCATGAACTCCAGGGTCCGCATGTTGTGCGTGCGGTCCGCGAGCTTCACCAGGATGACGCGGATGTCCTGCGCCATCGCGATGATCATCTTCCGGAAGTTCTCGGCCTGCTTCTCCTCCTGGCTGAGCGTGGCGCTCGCCTGGAACTTGGAGAGCTTGGTCACCCCGTCCACGAGCTGGGTGACCTCGGGCCCGAAGAGCTCGCTCAGCTCCTCGGGGGTGGCGAGGGTGTCCTCGATGGTGTCATGGAGCAGGCCGGTGACGATGCTTGCCTCGTCCAGCTTCAGCTCGGCCAGGATTCCTGCCACCTCGAGTGGATGGACCAGGTACGGCTCGCCCGAGTGCCGGAGCTGCCCCTGGTGGACCTTGGCCGAGTAGACGTAGGCCTTCTTGATGACGTCCAGATCCGGGTCGGGATGGTACGTCTTGACCTGGGTGAGGATGTCGTTGAGGCGAATCATTGATACTGCACAATCGTAACTGTGGGATCGGGGGTGTTCAACGCACCGACCCCGGAACTGGCCGCCGGGGCTGAACATTGACCGTGCGCCGAGCCCGTCCCTACAGTGACCGACGCCCGCCCCATGTCCCGCCTTCTGGTGAGTCAGCTCGGCGTGGTCTGCCCGTCCTGCGACGTCCTCAACAGGGTCGGGGCGCAGCGGTGTGAAGCCTGCGGAAAGACCTGGGGAAGAGCCCCCGCGCCGGGCCGGAAGCCCACCGGTTCCACCGCGGCGGTCTCGCCGCCAGCCCCCGCTGCTCCCCGCGCAGCGGCCGGCCCGGCTGGCACGAACGTGCGCTCCGCTCCCACCCCGGCCGGTGGCGTGCCCCGGGCCGCTCCCGCGCCGCGTCCGGCGGCTCCGGCTCCGGTCCCGAGCCGCTACATCCTCAGCGTCACCGCCGGCCCTGCCCGCGGGCAGCGCTTCCGGCTGATGGCGAACGGGTGCAGCGTGGGCCGGCAGCGGGGGGCCATCCTCTTCGCGGACGACCCGTTCGTCTCTCCCCATCACGCCGCCTTCCGCATCCGGGAAGGCCAGCTCACGGTGAAGGACGAGGACAGCGTCTCGGGGGTCTACGTGGCCATCACCACGCACGAGCTCCTCATGCCCGGGGCTCTCTTCTCGGTCGGCCCGCACGTGCTCCGCTACATCGGTCCGCTGCTGTCCCGCGCCGCGGAGGCCGGGAAGCCCAGGACCTACGGCGCGCCGGTTCCCCAGGCCGGTGGGCTGTGGGGGCTGGAGGAGATCCTCATTGGGATGCGGCCCGGCCGAGCCGTGGTGACCGCGCAGCCCGGGCTCACCCTGGGCTCGTCCGGCGCGGACCTGGTCTTCGCCCCCGACGCCCAGCTCGCGGCGCGCCACTGCGAGATCAGCCCGGCCCCGCAGGGAGCCGTGCTCCGCGACCTCTCCGGCGGGCTCGGCACCTTCGTGCGGCTCACGGCGCAGGAGCGCCCGCTCAAGCAGGGCGACCGGGTCCGCATCGGCCAGCAGACGCTGACCGTCGAGCTCGCGGCGTGACCTCGCGTCCCTAGCGCGTCGACAGCGGCTGCTCGACGTCCGGGTACCACTCGCGGACGACGGCCCGCGCAGGCGAGCCCGGGGATTCCTTCAGCGCCCGGGCGAAAAACCCACGCGCCTCCGCCTCTCCCTCCGGCCCGCGCTGGCGGGCCAGCAGTCCCAGCTTCAGGGCCAGGGAGGCGCTCGGCTCGGCCTCGAAGGCCTCGAGGTACTTGCTCCGCGCGAGCGCGCGGTCCCCGGCGAGGTACAGGTTGTCGCCGTCCTGGACCAGCGCCGCTGCCTTCGCCGCATCGCGCCTGTCCGGGGCCACCTCCCGCGCCCAGATCGGGGAAGCACCGAGCAGGGGAGGAATCGTCGCCGTCGTGTGACCGGGAGTCTCGGTGAGCGGCTTGAACGCGAGCACGCCGGCGCCGGCCGCTGCCACCAGGACCAGGGCGCCGAGGCCGATCTGCAGCCCACGCGCGCCCCGTCGCCTCTGGCCGCTGCTCGCCACGGTCGGAGCGCTTCCCAGCGCGTCGTCCGTCGAGCCGACCATTCCCAGCGGGATGGGGACGCGGGCGGTGCGGGGAGCGTGGACTGCCTCCGCGGCGGGGAGGAGGTTCAGGGAGTCCAGGAAGGCCACGGCGGTCTGCGGTCGATCTGCGGGCTCCTTGCGCAGCGCCCACAGGACGAGTGCCTCCAGCTCCCGGCTGCAGGAACCTGGCCGCAGCGTGTTGGGGGGCTGCGGATCCTCGGTGAGGTGCTTGGTGGCGTACCCCATCGCCGAGTCCGAGCTGAACGGAAGCTGCCGGGTCACCATCTGGTAGAGCAGCACGCCCACCGAGTAGAGATCGCTCCGGGCGTCGAGCGGCGCACCCCGGGCCTGCTCCGGGCTCATGTACTCGGGCGTGCCGCAGACGAAGCCGGTGCGGGTCAGGGACGGACCTTCCTCCGAGCTGCCGTCGACGATCTTCGCGATCCCGAAGTCGAGCACCTTCACCACGTCGGACTCGCCGCCCCGCCGCGCCATCACCATGACGTTCTCGGGCTTGAGGTCGCGGTGGATGACGCCGGCCTGGTGCGCGTCCGCGAGCGCGGAGAGCACCTGGGTGACGATGCGGATCACCCGCGGCTCGGACAGGGGCCAGTCCGCGCTCAGGAGCTGATGGAGGTCGCGGCCGTCCACGAACTCCATGGCGATGAAGAGCCCCCCGTCGTCGGTCTGGCCGAAGTCCAGGACGTCGATCGAGTTGGGGTGGTTGAGGCGGCTCGCCGCCTTGGCCTCCCGCTGGAACCGCGCGACGGTCCGCGCGTCCCGCTGGAGGGCGGGGTGCAGCAGCTTCAGGACCACCGGCTTCTCGAGCACCAGCTGGTTCGCGCGGTAGACCCGGCCCATCCCTCCCTCGCCGAGCAGCTTCTCGACCCTGTACTTCCGGGCCACCACCTGGCCGAGGTAGGGGTCACCCTCCTGCTCGCGCGGGAGCGCATTTCCGCAGGCGCCGCAGAACTGGGCGTGGGGGGCGGTCTCGGTGGAGCAGGACGGACAGGTCACGACCGAAAGGCGACGCTCCCACTCCTCGGGCAGCACCGCAAGGCTGCATGGTACGCTCCGGATGCCCACCGCTTCGGGATGGCCTTCTGTCCGCGCTGCGATGCCCCCAACCCGGATGATCGAGAACGCTGCAGCCGATGCGGAGCCTCGCTGGCCGGGGGGACGATGGTGATGGGACCCCCGAGCGCCGCCCGACCTCAGGTGAGCTTCCGTGTGGTCCGCGCCGACGGCGGACCCGAGATGGCCGTGCCCATGAGCGGGGAGACGCTGACGTGTGGGACCCGCGCAGACCTCTCCCTCCCCGACGACCCGTTCATCTCCCCGGTCCAGGCTCGCTTCTTCTTCTCCGGCCAGCGTCTGGCCATCGAGGACCTGGGCGGCGGGAACGGCGTCTTCGCCCGCCTGAAGAACGAGCGGGAGCTGCCGGTCGGGGGCGAGCTCCGGCTCGGTCGCCAGCGGCTTCTCCTCGAGGCAGTCCCTCCGGTGACGCCCGGTGAAGGCGGCACCATCGCCTGGGGTTCGGCGGATCCGGGCTTCAAGCTCCGCATCGTCCAGCTGCTGGAGGGCGGGATGCGCGGCGCGGCCTTCTGCCTGCGCGAGGGCGAGAACCTCCTCGGCCGGGAGGTCGGCGACATCACCTTCCCCGGGGACGGCTTCGTCTCCGGGCGCCACGCGGTTCTCAACGCCCGCGGCGAGCGCCTGACGGTGAAGGACGTCGGCAGCTCCAACGGGACCTTCCTCCGGATCGCCGCACCCACCTTCGTCGAGCACGGAGACCAGTTCCTCGTCGGTCGCGAGCTGCTCCGCGTCGAGCTCGGCGGCTGACGCGGGACGGCGCCCGGTCCTCATGCGGCCCGCCCTGCCCGCCTCCGCTCCCGACGGTGCCGCGGTGGGGACGCTCGCTCCGGCGCGCTGGGCTCCGGTGCTCGCGCTGGCCGGACTCCATGCCGCGGTCAGCGTGGCCTGGGTGGCCTATCAGCTGTACCTGGGAGATCTCCTGACGCGGGCCGGGTTCCCCGGCTACCTCGCGACCGTCATCCTCACGGTGGAGGGATTCGTCGGCGGGCTGATCGAGCCCGTCACCGGCGCGCTGTCGGACCGGGCGCGGAGCGGGATGTTTCGCCGCTTCTTCCTGGTGATGGGCGGGGTGGTGCTGAGCAGCCTGCTCTTCCTCGCGCTCCCGGTCGCCGCCGTCGGCGCGCGACCCGGTCCGGCGTCGCTCGTCCCGGCCCTGCTCGTCGCCTGGGCGCTGTCGATGGCGGTCTTCCGGGCACCGGCCCTCTCGCTCCTCGGGCGCCATGCCCGTCCCGGCGGGCTGCCGCTGGCCGCCTCGGTGCTCACCGGCGCGGGCGCCCTGGTGGGGGCCGCCGCTCCTCCGGCGCGGGCGTGGCTGCTGTCGCTCGGGCCCGGGCCCACCTTCGCGGCCGCCTCCGCCGCCCTGGTGGTGAGCGCGCTGGTGGTCCGTGCGCTGGAGCGGCGCGAGCCGGCCGCGTCGGCGTCCCCCGAGGCCCCGCGACGGCTCGAGGGATGGCAGGCCCGCGCCGGCTGGATGCTCCTGGCGGTGGGAACGACCTCCGCCCTGGCGCTTCGCTTCCTCCTGGCCGGGCTGCCACGGGTGGGAGCCGGGCCCGGCGCGTCCGCCGAGACGATCACCACCGCCTTCTTCCTCGGGGCGGCGCTCGCGGCCGTTCCGGTGGGGCGCGCCGCCCTGGGCCGGGTCGGCGGTGGCCCGGTCACCGTCGGCGGCCTCGCCGTGCTCGTCGTCGGGTCGGCGCTCGTCACCCGGGTCGACGGCCCCGGCGCAGTTCTCGTCGTCGCGGGGCTCCTCGGCGCTGGGCTCGCCGCGACCCAGAACGGGCTCGTCGCCTGGTCGCTGTGCGCGGTGCGCACCGAGCGGAGCGGGCTCGGCCTGGGCCTTCTCCTCGGAGGCGGCGGCGTCGCGCTCGGCGCGTTCAACCTCGTGCTGTCGGTGCGAAAGCCCGCGCCGGAGAGCTCGGTCCTCGCCGCCGCCATCCTCTACGGGCTCACCCTGCTGCTGCTGGCCGCGCTCCGCCGCACCGTGCGGGCGCACCCGGTCGGCTAGTCTCCCCACACCCTCCAGGCTCAGCCCCGCGGGAGCGCGCCACCGCCCAGGCTCAGCCCCCCGCACCCAGGGGGACGCCTGCGGAAGCGCGCGGGAGCGCGCCACCGTCCAGGCTCGGCCCCCCGCAGCCAGGGGGACGCCTGCGGAAGCGCGCGGGAGCGCGCCACCCTCCAGGCTCAGCCGTACGACTTTTCCTTCTTCTCCTGCTCTTCCTTGCAGCGGATGCAGAGGGTGGTCACCGGGCGTGCCTCGAGCCGCTTGGGAGCGATGGGTTCCTCGCAGCGTTCGCAGACGCCGAAGGTTCCGTCCTCGATGCGATTCAGCGCCTTCTCGATCTTCTTGAGGAGGAACTTCTCCCGGTCCCGGAGGCGAAACACCATCGACTGCGCGTACTCGCTGGAGGCGAGGTCGATCTCGTCCGGGAGGTCGTCGGTATCGAAGTTCGACTCCTCCATGAGGGTCTTCTTCGCGCTCTCGAGGAGCGCCGACTTGCTGTCCTCGAGCATCTTCTTGTAGCGCTTCAGATCTTTCTGATTCAAAGGTGCGACTCCCTCGACCCTGCCGTGCGTCAGGGAAGTCGGGGGCCCCTGTGCGGGACCGACCCCCTGAAAAAAAGGCCGCGGAGTCTTATCTGGCGCCCCGGTGAAGTCAAGGTAACCTGACCTGCCCATGGCCGACACGGAGAAGAGCACGCGTCTGGAGGCGACCCGGTTCGACCGGGAATTCCTGCGCTCCGCGCTTGCCCTGGCTGCCAAGCCGGACATCGACCACTTCCTCTACATCTGTGACATCCCCATCGCTGCGGACGACCTCCGCCGGAAGCAGGCCAGGAGGAAGCTGGTCTACGCCGTGACCGCCGAGCCGATCGCCGCCGAGCTGCACGGAAAGAAGCAGCGGGCGCTGGTCATCCCCGCGTACGACTACAGTCGCGTGGAGCGCGTGAAGGTGGCGCTCGTCTCCGCGCTTGCTCAGGGGGCGTTCAGGGAGGGCGACCTCGTGCTGTGCATGACCGGCCGGGTCGGCCATCCGCCGGACACGCTCATGCAGATGCGCATCGGCGGCTCGCTCGACGATCGCGTCGCCATCGAGGGCATCAAGCTCGGCGACGAGTTCAACAGCCAGGTGGTGGACGCGCTCATCCAGCTCGCCCTCCAGATCGGCCAGGAAGGCTACGAAGGCCACCCGGTGGGGACGATCATCACCATCGGCGACCACAACGACGTGCTGGAGAAGAGCCGGCAGATCACCATCAACCCCTTCCAGGGACTGGGCGAGAGCGAGCGCAACGTGCTCGACCCGCGGATCCGCGAGGCGATCAAGAACTTCTCGGTGCTCGACGGCGCCTTCGTCATCCGCGAGGACGGGGTGGTGCTCTCCGCCGGTCGGTACCTCTCGGCCGGCGACGAGGACGCGAAGGTTCCGCTGGGTCTCGGCGCCCGCCACGCGGCGGCGGCGAACATCACCGCCGCGACGCAGTGCCTGGCCCTGGTGGTGAGCCAGACCTCGGGAGCGGT
>Ga0310810_10001788_pt1 | contig 22772 bp, 19 predicted proteins | sample NCmetagenome_FD_207641 | JGI IMG/M metagenome (GOLD analysis project Ga0310810, IMG submission 207641) | Soil microbial communities from experimental microcosm in Duke University, North Carolina, United States - NC | ecosystem: Engineered > Artificial ecosystem > Soil microcosm > Unclassified ... | reverse complement strand
AATACTGCGGTCCTTCGGGCAGCCAGCGCTCGACGATGTCGAGCACGATATCGAGCCCTTCGCCCTGAAGCGCGCTCACCGGCACGATTTCTTTGCCGGGCAGAGCCGCCGCGCATTTTTCCATCAGAGGCAACAGCCGGCCCTTGGAGACGAGGTCGATCTTGTTGAGCACGATCAGCACCGGTGTCTCCACTCCACGCAGAGTCTCGGCGATCCGCTCTTCATCCTGCTTGATGCGATCGTGCGCGTCGAGCAGCCAGAGCACGCCGTCGACATCGTCGAGGGTCTGAAGCGCGGTGTCCATCAGCCGGCGGTTGATGAGCGAATGGCCCTGATGAATACCGGGCGTATCGATGAAAATGATCTGCGACGCCTCGGTGGTGCGAATACCGCTCACGCGGTTGCGCGTGGTCTGCGGCTTGGGCGAGACGATGGCGACCTTCTCGCCGAGAATTCGGTTGAGCAAGGTCGATTTACCGACGTTGGGGCGACCGATGATAGCGACGTAGCCGGAGCGGAAAGCCGGCGCGCTTTTTCTCTTGTTCTTGCGGGATGCGTCTGTCATAAATCCAAAATCGAGCGGAGCTGTATTATGACATGGTCACCCGAGTGTTCAAGGTCGGCTCCGCGCGCGGGCGCATGACAAAGATTCGCTTTACGCCGCTGATGCAGCGCCGGCTCACGCGCCGCGCTTTTGAGATGATCCAGCTTTCGCTGGAGTTTTTTCCCGAGCTTGCGGAAGCCTCGATCACCGTCGGCTGCACCAGGAAACACCTAGGCAGCGCGACGGTCACATACCGCAAGGGTCAGCTTGCCGGACTGGTGATTCGTCTCAGAGTTCGAAAACTCAGCTACCAAACCATCGGCCATGAGCTCACCCATCTGGTCCAAGGGCTGGCCTATGGTGACCGCAGGGAACAACGCGCAGACGATCGCGAGCGCATTCCGAGCGGCGAAAAGCAGTGCGACATCTGGACCCTGGCGCGCGATCCGCTGTTCTGCGACGACCCGCCGACCTACATCAAGCTGCCGCGCGCGATGCGCGAGCGCTGGCCCGACTACGCTGAGGAGGTCCGCAATCTCTGCATTACGGCGATCGCCAAGCGCCACACCGAGCGTCAATACATTCGTTGGTTGGAAAAAGAGATTCCGAAGTTGACCTGCGCGGGCGTCAGAAGAAAATCGCCGCAAGGACAGCTCGAGCTAGCCTTTTGAGGTTTGCTGGTCGAGGAGTGCTTCGATTTCTTTGAGATCGCCGACGCTCAAATTCCAGTCAGCGGCCTTCACATTGCTGCTCAGGTGCTCGAGTTTTTTTGCGCCGGTGATCACGGAGCACACGCTGGGCTGCGCCAAAAGCCACGCCTGGGCCAGTTCATTGACACCGCGGCCGTGATCCTTCGCCCAGGCGCTTAGCCGGCTAACGATCTGATAATTTTTTTCGATCATCAAATCCTGCACGGCCCTGGCCGACTCGCCGCGCGATCCGGCGGGCGGCGGCTTGCCCCATTCATATTTGCCGGTGAGAAAACCGCCGGCGAGCGGATAATACGGCACGAAGCCCACCCGGTGCACGCGGCAATAGGGCAAAACTTCGCGCTCGACCTCACGCTTGAGCAGGTTGTACTCCGACTGCAGCACGGCGAAACGCGTCCAGCCTTTGAGCTCGGCTAAAACGTTGGCATGGGCCAACTGCCACGAAGCGTAAAGCGAGGCGCCGATATAACAAACCTTGCCCATGCGAATCAGATCGTCCAGAGCGCGCAGGGTTTCCTCAATCGGCGTTGTATCGTCCCACCGGTGACAGTAGTAAAGATCGATGTGATCGCTTTTCAGGCGGCGCAGGCTCTCTTCGACCGCCTGCATCATCTGATAACGCGAAGCGCCCCAGCTGTTGGCGCTGCTCTTGCGCGGAAAGTTGAATTTAGTCGCAACGACGACTTGAGAGAGCCGACCCCTGAGCGCGTTGCCCAAGGTTTCCTCTGAGCGGCCGTCGTTGTAAACATTGGCCGTATCGATGAAGTTGACGCCGCTGTCGAGGGCGGCGGCGATGATGCGATCGACCTCGGCCTGCGGCACCTCGGCCGAGCCGAAGCGATTGGCACCGAGGCCGACCACCGAAACACGCACACCTGCATGACCCAGTTGGCGATATTCCATGAAACTCCTTCGGGCTGTTCGATGATCTGAACTTGGTTGAATTCGAAAAAGCGCGGATTAGGAACGCTTAGGCCCCGAAGACCCGACCAACCGCAGCAGGCGCTGCGGTTTTTTACCGGTGCGGTCGCGCCCGCACTTCCAGCATTCGGAAAATTGCCCTTCAATCGTTTCGTCGCAGCGCTGGCAGCGCCAGGGTCGTTTTACCGATTCCAGCGGCGCGAGGGTTTTTTTGAGAATGGCTTTAGCTCGAGCGGCCTTTTCGTCGTCGATCACCCAGAGCTCAGGCCAGCATTCGATCGGCGGCAATTCGCCGGCGGCAATGTTGAGATCGAAATTGCGTGCGACGCAACGGATACCGAAGGTGGCCAGCATGTTTTTCAAATGGCCGATCATCAGCGGATCTTTGGCGCTGTAAACCCGTTTCATGCGGCTGGATTATTCGTGGCGACGGAGCGCGCCTTCATTGAGCTTGAGTTTTTCACCGAGCCAGAGCGAGCGTTCCAGATGATCGCCGTAGCCGTCGCCAGTCGACGGATGCACCAGAACCGACAAGCCTTCTCGGTGAAGCATCAGCCAGGGTACGACGCTGCCGAATTCCTCCGCCGCAAACACCGCTTGATACATGGCGTCGAGATGAGGCCCCACCGGCCCATCGTGCCAGCTCCCGAGTTGCACTTTGAACGCCGCCAAACCATTTCTCACTCGGGCCGCCGCATCTTTAGTGGTAGCCGGATCGTAATAGATATGCGCGTGGTAGCCTTTGATCTCGCGCTCGCCCATGGATGCACCTCTCTCTTTATAATAGAGACGATGCTTCCTTATTTAGCAAATACGAACGGGGGAAGCCAAACTCAATGAACCATGACGGGGCGAAATGAGTGATCTCCAGTTCGCCGCGCGATACGTGCGGCGAACTGGAAAACGAAAGTGACAAGTTAGGACTGAGCGGGCTCTAGGAGAATTTCATCGGGGAAGATATATTCGTAACCGGCTTGGCCGAAATTAACCAGAATTAGTTGCCGACCCATATTTTCCACCATCCGCACGAAGGTGCCTTCGCGCGGCAACAGCACCCCCGTCTTTTGCGATCTGATGGGTTTACTGGTTTTCAATAGGTCTCCAGGGCTCATGGCTACTCCTTCCCCGTTGGTATGACGCGTTGTTCTACAATTTCATCAGTTAACCTTTTCCCCTCTTTCATCTCTACCCGTTGTCTTCACTCTATTAGACGCTCACTGAGCCATAATGTAATGCAAGCAAAAGACCACAATGACACGCATCTATGCCGACCTTTCCCACGCGCTCAGGTGTGATCGACGCCAAAAGCTGAAAGGTCCTAAAAATAAAGAAATTTTCGGCTTTCCCATCAGGGGCCAGGGGTTTCCTCGGCAAATGCGATCTTGGACCGAAATTCGAAATTTCGACAAACATTGCTAAAAAATAAGGCAGAGGCGACAGAAATGGTTCCCCTGAGCTGACCGAGACTTGTCGACCTTTCCCTAGTAAATTGAACGGTGAATCCTCCACAGGGCGGTGACGGATACCTGTTAGTTCTGCACTTGGAACAGCTCCTGCTGAAGGTAAGTCACCGCACGAGCGCGAATAGTTCATCGGCCCATTTTCAAACAGCGCACAACGAGAAGAAGTACGGCGGAGAGGAATTTTGCCGAGCAGCGATTGGAATCGATCAGGCGACTTCACGTGTGAAAGCAGGGTCAGGTAAATCTGCGCGCGCGGCACAGCGTGACGCGCTCAAGGCGCCGACAGTTTACCGTTTCAAAAATTTGCTTTGCGACGAGGATGGTCGAACAATTCAATGATGGCAGATCAGCGTCGGGAGACGACCTTACCGCGCCGAAAAAAATTGCCGCGGTGGAATACATCGAAGTACGAAGAACTTTAACACAGCTCGCGAGAAAAAGGCACGAAAAAAATCTTGGGCGCCGAAAATTTTTTTCTTGATTCTATTTGAATTTCGGCGCAGCGCGGGACTGTAAGCAATCTGAACAAATCGCAGCGCGACTTTGGAAAAAGCCTCTTAAGAAATGGCGGAGGCAGACGCGCCGGCGGCAAACCGAACAGATGCGACCATTCAGCTCGCCCAGTTGAGCAGCACAGATCGAGCACCGAATCGGCGCGATGGAAAGCATCGGCGTGAATTTGCGTCGCCGCTAGAATTTGCCGCCGTAGACTTTCTCGAAGAATCCCTCGGCGTCGAGTTTTTTGAGCCAGCTGTTGTCGATGATTTCTTCGGCTTTCACTGCCGCGGCCCTGGGATTTTGTTCCGCGACGTACTTGATGACGATCTTGAATCCTTCGAGCGTCGGATAGGGTTTGCGGTCGAGTTCTTCTTGCGCTTCGGTGTAATAATCCTCCGCTGCGTCGGCGTTGGGCAGGCGAAGATTTCTGGCGATCACTTCCTTGACCGCCTGTTTATTTTCTTTCTTGAAGATATAGGCATACGACTCGATGATGCCGCGCGTAAACGCATCCACGGTCTTGGCGTGGGTGACGCCGTATTCTTTTTTGATCGTGAGACCGGTGTTCTGATAGGGCACTTTCGTCTTATACATGTTGAGAAGCTGATAATAACCTTTCGCGGTCATGACTTTGGTTGCGACCAGCTGCAGCATCGCCCCGTCGATCGCCTTGTTCTCCAGCGCAACCATGCGGTCGGGGTCCACGCCGGTTTGCACGAGAATAATTCGGTCACGTTTCAGATCCAGCCCGAGATGCTCGAGCGCGATCAGCGCCGAAATATGCGACGATCCGCCGAAGCGTGCCGTGCCGATGCGTTTCCCCTTCAAATCCTCTGCTTTGCGAATATTGGGCTGGGTCATCAGAGTAAACGGCGATGTGTTGCTCAGGCCGAGAAAAAAACTCAGCTTCTCGCCGGCCGCGGCCAAGCTGACCAGTGACGCCGGCGCATTGGCGGTCATCTGCAGCTCACCGGACTGAAACATCTGCGCCACCAGCGAACCGCTGTTGACCAGAATCAGCTGCACGTCTAGGCCATACTTTTCAAATAATTTTTTGTCTCTCCCGACCCAGAGCGGTGCCATGTGCGGCGTCGGTGTCGAGAGCGCGATGCGCACCCGCTCGAGCTTTTGCCCGTGCGCCGGGACAGCCGTCAGGAGCGCCAGTAAGGAGGAAGCCAGGACCAAATTTGCTGTTTTCAAAGGAAAGCCTCCGACGAAAGTTTATTTTGCGAAGGCAATCTACCTGGAGAGGGTAGTTGAGGCAACGGGGTTTCAGGCGACTTGGCGGCGCGCCGGCCATTGCCGGATAATCAGATCGCCCAGGAAAAAAAGCAATCCAACGCCCGCCAACGGCCACCAGGTTTCGCGCCCCTGAGAGGCTTTCCCCGGCGCGGGTCGATAGAGCCGCTCGAGACCGGCTTGAAACTTCTCGGCGTCGAGCATCTCGCCGCCGGTTTCCTCCGTCAAGCGGCTCAAGAGCGAAAGATTTGCTTTGAGCTCCCGATACTCTCGTGGATAGGGAACCACGTAGGGAATTGTGGCTACGGGGTGCGGTCCTTCCGCGCCGCCATCGGCGTAAAGGGTCACGAAGTGTACGCCGCGCGCGGCGGTGCTGAACTTTCCCTCGTAGCGGCCGGGCGCGGTCTGTTGAAAAACCTGTTCCTGGCTCGGCTGATTGGGCGCGGTGACGTTGGCTTTAAGGTTTAGGAAATTCAAAAACCTGCCGTCGTTCCCAGTTACATCGGCGATGATCTTGATCGAGTCGCCGTCGGCACTGAACTCCGCACGCGTTTTGGTGTCGACGATTTTTCGCATGGCGTCGCGCGCCACCTGGCTTGCCCACTGCGGAAACGCCTGCCAAGCGACCCAGTCGCGCCCCCATCGTCCGCTCAAATCCGACGTGAAGGCCGTAACCCGACCGACGCCGTAGCGCCAGGAAACGAGCAGCGGGTCCTTGTCGGCGCGCATCAGGAGCTCGGCGCGCGGTTTGGGATAGGTGAGCACGTAACCGCGCAGTGCCGGTAGATTGGTTTGCGGCAGCCCCTTGAGCGGCCCGGCCGCTGCGGCGATGCTCGGCGCCGCCGGTTTTTCGATCAGAAGATCGCGCGAGATCAACAAGGTCTCGGTGGTGAAAATTTGCGGGATGGTCTCGGGATCGAGCGCGACATAGCCGCGCCCTTTGCCGTCCTTGGCAATATTGGCCATAAGCTGCACGTCGGCGTCGTTGCCCACCGAAACCGTGGAGACCGTAATGCCGTCGCGCGCCATCCGTGAAACCAGTGACTGGAAATCCGCCTTGTCCGTCAGGCCGTCGGACAGCACGATGACATGTTTGATCGCAGCCTGTTTCGCAGCAATGCCGCGGTAGGCTTCGATCATCGCCTTGTAAAGATCGGTGCCGCCGTCCGATTGCAAGGACGAGAGTTTTTCGGAGATCCATTCGCCCTTGCCGACCTGACGAAATGGCAAGGCCCAATCCCAAGCGGCATCGAAGGCGAGAATACCGACTTGGTCCGTCGGGTTCATGATATCGGCGGCGGCGATCGCCGCCGCTTTGGCGAGATCGAGCTTGGTGCTGCCTTCGCTACCGGCGCCCATGCTGCCGGATTTATCCAGCACGAAGAGCAGCGCCACATGCGGCATTTCAAGCCGCGCCGGTGGTCGCATGTCGACCGGAAGAATGCGCTCGAGCGGTGTGCGAAAGTAGCCGCCGGCGCCGTAGCTCTGTGACCCGCCGATGACCAGAAGTCCGCCGCCAAGATCGCGCACGTATTTCTCGATGCTTTCCATCTTGGCGTAGGAGAGTTGAAAGGCGGGCACGTTGTCGAGCACCAGCAGATCGTAGGCCGAGAGCTCGGCCACCGTGAGCGACTGCGCCGCCGGCGCGGCTTCGACGACCGCGTAGCCCTGCACCTGTAGGACTTTGGCGATGATGCGCTGGCTGTCCGGTTGTCCTGAAAGCAACAGCACCCGCGGCGGTCCTTTCACGGTTACCACTCCCTGGAGCAAATTGTTTTCCGCCAGATTGTCGTCCGGCGATTCGACCAAAAGCTCGTAGGAATGTTGGCCGCGCGCGGTCAGACTGTCGTGGAACATCGCCGTGTTGCTGCCGGCCTTGAGCCGCATCTCGCGTTCCGCCACCAAGGCGCCGTCGCGCAACAGCCGGAGCCGCGCCGGCGCCTCGCGCAAACTTTCGATGGCGCCGCGGATCTCGAAGCCTTCGGCGCTGTCGACTTGCCGCGGCAGGCTCAAGTCGCTCAAGTAAATTTCGTTTCGTCCGCGCAAGCCGACCGGCAAGGTCCAGACTTGCACCCCCTGGGCGCGGAGCATCGGCAGCGCGCGCTCCGCCGCGTCGCGATTTTCGTTGCCGTCGGAGACGAGGAGAATTTTTCCCTGCCGTCCCTCCCCAATCTGCGCCGCCGCCGCCTCGAGCGCAGCCTGAATATCGGTCTGATCGCGGTCCAGCCGCGCGCCGAATTCTCCCGCCGGCACTTGCTCCCGCGGCAGAGACTCCCACTCCGGCGCGCGGCCGAAGGTAAGCAAACCGGTGCGCGTATTGGGCGCCTTCAACCGCGCCGCGGCCTGAAGAATTTCCAGCGCCTTCTCGCGTCCCTCCTGGCCCACGCTGCGCGACAGATCGACCTCGAGAATCACATCGAGCGCCGTCGCCGCGCTGAACAGCCGCGGGTTGGCCAGCGCGAGCGTGACCACGCCGAGGGCGGCGGCGCGGAGCGCGATCGAATAAAGCGCCAGAGATTGACGCAAGGCGAGAAAAAGCTCGATCGTGAGCACGGCCAGCACAAAAATCAGAAGCGCGGGCCAGAGAGAAAATCCGGCGTCGTCGATAGTCGCCGTCGTGTCAGCGCCGGGCTGGGCTTTTCCGCTTAAATTGATCCGCGGCCGGATCTGCGACTCCTCTTCGTCGAACAAATTGACCGCGAAGCGGCCGGCCCGCCCAGCGCTTTGAAAATTGTAAACGCCACTTTGAAACGTATCGGCGAAGACGAACGAAGCCGCCGGATGATTGAAGGCTTCGCGCTTTCCGTCGGGTAGAGTGACTTCCAGGCGCTCTTCGCCCTGCGCCAAATGTAGCGCCATCGGCGCGCCGGCCTCGGTCCACTGCGCGGGAAACTCAAGCCGCTCCAGCTGGAACCATTCAAGGGCGTTGTGGAAAAGCACCGGAAAAGCGACGCGTAGCGGCAGATCGGAAGCGAGTAGATTAAAGCCGATCACGAGCGCGCGCAGTCCCCCCTTGTCGAGGAGATAAATCAGCGGTGTCTGCTCCGCGCGCGCGAGGACCAGACCCTCGCCGCGGGTTTTCAGACGGATGGCTTCGTCGATGCGCAGATCGCCAAGGCTGAGTCCTTCGGTGATCGGATGCTTCTCCAGGGTAGCGCTGGGGCGCGGATTGCGAATCTTGCCGTCGCCGGCGAGTGGCAGGTTCGGCGCCACCGTATCGATCAAGATGAAATTGCCGGCCGGCAGCGCCGGCGCGGGCACCCGATCGAAAATCACCAGATCGAACGGCGGCAGCGCGCGCAGGCTCTCCGGCTCCCAATGCGGCGCGCTGGTCAGTTGAACTTGCGGGAAAAATCTCAGGAGTTGGGCCAGGTAACGATTGCCCGGACCGACGTAGAGAACGCGCAGGGGCGGCCTTTCGTTGAGCGCCAGATAAGCCTGATTATCGGTGGCGAAGTCATCGTCGATCTCCAGACGCGCGGTCAACACGCCACTCAGGCTGCCGTCGTAGGGATAAATCAGCACGCGCCGATTGTTCGCGTCCAGAGCGATCTCTTCCCGCACCAGAATCCTTTCATTGGCCGCCACGACCAGGGGCACGCGCCGGGGTTTCTCGGTGAAATTTCGCAGGCGCACGAGGATTTCGGCTACGCCGCCGGTCTCGGTCCGGCGCCGCACTTCGAAGCCAACGATGCCGACGTTGTCGCTGCCGCCGCCCACTTGAACGAAACGGTAGTGGGCGGCGGGCTTGGCGAATTCCTCGACGCCGTTGAAAGCACCGTCGCTGATCACCACCACCCGGTCTGCGCTGGCGCGCTTGAGAAACACGTGCGCGAAAAGTATCGCGTCGCGCACGCGGCCGGGTGCGTCGGTGGCCTGAAGGCCGCGCGCCAGCTCGCGCAGTCTTCGCTTATCGGCGGTAAACGGCGCCAGGAGCCTTGGCTGCGGCCCGGCGCCGATCATCATCATCTTGCCCGCGGACGGCAGTTCATCGATCAGCGCGAGGAGCTCGCGCCGCGCCTGATCGAAGCGCGTGCCGCTCTTGCCCCGGGCTTTCATGCTGGCGCTCAAATCGATCACCGCGATCACATCGCCCGCGCTCGAGCCGAAGTAGTGCAGAATCGGATCGGCGAGGGCGGCGATGATCGCCAGCGCGGCGAGCAGCTGCAGGATCAGCAGCAGGTTGTGGCGCAGAAGCCAACCCAAGCGAGTGCCCAGCGGTCGCTCTCTTAAAATGCGCTCCCAGAGAAACAGCGTGGTGGTGCCGACTTTGAGACCGCGCGGTTTGAGGCTGTGCAGAAAAACGATCAGCGGCACGGCGCCGCCGAGCAACAAAAGCGCCAGTGGAAATCGCCAAGCCATAACTCACGCCACGCTGCTCACCTGGCGCAGCGTCTGCAGCACGAATTCGTCGAAGGGAACTTGGGTCGTCGTGCGCAGGTAGTCAATGTGCCGGCTCGCGCACACCGCTTCGATCTCTTTGAAATAGTGGTCGATCTCCGCCTGAAAGCGCCGCACCAGATCGGCGTCGAGAAAAAATTTTCGCTCGCGCCCGCCTTCCACATCGACCAGTGCGATGTCGCCCCAGGGCTTCGGCCTCAGCTCTCCGTCGTCGACGACGTGAATGAGCAGCAACTGATAGCGCTTGGCGGTCAACTCCTCCAACGCGGCGCGCCAGCCCGCCGGATCGAACAGATCGCTCACCACGACCACGAACCCCGGATGGGGAAAAAGATTCGTGAACGAATGGATGGCGGCGCGAAGATTGGTTTCCCCGGCACACGAAAGATGGGCTAGAAAGCGAAACAGGCTCAGCACCTGTTTGCGACCGCGCCCCAAGGTCAGCGGCGCCTGTAGGCGTGACGAGAACGATGCGCCACCCACCCGATCCAGGTTTTTGAGGCCGATGTAGCCCAACGCCGCCGCGACTTTTTTCGCGTAATCGAGCTTGGACGGCACGCCCTCGGCCATCGAGCGGCTGGTATCGACGAGCAGATAAATGTTCATCTCCTCTTCGGCGGTGAACACTTTCAGCAAGAGCCGGTCGAGGCGCCGGTAGATATTCCAGTCGACGTAGCGCAGGTCGTCGCCGTGCTGATAGCGGCGGTAATCGGAAAACTCCAGGCTGAAACCCTTGCGCGAGGCGGCGTGCTCGCCCTTGGCTCCGGCCCAGCTCAAGCGTTTGGCAACCAGATGCAGCCGTTCGAGCTTGCTCAGGAATTCGGCGTCGAAGAACGTCTCGGGTCTAGAGTCCCCGGTCTCGCGTTGGCGCAGCTCGATCGGTTCAGCTTCACTCGCGCTATTCAACTGGTTGCCGCGGCCAAAGCTCCAGATTGAATGGGCTCCAAACATTAGACGCGAAACCCTAGACGCCAGGCTCATAGTTCATTCCACTTCCGGAATCTGCTCGACGATCTCAGTCAGAATCTTTTCCGCGTTCACCCCTTCAGCGTCGGCTTCGAGATTGAGAATCAGGCGGTGGCGAAGACTCGGCAGAATCAAGGTGCGAATATCTTCGAAGGAAACGTTGGGGCGCCCGGCCAGAAGCGCGCGGGCCTTTGACGCCAGGATCAGGCTCTGCAAGCCGCGCGGGCTCGACCCGTAAAGCACGAAGCGCTGCGCCAGGCCGCCCGAGCCATTCGCCGGTTTTGGCTGCGGATGCGTGCTCATCACCAGTCGCACGGCGTAGTCCTTGACCACTTGCGCGAGCGGCACCTCGCGCACCCACTGGCGCATTTGCAGGATGCCCGCCGCGTCGAGAATCTCGCACAGCGCCGCTGGCGCCGCCGCAGTGGTCAAATCGGCGATGCGACCGAGTTCTTCGCGATTGGGAAACTGAAGGAGCAGCTTGAAAAAGAATCGGTCGATCTGCGCCTCTGGCAGCGGATAGGTTCCTTCCATTTCGATCGGGTTTTGCGTCGCCAGCACCATGAAGGGATTTTCCAGGCGATGCATCTTGCCGCTCACCGTGACGCTCTGCTCCTGCATCGCCTCGAGCAAAGCCGATTGAGTTTTCGGCGTGGCGCGGTTGATCTCGTCGGCCAAAACGATATGCGCAAACACCGGCCCGCGCTGAAACTCGAAGACCTTTCTCCCGGAAGCGTCGTCGGTCAGCATGTTGGTGCCGGTGATGTCCGCGGGCATGAGATCGGGGGTAAATTGAACGCGCGAAAAACTCAGGCTGAGAACCTCGCCCAGACTCCGCACCATCAACGTCTTGCCCAGGCCCGGCACTCCTTCGAGCAGGCAGTGTCCGCCGCAGATGAGCGCAACAAAAACCTGCTCGATCAGCTCCTGATGACCGACGATGATGCGCCCCATCTCTCCGCGCAGTTGATCGAAAGTGCGCTGTGCGCTGGCGATCCGTTGTTCGATTTCCTCAGCTGTCTGCATGAGACCCCCGGTGAATGAAAATTGGAGTGATGGAGTAAAGGAGTGGTGGAGGGTTGGGGAGACCCACTACTCCTTCACTCCCACACTCCAGTTACTTGTTGGTTTCTCCCAGCGACATGAAATAATTCCTAATCGTTTCTTTGAGTCCATCCGGCACACGCTCCGAGTTGAGCTCCTGCTCGGCTTGGCGGCGGTAAGTCGCATTGATCTCGGCCGGCGATACGGTGCTTTTTTCCGCCGTGGGTTTGCCTCTAAAGCCGAGCGCGCTGCTATCGCCTTCGCCTACCTGACCCTTCACTTGGGTCGAGGCGCCGGCGCGAAGTTCGGGCAGGGCGCGCCCCTCTTGATCCTGCCGGCCCGGCTCCTTCCCCGGCTGGCTGCTTAAATTTTTCTCGCGCACCCCGTTCGCGCCGGGATCGGGCTCCGCCCCGGCGCCGCCGCGCGCGTAATTCTCGCCTTTCGCGCCCTGGCCCTGTTTCATCATCTGCTCGAGATATTGTTGCGCGTCGATAACGGTGCGTCGGTCCAACTCGCCGCTCACCTGCTGTTCCAACTTGTCCAGAAGAGCCTTGAGCTCGTTTTGACCGAGTGCCTGGCCGGATTGCTCGCCGCCTTCAAGCTGCCTCTTTAGTTGCGGCAACGCTGCCAGCCGTTCGCCCCAGCGTTGCCCCAGGTCAGCGTTCTTGCTCGACTCGGGCAGCTCCAGTAAGTCGCGTGCCGCGGTGATTTCCGCCTGCAGATCCTTGAGACTCTGTTCGCTCGCGCTGGTCGAGAAAGAATCCCTCCCGGCGCCGCCTTTGGCTGCGGCGGAGAACTTCTCTGCGGTCTGCGCCGATTCTTTTTTCAGGGTTTCTTCGCTGCTCTTGGCATCGAGATTTTTTTGCGCGCCTTTTTCCAACTCTCGGCCGAGATTGAGGGTCTCGCGCAGGTTCTGATCCTTCGCCTTCTGCTGCAGTTCGCGCGCGTACTCGCGGAGCTGCTGCGCCAACGTCGGCGGTCCGGCATGGCGCATATCATTGGGCCGATCGAAATCGAGCCAGAGCAGAGCGCACCAGAGCATGAGCAGCGGCAGTAAAGCGAAAGCGGGCCAGCGCCAGCGGCGCGGCAAAAGCGCGCGCGGGTCCACTGCGCGGAGTTTTTCTTCGGCTTGCCACAAGACCAGCGAACCGGCGCCTTCGGGCGGGCCGTGCTCCGCCAGTTCCCAGGCCGTGACCGCGCGCTCGTCGAGGCGGAGCGTCTTGTCAACCCGCACCAACGTCCGCGCGGAGTCGGCGCGATGCCAGCGCGCCCGATAGAAAAACCAGGGCGCCACGGCAACCAGCAATCCAACCGGGACCAACCAGCGAAGCCAGGAAACCGGCAGATAAAAATTGAGCGGCGCTAGGAGAATTGCGAGCGCTGCGGCAGCGAAACTGGCCGCGATCAACGTCTCTTCGCGCCGCTTGCGCCGCTCCCAATCAAGCAGCGCGGCCAGCTTGGTCCCAAGGGAATCCATCGGCATACTCACAGACGCGGCTCCCGTTGAAGCGCCCAGCCGTAAAGCGCATAGCCGACGGCGCCGAGCAGCAGGTGAAATGTCAGGTGAGCGGTGGTGCCGGAAAAGCGCACGCCGAACAAAAGCAGCGGCGGCAATTCCTGGCTCCCCAGCAGCGCCAGCAGAAACGCAATCGGATTCAAAGGCAAATAAAACAGCGCCGAGAGAATCACCATCGCTGTGAACAGGCTCCGAATAAAAACCTGGCGATTTTCCAGCCGGCGCTCCCAGAGTGCCAGGGTCGCTAAGCCCCACACGCCGTAGCATAGAGAATAGAACGGCAGGAGCAAAAAAGTCAGCGCCATGCTGGCCGGCGCGGTACGCGCGATCGCGCCGGCCCAAACCAGCAGCGGCGCGCAAAGCAGCAACGACAGTCCGGCATGAGCGCACAAAAAAGCCAACTGACCGCGCCGGATCAGCGCGACGCTCACGCCCTGTTCGCGCGCCCAGGTCTTAAGCGACTTGAAGCGCCAGGGCGCGAACTCCTGATTGGCCACCCGCAGAGAGAAATAGATGATCAGCACCACCGTCGTCACGCCCGTGACCTTGAACAGGCTCGCCGAACCGCTCCACATCTGCGCGTCGAGGGACGGAATGTACAAAGACAGAAACTCCACCGGCGCGATGATTACGAGCAGATAAAAATAGACCGCGAAGCCGTGCCCTTCGTTGAAATAAATTTCCAAGCTCTCGCGCCAGATCGGATTGTCGCTCATTCGTCTTCGCCTCCGGGCAACGGATACACGGCGCGGAAAAGCGCGTAGTCCTGGGATTGAATGCGCGGATCGTCGATTCGCACCCGCGGCTCGGGATCCTTCACCCAGCCGAAGAATACGGCTGCGCCGGCCGTCAGACGCGGATCGCCGTCGCGCGCAAACATGGAAGAATGAAACAACACGTCACGGGTTTTATCGGGAAACGTGACCTCGCGAAAGCTGAGCGTCTCGAGCCGGCTCGGCACCGGATCGTCGCCGGCCTTGGCGGGCGTTAGCGGAAACTTCTTGCGCCAGCTTGCACCGCGCGGCAGCGCGCCGAGATCAAAGCGCTGGCCCGGCAACAGGAGCCAGCAATTGGCCAGATCCTTGGTGCTCCGGTTGTCGACTTTTACGACCAACTGATCGCCTTCGGTGCCGAACTCCGCGCTCAGTGGAAAGCGGTCGATGCGGCGCATGCGGAACAAGCGGTAGTCCCACTCGCGGAGCGGCAGTTGAAAACGGCTCGAGCCCGCGCCGTCCTGCTGCACCACCGCCGGCTCCGCGGTCTCGCGCGGTCGAAGCGAAATTGGCGTGAGCTCGAGCCAGCCGCGCTCCATCTCCAGATCGTAGCGCCGCTGTTGGGTCGAGAATAGCGCAAGGTTGGCCTGAGCATCGACGAAGCCGTCACCGCTGCTCTCGAGCACTGTCGAACTTAACAGCACACCATCCGGAATTTGGCCGCCGCGGCTGAAGTGTACATAGCCGCCCGCCGCGCCGAAGCCCACGAGCAAGAGAAACACCAGCCCCAATCGGCGCGCCGAAAGATGCCGGCGCTGCCAGAGCCAGGTCAGCGCAAAAACGGCCGAGAGATATATCACGACTGCGAGAAGCAGGGAGCCGGACGGCACGTAGGTCGCGATGAACGATGGACTGGCGATCAATTGATTGAAAACAGCATCGTTCCACTCGGTGCGCGGCGCCGCCTCATCGCCACCATGCGCCGCAATCAGGTTTTGCAAAAATCGCGGCAGGCCGTCCCACTGCGAAAGCGGCGGGCGGCCCACGTCGAGGGCGAGATAGACGATCCGACCGCGCCCGCGACTTGCTTCGACGATCAGCGGCAGGCCGCCGCCTTCGACCAGCGCGCGGCCGTTCACCAGCATCGAGGTCTGCGCCCACGCCCCGGCGATCGACGCCGACCGCTCGCCCTTGCCCGCGGCGGGCGCAAAATTGATCTGCTTGGCGCCGGTCACGCGAACCGGCAAGAAACGGCTGAGGGCGGGCTCCTGATACAGCGCGTAATTCAGACTGCCGATAATAAGCATTTCGCCGCCGGTGGTAAGCCAGGCATCGAGCGCCAGAACCTGCGCGCGCGACAGCTCGCGCAGCGACTGTTCATAAAGAATTACGTGGGAAACACCGAGGAGCGCGCGCGAGTCGGCGGCCAACTGCGCGGGCACCAATGACACGAGACGGCTTTGCGGCGCTGCGCTTACAGCGAAGGGCGGCAGCGTACCGCTTTCGCTCAGGAATAAGAGCACCGGGGCGGGAGAAAAGTAACGGCGCAGGTCCAACTCCTGCGCGGTGTTGGCGGCGGGACTGGAAAAGACAATCGCCACCGGCCGGCTGATAAAATCCGGATCGACCGTGAGCTGCACGGTCTTATGCGTCTGCGCGCCGAGAAAAATCTCCCGCTGATATTTGACCAGGTAGGGCGCGCCGCCCTTGGTCGCGCCGCCCTTCCATACCCGCACCTCGAGAATGCCTTCGGCGGGACGCCCGCTGTTGCTCAGCTCGATCTCCAGAGGAAACGGACGGCCGAGTTGAAAAACACCGTGAAAGCCGACGCGCGGCTCGATCACTACGGCGGCGCGGCCGGGTAGTGAAAGAAAAGAGACTAATAAAAAAGAAATCGCGGCGACGCTCAGCCTGAAGCGCCGGTAGGATGGCGTGAAAACAATTCGGTGAGGCCAGCACGGCGGGTTTGGCCGACGCTGAACGTGTTTGAGCGCAGCCTCTCGGGCTGAAAAGGACATAATTCCTTTCCAGACAGGCCCGCCCCGCCGGTTGCCGCGATCTAGTCGGTATATTCCACGCTGAGAATATCAAACGTACGAACGCCCGTGGGGGTGTGGACCTGAACCTCGTCCCCTTCGCTCTTGCCGATCAGGGCGCGAGCGATCGGAGAGCTGATGGAAATTTTTCCGTTCTTCGGTTCCGCCTCATGATCGCCGACGATCTGGTATACCACCTTGTCGCCCGTATCACCATCGGCCAAGGACACGGTGGCGCCAAACAGAATCTTGTCGCCGGAGAGCTTGGCAACCTCGATCACCTGCGCGCGCGCGACCTTGTCCTCAATCTCGCGGATTTGCAAGTCAAGCAGCGATTGACGCTCCTTAGCGGCGTGAAACTCCGCGTTTTCTGATAGATCACCGTGGCTCCGGGCTTCTTCGATCTCACGAATATTTTTCGGGCGCTCGACGGCTTTCAATCGTTTCAATTCCTCCACCAAGAATTGATAGCCTTTGCTCGTCATCGGCACACTTGCATCTGCCATACGTTCGACTCCTCGACAAAATAAAAACCCCCCGGAATCGCTCCCGAGAGGCTTCAAAATCCTCGTGGTAGACCGCGCTGCTTAAGCTAGGAGGTATTCTAGCATCGGCGCCGTCTATTTCAACTACATCCTTGTGTGAATTCCCTGGAAGCAAAGCTCGCAATCTAGGCGCGCTTGACCGGCCCGAACACGTGGCAGGAAACGCCATGGTGGTCGGCATCGAAATCGAGCGGCGGTTCGCTTTGGCTGCAGAGCGGTTGACGGTAGGAGCAGCGCGGATGAAAAGTGCAGCCTGCCGGAGGATTCACCGGACTCGGCACGTCGCCTTCCAGCACGATGCGGTCTTTCTTGCGCTCCGTATCGGGCATCGGCACCGCGGACAGCAGCGCGCGCGTGTAAGGATGCTTGGCGTCGCGGTAGATCGTCTCGCTGTTGGCAATCTCGACGACCTTGCCGAGATACATGATCGCCACCCGATGGCTGATATGCTCGACCACGCGCAGATCGTGCGAGATGAAAAGATAGGTGAGATGCATGCGTTCCTGCAGCTCTTGCAGCAGGTTGATGATCTGCGCCTGGATCGACACGTCGAGCGAAGACACCGGTTCGTCGCAGACGATGAACCTGGGATTCACCGCCAGCGCCCGGGCGATGCCGATGCGTTGGCGCTGGCCGCCGCTGAACTCGTGCGGATAGCGTTGAAAATGATCTTCGCGCAAGCCGACCTGGTGCAGCAGCTCCATCACCCGGTCGCGCTTAGCCTTGCCTTTGGCGAGCTTGTGAATTTCCAATCCTTCGCCGACGATGTCGCCGACTCGCATGCGCGGATTGAGCGAAGCGTAGGGATCCTGAAAGATGATCTGCATCTCGCGCCGCATGTCGCGCAGCTCGCGCTGCGGCATGGCGAGTAGATTCTTGCCCTCAAACAGCACCTCGCCGCCGGTGGGCTCGATCAGACGGAGAATCGTCCGGCCCAGGGTCGACTTGCCGCAGCCCGATTCGCCGACCAGCCCGAGAGTTTCGCCTTCGTTGACCGTGAGCGTGACACCGTCCACCGCCTTCACGCTCCCCTTGTTGCGCGAGAACAGCCCGTCACCGACGGGAAAGTGCTTTTTTAGATCGCGGATTTCCAGCAGGCTCATAGTTTAAAATGATCGTCGAGGATCGAAGATGAATGATAGACAATGGCCCCGTGGCGATCCTCTATTCCCTATTCTCCATCCTCGTTCTCTCCGGCCTTTCACGCGACTCGGTGTGAGGAAAGTGACAGGCGGCCGGATGTCCGGATTCTTTGTCCTCCAGCAGCGGCTCCTTTTCGGCGCAGAGTTCCGCGGCGCGCGGGCAGCGATCACGAAAGCGGCACCCGCTCGGCAGATGCAGCGGGTTCGGCACCACGCCAGGAATCGCATCGAGGCGTTTTTTCTTGAGCGTCCCGGCGCCGGGCAAAGAATTCAGCAACCCCACCGTGTATGGATGATGCGGCCGGTTAAAAATCGATTTGGTATCTGCCCGCTCGACGATCTTTCCGGCATACATGATCGCCACGTCGTCGGCCTGCTCGGCGACGACGCCGAGATCGTGGGTAATGAGCAAGAGCGCCATGCCCAATTTTCGCTGCAGCTCTTTCATCAGCTCGAGGATTTGCGCCTGAATCGTCACGTCCAGCGCCGTGGTCGGCTCGTCGGCAATCAGCAGGCTTGGATTGCATGAGAGCGCCATGGCGATCATCACGCGCTGGCGCATGCCGCCGCTCAGTTGGTGCGGGTAGGCATCGACACGCGTTTCGGGATCGGCAATTTTTACCAGGCGCAGCATCTCGATGGTCTTTTCACGTGTCTCACGCTTGCCCAGTCCCTGGTGCAACCGGATCGCCTCGCCGATCTGATTGCCCACCGTGAATACCGGGTTGAGCGAGGTCATCGGCTCCTGGAAGATCATCGAGATTTCGTTGCCGCGGATCTTGCGCATCTCCTCGTTGTTGAGCTTCAGAAGATCGCGGCCCCGGTAAAGAATCTCGCCGCCCACGACCTTACCCGGCGGTGATTGAATCAGGCGCATAACCGACAGCGAAGTCACGCTCTTGCCACAGCCCGACTCGCCGACCAAGCCAAGAGTCTTGCCCTCGCCGATCTCGAAGCTCACGCCGTCGATGGCGCGCACTTCGCCTTCGGGCGTAAAGAACGACGTGCGGAGATTTTTCACCTGAAGCAAATCAGCCATTGGCAGCTCGCGAATAGCATCTCCCATAGCATTAAATCCACCTAGAGCCAATACGAGGGAGCCGCCTGCCGCAAAGTTGCGAAATCGCATTCGCAAAACGCCCGGACATCGCGTAAACTTTTTCTCTTACGCGATGCGATTGTTTTTCCGGCTTATCATCCTGTTGGTCGTCGTCCTGCCGCTCGCGGTGATTGGACTCGTTTATCTCGCCGTCGACACTCAGCCAAGTTTGAATCGCGCTGCGGAAATCACGCCGTCCAATGTCGAGCGCGCCAAGCTTATCCTCGATCAGAATGATCCGCGCCGGCTCAAGCCCGGCGCGCGCCGGACTATCGTCGTGGCCGAGGGGGATCTCGATCTGGCGGCAAACTATCTGGCGCGCCAGTATTTCGCCGGCGGGGCGCGGGTCGATTTGCGGCACGGGGCGATCGAGGTCGGCGCGAGCCTGCGCGCGCCGGCGCTGCCGATCTATTTGAATTTCGCATCGACCCTGGTGGAAGACGGCGCCCTGCCAAGGATCGCCAATTTGCGTGTCGGCCGAATTCCCGTGCCGCCGTGGCTGGCCTACGCGATCATTCCGCGGCTGTTTGCGCTGACCTTCAACGACGCCGACCTGCGTTCGTTTGAAAACGTGATCAAGAAAGTTGCGATCCAGGACGATCGGCTCGCGCTGACTTACGAATGGCAGGCCGATCTACCGAACAAACTTCGCACGGCTCTCGTCTCAGACGAAGATCGCGCGCGCCTGCGCGCCTACCAGGAGCGGTTGGCAGCGGTCAGCCGGACGGTCAAGTCACAGGACGTCTCTTTGACGGCGCTTCTGGTTCCCCTCTTTAAGCTCGCAGCCGAACGCTCCGGCGACCCGGTCGCAGAAAATCGCGCTGCGATCTTTCTCCTGACTCTTTATGTCAACGGCCAGAATCTGGCGGCGATTCTTCCGGAAGCGAAAAACTGGCCGCTGCCTCTACCGCGCCGGACCCTGCTCAACGGTCGCGATGATTTTCCCAAACACTTCATGGTATCCGCGGCTCTCGCCGCGCGGGCTGGGGGACCGCTTTCGGACGCCGTCGGCGTCTATAAGGAAATCGCCGATTCCCGCGGCGGCAGCGGTTTTTCGTTCAACGACATCGCCGCCGACCGCGCCGGCACCCGCTTTGGCGAGAACGCTGCGGAGAGCGCCGCCGGGCGAAAGTTGCAGCAACGTATGCGCGCCGGCGTCGTTGAAAAAGACCTCATGCCGGCCACTGCCGACCTGCCGGAGTTCATGCCCGAGCGTGAATTCCAACGGCGCTTCGGCGGCATCAACGCGCCGCCCTACAAAAAAATGATGGCCGATATCGAAGGTCGAGTCGCGTCGCTGGCGCTTTACCGGTGACGTGCGCAGTACGCGGACGGGAGAGAAATTCCACCACTGAGTGACGGAGGACACAGAGATCAAGAATTGCCTTCGTTACCGATCGTTGCTCGATCCGAACTCCGTGTTCTCCGTGTCTCTGCGATGATTTTTCTATGCGCGCTGGATCACTTCCCCGGATAGATTTTTGTGAGGCTGTCTATAAAGCCGGATTCGTCGAGGCGACGCGGGATTCTATCGTCGACGAGGTCTTCCAGCTTTAATTTTTCGATGCTCGCGTTGCGCAGCTTCATGAGCCGCTGAATATTCGCCAGACCTTCGAGGGTCGGAAGCGGTTTGCGTTCGATGCCGTTGATCACGTCGAGATAGCCTTCTTCGGCAGCCGCGGGATCGTTCAGCTTGAGCCGTTTCATGATCGTGCCGATCACCGCGCTCTTGTTTCGCGGCGAGAGGCAAAAGCGATGCCCTCGAGCAGGCCTTTGATCAGGCTTTCCACGGTCTCGCGTTGCTCGCGCAGCAGGCTGCTCTTGGCCACCAGGCCCTGAGAAGAAAACGGAATGTTGGCTTTCGACAGCTCGGCGAGGATGTTGAAACCTTTTTGCTTGAGCCGGCGGCTGAATACGCCGTCGAGCACGGTCATGTCGATCTGGCCAGCTTCTAGAACCCGCGTCGCTACGGTCTGGTCTCCCACCACCAGAAAGGTGATGTTGTCGCGCTGCGCGTCCAAACCCAGGTGCTCCAGCGCGAGCATCGCGCCCATCCAGACGGTGCCGGCGAGGGTCTGTACTCCGACCTTCTTGCCGCGCAAATCCTTGGCAGTTTTGATCCCCGGCGCCGCGACAACGTCGTAGCCGAGCCGGTTGGTCAAGGTCATGACAATTTTCAAGTCGGAGCCGCCTGCCACTGCCGGCAACACCGTCGTGCCGCCGGTATACGCCGCTTGCACGTCGCCGGCCGTGAGCGCCGCAACCAGCACGGGCGCCTGGCGAATGAAAATAGCGTTGGCGTTGACTCCGTACTTTACGAAAAACCCGTGATCCTCCGCGACCCAGAGCGGCGCCACCCGCGCATTCATCGCCGCGTGACCGATGACGACTTTGCGAGTGGGCGCGGCCGCCTGAGACTCAGCGTAGTGCGCGAATCCCAGTATCGCCGCGATAAACACTATGCCAAGTGAACGGCTTGAACGATTCAAACGTTTTGAACAAAGCTTTTTAAGTTATTTTTTAAATTGCTCTTTGGGAAAATTCGCCGTCGCCATCACACCGCCGTCGACAACCAACGGATGACCGTAGATGAAATCGGAATCGTCGCTCACCAAAAACAGCGCCGCCTTGGCCTGATCGTCGGCAGTGCCCAAACGTCCGGCGAGGTTTTCGAAGGTTCGGTTGCCGGCGACATCATCGTCGAAACCGACCGGCGAGCCCGAGCGGTTCGGTACCACGCAGTTGACGCGAATTTGATACGGCGCGAGCTGCACGGCAAGCGCGCGCGTCATGTTGATGACGCCGGCCTTGGCGGCGGCGTAAGCGATGCCATCGAAGCGCCCGATCATGCCGGAGGTCGATCCGAAATTCAGGATCTTGCCGCCGCGCCCCTGCTGGCGCATCTGCTCGGCAGCATACTTGGTCATCAAATACGGTCCTTTGAGACTCACGGCGATGACCTTATCGAATTCTTCTTCTGTGCTGTCGAAAATATTGGCGTGATCGGTCAGCGCGGCGTTGTTGACGAGAATGTCGATGCCGCCGAATTTGGCCGCGACTTTCTTGACCATCGCCTCGGCGTCGCTCGATTTGGAAACGTCACCGAGCACGAGCATCGCCTCGCGTCCCGATTTGTTGATTTCATCTACGACCGCCTGTCCGCGCGTCTCGTGCATCTCCGCTATGGCGATCTTCGCGCCTTCCGATGCAAAGAGTTTCGCCATCGCTTTGCCGATATTTCGCCCAGCGCCGGTGATCAGCGCGATCTGTCCATTAAGTTTCATGAAGCGAATCTTCCTTTCTCGTTCGTTTTCGTCGTTTGAGTCCTGCTCTACAGCCTCAAATCTTCCGGCGGCGTGAAGGTGTAAACGTCGAAAGTGTTCAAGGTGCAAGCAAGCATCGCGTAGTAGCCGATCGTCGCGGCGAGCTCGACCATGCCTTTTTCGCCGAAGCGGCCGTAGATCGCCTGAAACGTCGCCTCGGTCACTCGGTGAGTCTGAATCATCTCGCGCACGAAGCTCACAATTTGCGCCTCGTCGGTGGGAAAGCTCTCCGCGCCTTTTTTTTGGTAGACCGCGCGGATCGTGTCCATTGTAATGCCGGCTTTCTGTCCGTGCATGATATGAGCCGCCCACTCATGTTTGCATTCGAGCTCTCGCGCCGCCACGAGTGCGGTAAATTCAACGACCTTGTGATCGAGGCTCGATTCGAAGCGGACGTAGCTTCCCAGGTGCGCCGTCCGCGCCGCCAACTCCGGGCTGTGCAACAGCGCCAGCCACGGTCCGCCGACTACGCCGCGGCTTTGCGCGATGGTTTCGTAAACCTTCTGGTGCTCGGGCGCCAGGTCTTCTTTTTTGGTGATGGTTGCGATGCGTGCCATGCTTCCTCCATGCAGATTATGAAAGTCTTTCCTTGAGCCAGTGGGTGACGATGCC
>Ga0310810_10001787_pt1 | contig 22777 bp, 19 predicted proteins | sample NCmetagenome_FD_207641 | JGI IMG/M metagenome (GOLD analysis project Ga0310810, IMG submission 207641) | Soil microbial communities from experimental microcosm in Duke University, North Carolina, United States - NC | ecosystem: Engineered > Artificial ecosystem > Soil microcosm > Unclassified ... | reverse complement strand
GTCGGTCAGACCATTGCATCGATGTATCTTGGATTCTATAGCGATGACTTGCCCATTAATAAAATTAATGACTATTTACTTCGTGTTGTGCAGCCAAAATTACAGGCAGTGAATGGAGTTCAGCTCGCGCAAATTTTAGGTAACGGTCAATTTGCGATGCGCGCATGGCTAGATCCAGTTAAGATGGGTGCATTTGGATTATCAGCAGCACAAGTTTCACAAGCAATGGCAAATAATAACTTTGTATCTGCTGCAGGCCGTACTGACGGGAATATGTTTATTCAAAACCTCACCGCTGATACTGCATTAACGAATGTCGAACAATTCCAAAATCTTGTTTTAAAATCTGAAAATGGAGCAATCATTCGCCTCAAAGATGTCAGTACTGTTGATTTAGGTGCTCAAAATTATAATACAACTGTCAGCTTTGATGGGCGATCTGCCGTATACATCGCAATAACAGTTGCACCTTCAGCTAATCTCCTGACTGTCATCGGGCAGATCCGTAATATTTTTCCAGATATACAAAGTCAGCTTCCAGAAGGATTAGACGCTGCAATTGTTTATGACGCAAGTGAGTACGTTAACACTTCTATTGATGAAGTTATCCATACATTAGTTGAAGCATTTGCAATTGTTACCGTTGTGATTTTCCTATTTTTAGGTTCAATTCGTTCAGTCATTATCCCGTTGATTGCTATTCCGCTATCAATTATTGGTGCATTTATGGTTATGTTGATATTGGGTTATTCAATTAATTTATTAACCTTACTTGCCCTTGTTTTATCAATCGGTCTCGTTGTCGATGACGCTATTATTGTTGTCGAAAACGTACAGCGTCACATGGAAGAAGGAAAGAATGCATTCCAGAGTGCAATCATCGGTGCTCGCGAACTAGCAAATCCAATTTTAGCTATCACGGTGGTACTAATTGCCGTTTACCTTCCTATTGGGTTTATGGGTGGATTAACTGGAGCGTTATTCACTGAATTCGCATTCACATTAGCGGGAGCAGTAACAATTTCAGCATTAATCGCTTTAACATTATCTCCAATGATGTGTTCGAAATTCGTTAAACTTCCTGAAAAATCTGCGCATGGTTTAATGTATTATATAAATAAAACATTAACAAAAATTGAAACGAGTTATTCAAATATACTAAATCATTCTCTTGATTTCTTACCTGTTACAACAGTATTTGCCATCATAATATTATCTAGCAATTATTTTTTATTCGTTACTTCGCAAGCTGAATTGGCTCCTCAAGAAGATCAGGGTATTATCATTGCACAAGTCACAGCACCTGCAAATTCATCTCTAAAACAAACACAACTCTACTCTAATCAAGTCTATGATATTTTCAAGAAATATCCTGAAACAGAACATATATTTCAGATTGATGGATCAAATGGTCTCAATACCAGCATAGTCGGCATGGTCTTGAAACCTTGGAACAAGCGCACCCGAACCACAAATGAATTACAACCGATAATTCAAAAGCAGTTAAACCGCATTGCCGGTGCCAAGGTAGCAGCTTTTCAATTACCTTCTTTACCTGGCGGCGGCCAAGGTATGCCGATACAATTTGTTATTAAAACAACTGAAGATTTTAATCGCCTGAATGATGTTTTACAGAATGTATTAGATGATGCGCACAAGGCGGGGTTATTTGCTTATATAGACCCCGATTTGAAAATCGATCAGTTACAGACAACAGTACATCTTAATCGGGATATGATATCCGAACTTGGATTAAATATGACTGAACTTGGAAACGTACTTGCTTCAGCACTAAGCGAAGGATATATCAACTACTTCAATCTTGATGGAAGATCTTATCAAATTATCCCTCAAATGACGCGTACGGATAGAGAGAACTCTACTGAATTACTAAATTATTACATCACGACCGCATCGGGTGCATCCATTCCTCTAGGTACGGTTGCATCTCTTGTACCGTCAATTGTTCCTGAATCCATCAATCACTTTCAGCAATTAAACTCTACTACTATTTCTGCGATTGGATTCCCAAGTGTATCAATGGGTGATGCTTTAGGTGCATTCCAAAAAATTTCTAAAAATGATTTACCTGCTGGTTACGACATCGATTATGCAGCTCAGTCTCGTCAATTTATTCAGGAAGGATCAGCGCTTATTGTGACGTTCTTCTTTGCACTTATTATTATATTTCTGTCATTAGCAGCATTATTTGAAAGCTTTAGAGATCCATTAATTGTCTTGATAAGTGTACCCATGTCCGTTTGTGGAGCGATGATTTTTGTCAGTCTTGGTGTGCATGGAGCAACATTAAATATTTATTCACAAGTTGCTTTAGTTACATTGATCGGTCTCATAAGCAAAAATGGTATTTTGATTGTAGAATTTGCAAATGAACAACAAAAAGCTGGTGTCAAAAAGCGTGAAGCTATTGAGAATGCAGCATTAATTAGATTCCGTCCAATTCTGATGACCACTTGTGCAATGGTATTTGGCGTCATTCCATTGATCACCGCGACGGGTGCAGGTGCGTTAAGCCGTTATAATATTGGCCTTGTTATCGCAACAGGGCTTTCTATCGGAACATTGTTTACATTATTCGTAGTGCCTGCAATGTATATGTTACTTGCCGCAGATCACTCTGAGCATGAAGCTGAAGACGTGGATGTTGCAACTGATTCTTAACTTTATCAAATTATCAATTAAAAATGATATAATTGATTAAGCAATCTTCTGAGGGATGAATCATGATATGGGTCATTAATAGCAATTCAAATACATACCGTATATATGAATATAATAAGCGTCAAAGCAAGTTGAATCTCTTAAAAGAAATTCAGCACCCTGAAAATAAACTACATAATATTGATATAGTCTCCGACCGCTCTGGCAGATATAAATCTAATGGCGGTGCTCACGGTGCATATGCATCTCCGAGTGATCCAAAAGAAGTGAAATATGATGACTTCATGCGTGAACTCGCGCGCGAATTAAATCAAGAACGTAACAAAAATAGTTATGAAAAATTAATCATTATAGCGCCTGCTCATGTAAATGGTTTACTCATGCAGCACATTGATAAGCATGTGAAAGAGCTTATTATATGCAATCTGAACAAAGATCTCATGCATATGGCTGATCATGAATTAATATCAATATTAGAATCAACACCGAACTATTGATATGTCAAACTTCTTAAATACACCGCATCATATTAATGCAACGCCAGAAGATTTAACTGGTAATAATGGTATTGGTAGATATATTTTATTGCCTGGATCTGAGGCTCGCGCAAAATCAATTGCTGAGCATTTTGAAGATGTCAATGTTCATCCACACCCACGCGGTCACCATCTTTATACTGGAACATTGAACGATAACGGCATTAATATTGATGTCGCCGCAATCTCGAGCGGTATGGGATGTCCAAGTATCGAAATAATACTGCACGAATTATTTCATCTTGGCGGGCGCCGTTTCCTGCGTGTAGGAACAGCAGGATCGCTGCAAAAAGACCTGATCAAAATCGGTGATATTGTCAATGCACAAGCATCGGTTCGGGATGAAAGTACAACATCAGATTACGCACCCATTTCAATTCCCGCAATTGCTTCATTTCAAATGATTGATGCTATTAATCTTGCAGCGAAAAACAACAATCTGGCTCAGCATACGTTTACTGGCATAGTACATTGTAAAAATTCATTCTATGCCCGTGAATTTTATGCTGGCCCCCGCGCAATCGAGAACAAGGAATACATGCAATTGTTAATCGATTATGGCGTACTGGCATCTGAGATGGAGACAGCTGCGCTATTCATTCAATCGCAGCTTTATCATCATCAATTATCAAGCAGGGGTTCTGGCCCTGACTGTAAAGTTCTGTCAGGAGCTATCCTTGGTATCGGAGCTCTGCCGCCAGATATTTTCATGACACCAGAGCAGGAATCAGATTTAACGTCAAATATTATTAATCTCGCACTCACGACTATCAAGCTGCTTGCGGCGAGTGAGCGTACCTGAATCACCTGATTTGTAATGTTTACGGCAAACTGACATATAACATTCATTCCCGCCAATCTGCACTTGTTCTCCCTTAGTTATTTTATTACCTTCAGAATCAATTCGCATATTCATTGTTGCTTTGCGGCCGCAATGGCAAATCGTTTTAATTTCTACTAAGTTATCAGCCAGTCCAAGTAAATACATGCTCCCTGGAAATGGTTCACCGATAAAGTCGGTACGCAATCCATAAGCGAGTACAGGAATATCGATTTCATCAACTATCTCAGTTAATTGCATAACCTGTTGCTTTGTCATGAACTGAGCTTCATCAACAAGCACGCATTTAATCTCGGGATATTGAGATACTTCATTCTTTACATATTGAAATAAATCAAATTTATTATCATATGGAACTGCTTCAGAGTCTAAACCGATTCTGGAAGCGATCTTACCCTTCCCTGCTCTGGTATCAACCGCAGGAGTGAATAAAAGAGTTTTCATGCCGCGTTCATGATAGTTGTATGAGGATTGCAGGAGTACTGTGCTCTTTCCTGCATTCATTGCAGAATAATAAAAGTATAGCTTCGCCATTGTTTAGTCCCTTAATTGAATCCAAGCTGGTATAAATTTATCTGCTGTGCGCATTTCCCTTTTGTGTATTTTCCAATTTACATCATACTTAGCCACTAAATCCCAAAACTTTTGCGAATGATTCATATGTATTGTATGACATAACTCATGAATCATGATATGCCTCATCAATTCTACAGGCAGGAAAATCAATTTGAAATTAAGGCGAATAGATTTATCTTGTGAGCAACTACCCCATAAAGTAGCTTGCGATCGCACTGAAACATCTAGAAAAGGCATTCCGATTTCCCGCGCAAGATGCTTAAAATAAGATGTTAAATGCAGATGTGCCTGCTTTTTAACCCAGTTGGATAGTTTCTCCCGGCAAACAGCAAACTCGCGAATATCTCCTGATAAGATAATTTCATTCGCAGCAAATTGCTTGACACGCGGTCGCTTGTCATTTTGAAAATAATGAACTATCCACTTCTGCTGAATAGCCTGTAAATTAATTTCTTGAGGTTTGACATACGCTGATGGCCGATCATGTTTGATTTTTTGCTGCAATATCCACTCTTTATGTTCTTCAAGAATGGAGGGAAGTTGTTTAACGCTAAACCGGTGAGGCATCGTGATTTGCAGGCCGCCGTGGTGTGTATATAGCAATTTGACATGCTTAGCACGCCTATGGCGTTTGATTGTATATTCAGGCGGCCATTCTATGACTTCCATATACTGCGCGGCGATCCTTAATAACGTTTCAATTAACTATTTGGATGATTACGCTGTGAAGAAACTTTAACATTAATTGTTTGCCCTAGCTTGACGACCCGCTCTTCTACTATAGTCATGCGTGAAACAAAATCATTTGTCATCTGCAATAAATAATCGCTGGCAGTTTTCTTGAAAATAAAAGGAAATATCGCATGTATAATACACGCTAGCCCGCCTATCACCATTTGCGATCCAAATTTAGAGGCAAAAAAGAAATGCTGCCAGTAAGTTTCACCAATGCTGTGAGGATGTTCATTAAAAATGTTTTTCATTCAGTTGCTTCCAGTTATCGTCAATTGGACGTTATTTTACCTTTATGTTCCATATTAGACTATCAAAAATTAATCAAGCTATTGTCATATAACTATATGTTTATTATGGCTATTTACTCGATAACAGATTAATGATGCCCGAAAAATCCATATCGCCGTGTCCCTGATTCACAAAGAGTTCATATAATTCAGCTGACATGCCGCCTAACGGGATTGGCGCATCAGCAGCTTCAGCAGCATGCTGGGCAAGTCGTAAATCTTTCAACATCATTTTGGCCATAAAACCTGGCTGATAATCGCGATTTGCTGGAACATTTTCAAGAATTCCCGGTACTGGACAGTAGCTCGTCATCGACCAGCATTGTCCTGATGCATTGGAACTGATTTCGAAAAATTTCTTTTTATCGAGTCCAAGTTTATCTGCTAGAACGAATGCTTCACTAACGCCAATCATGGAAATTGCGAGCAGCATATTATTGCAGATCTTTGCTGCCTGACCACTTCCCGGCTGCCCAGCGTAAACCAGCTTCTTACCCATTTTTTGCAGAATTGGTTCCGCTCGTTTGTAAACATCTTCTTTACCGCCGATCATAATTGTCAGAGTACCCGCTGCTGCCCCTGCCACACCTCCAGACACTGGTGCATCAAGCATGCCAAGGCCCAATTTATTCGCTTCATCATGTAGAGCTTTGGTTGTGACGATGTCAATGGATGAACAATCAATAAATACAGATCCGGATGGAATATTTTTAAAGACCCCGCCATCACCCTGGCAGAGGTCACTGACTTGTTTACCGGTTTGTACCATCGTAATAACCACATCTTTACCGGCAGCAAGTTCTTTTACAGAAGATGCCGCTTTTGCACCATCCGCCGTCATGGCTTTTACTGCGTCTGGCATCACATCATAAACAGTCACTTCCATACCAGCTTTCATAAGATTGTGCGCCATAGGTGAACCCATGTGGCCAAGACCAATAAATCCGATTTTCATAAGGTACTCTCCAAATTACGCATGTTTTAATTTTTAGCCGGCCAGCGTTCGGTAACAGTTTTCAATTTGGTATAGAATCGAATAGCTTCTTCGCCATACATTTGTGTATCAGCGAAGATAGAATCCTTCCAGCCGCCGAAACTATGATATGGCACGGGTACCGGTACAGGCACATTCACACCTACCATACCAGCTTGAACTAGCTCAGCAAATTTACGTGCAGTATATCCATCGCGCGTGAAAATTGCAGTACCATTTCCAAATCGATTTTTATTAATCATCTCTAAGGCCGTTTCAAAATCTGGCACACGTACGACACATAATACCGGTCCAAATATTTCTTCCTGATAAATTTTCATATCAGGCGTCACGTGATCAAATAAACATGCACCCATGAAATAGCCATTCTGTGCATGCGATGGCTTTTCGCGGCTATTATCAAGCACAACTGTTGCGCCTTCATTCTTACCGGTATCAACATATGATAAAACCTTATCTAAATGCTGCTGCGAAACAAGAGGGCCAAGTTCGACATTTTCTTCCATGCCGGGCCCAACCTTAAAGCGTCCCAGCCGTTCTTTAATAAGAGGAACAATTTTATCTGCAACTTCATCACCAACTGCAACAGCTACAGAAATAGCCATACAGCGCTCGCCGCAAGAACCATAAGCTGCAAGCGTAATCGCTTCAGCTGCCTGTTTGATATCAGCATCCGGCATAATAATTGCGTGATTTTTCGCACCGCCAAACGCTTGCGCACGCTTATTATTCGCTATACCTGTTTTATAAACATATTCTGCGACTGGAGTTGAACCTACAAAGCTGACGGCCTTTATATCAGGATGCGTCAGAATAGCATCTACAGTTTCTTTATCACCATTAATCAAGTTAACAACACCTTCCGGTACCCCTGCTTCATGTGCTAACTCAACCAGACGCACCGCGCACGACGGGTTTTTTTCAGAAGGTTTCAAAATAAAGGTATTTCCACAAGCAATCGCCATTGGAAACATCCAGAGTGCAATCATGGCAGGAAAATTAAATGGTGTGATACCTGCGCAAACACCCAGTGGCTGACGCATTGAATAAACATCAATTCCGGTTGCAACATTTGGTGTATACATTCCATGAAGGTGGGCTGGCAATCCAGTCACAAAATCCAAAACATCAATTCCACGCTGCACGGAGCCAGTTGCTTCAATAAATGTTTTACCATGTTCGGCAGTAACGATTTTACCAAGGTTATTTATTTCTTTGTCGAGCACCTGCTTGTAACGTGCCAGGATTTTTGCTCGGTATGGTGGCGTGGTTTGCGACCAGGCAGCAAATGCTTTTTTTGCGGCTGCAACTGCTTCATCAACCAACTTTTTGTCAGCAACGCTGCTTTCACCAGAAATTTCTCCCAGTGCAGGATTATAAACAGGTAGTTTTCTACCTGATGATGTAACACGTTTACCATTGATGATGTGCGGTATCTCATTATGCATGCCAAGACCTCTAAATTTAGTTATACGGCAACCGCTAATTTTTCGTTATTCGCAGTTGAACTTCGTTGGTTGAAAATAGTAAATAAATCTTTAAACATCCCGGAAAGTGATTCAGACATTAATATCAAATCAGCATCAAATCGTTCCTGTTTTGTCTCATATGTTTCTTTCATTTCTGTTAAATCATCTTCCGCAAGTGACACGCTGCGCATGGAGAAATCATCAGCCAGTACAAAACGAATTCTGTCTTGCCAGCATAATTCCATTTGAATTACATCAAATCCTTCTTTAAATATCGACTGCACACCTGATGTAAATAAATCCTGCTGTTGACAGCGCACTATTCGATTTTGCTGCTCCGGGTCTTGCAATACACACGCTTTCCCGATTGCAAACTCTTGCGGATACTCCTGAGTTTTCAACCAGTGTGTCAGTAATGCTGAAGGTTTGATTCTCTCAGCATCCTCAATACATTCTCCAAAAGCTTTTTGAAACATTGTTATAAATAATTCAGTTTTAGCAGGGCTGATTGAATTCAACACCAGCCATTGATTACGCATATCAATATATGCATGCAAAACTGATAATTTGGTAAATGCACGCGTCAGCAGTGTATGTACCAGCTCATCCTTGAAACCCATTTTTTCTTTTTGTCTAACCTTTCTCGCTTCATTCGCTTCGATTTGCTTGACCTTTTCTTTCAATGCCTGATTGACGACACTGGATGGAAGTATTTTATCTTCCATTTGCAATGAGATCATAAAACAGCCATTTAAACCGCGCGTCAGAGGAGCCTCATCCTCTTCCAGCGGAGAAATCCAGCCCATACTGGAAGGCATAGAGGGTAAACATGGCTCAAAGGCAAAAGGTTCCAATCGTTGATGAATGTCACTCGCCTGATGCTTGAACCGGCTCGATAGTTGAAAAACCTGAATTTGCTTAAACCACATAATACTCTTCCTTTATATCCAGTAAATGAATTCAATCCATGTTGATGCGGGAAGGATAGCGGGAGTTCAAAAAAAATCAAGACGACATTGTAGTCGCCTTGATTATAAATTACTCAAAATCAACATGGGGTTCAGACGATTAGCTTAGATGACCCCTGTATATCATTGTTTTTTAACATTGCCATCACATCCAGTGCATGAAGATTAGCAATTTGACATGTCCTGCAAAAGGGTTATCATGCGCCTGAGATAACTATCATAACGCGAGATTATTCAGTGTCTTTTCAAATATATACAAAACGTTTACGAGGATTGTTCGCGGTTGCGGCATTAGCATTTGTAAGTTTTTTATTTGCGGGTAATTCCTGGCTTTCACATCTCGGCATCAGTTCTCTAATCATTGCTATTATTCTCGGAATTGTGATCGGAAACATCATTCATTTGCCGTCAACATTTACTCCCGGCATACAATACGCAGCAAAACAGTTATTAAGAACAGCGATTATACTCTACGGTTTTCGTGTTTCACTGCAGGAAATACACGCAATTGGAGTTTACGCATTATTAATTGATACCACAATCGTTACATCCACACTATTTATTGGTTACCAAATTGGTACGCGTCTTCTCAAACTGGATCGTCATCTTGCATTATTAATCAGCTGTGGCGCAGCTATTTGTGGTGCGGCTGCTGTATTGGCCGTTGAAGACATCATTAAAAGCGAACCATATAAGGCAGCCATTGCAGTTGGTACAGTTGTTTTGTTCGGCACAATTTCCATGTTTCTCTACCCTGTACTGCAGCGTGCTGGCATGCTTGGATTATCAAACGCACAATTCGGCATTTTTGCAGGAGCAAGTGTACATGAAGTTGCGCAGGCACTTGTAACAGGTTCAAGTATCAGTCAGCAAATCGGCCAGACAGCGGTTGTTGTAAAAATGGTACGAGTATTGTTGCTGATTCCGGTTTTGTTGTTTTTATCTTTCTGGAATCCTTCAGCTGCAACTGACCGCAGAAAAAAATTGATGGTACCATGGTTTGCTGTTGGATTTTTGCTTGTAATTTGCTTTAACTCATTACACTTAGTACCACAATCAATTGTAAAAAGTATCAATGCGTTTGATATGCTTTTACTAACAATGGCCATGGGCGCGATCGGACTAGAAACCAAGTTCAGCAAGATTAAAAAAGTTGGATTAAACCCATTGTATCTGGCTGCACTGTTATTTGCATGGCTGCTATGTTTTGCGGCACTGACCGTCAGATTTGCGACTATCTAATCATACAGTTTCTGATTCTATCATTTCTGCCTGCCAAGCCATCATGCCGCCAGCAAGTGATTTCACTGATGGAAAACCTGCTTCCTTCATTAATTTGACAGCCATCATACTGCGCGCACCTGTATGGCAATAAACAACTATATTTTGGCTGCGGTCTATATTATCCAATTGCTGCGGCAAATCAGCCAATGGGATTAAAATACCGCTAATGTTGTAAACATCGCGCTCTTGTTGTGTACGAACATCAATTAGTAATAATTGTTTGTCATTTTTGATTTGCGTTTTTAATTCTGCAACACTTATGATATCCGATTCACTCATTATATTTCTCTCATTCCTAATTCACTGATTAAATTAAACTGAACTGATGGCAGCAATATGCTCATCAACCATTTTTTCCCCGGCTAATACTGCGCGGTTTTTAACTGCTAAATATAAAATTATAATACTGAACACACCAATCACGAGAAAATCCCAACCGAATGGAATAATATTCAATCCGCCGAACGCACCAAGATATGATATCGTAAAAAGCCCTGCAAAATATGGCATGATCCATAATGCAGATTTCAGTCCGAGTGATTCAATACTCAAACGGCGGCGTATCACAGCTGCGATAAAGAAAATCATACCGATAAGCATTGCGATTGCAAGTTTGTAAATTGTTTCCCATCCAGTCCAGTAACTTAAAAGATTACAGAAATAAAATGCCAAAGTACAAAAAACCGGTGCAGCAGGTACGCGAAAATATCTCTTTTCATCAGGCAGTTCATAGCGCATGCATAATAGTGCGATTGGTCCAATCGCATATGAAATCACCATACCGGAAACAAGAAAACTGACCATTGCCTGCCACCCAGGAAACGGCAAAAACAAAAACATACCTAATACAAAATTAACAGCAATAGCGGCAACAGGAAAATTTTGCTGATTCAATTTGGTCAGCCAACGCGGCATATATCCAATTTCACTCATTGCATAAAGGATACGTGCAGTAGAAGTCACATAAATCAAGCCTGCTCCTGCTGGCGAGACAGCCGCATCCAGATATAACAACTTGACCAGCCATGATAATCCGAGTCCTGCCGCCAATCCTGCAAACGGGCCAGCATCACCTGCAAAGCTTATTTGTTCCCAGCCTTGAGATAAGATTGCTGGAGACAAAGCGCCAATAAAAGCAATTTGCAACCCTAAATACAAAAGCAGGCAGCAAATGACGGAACCGACTATGGCAAGCGGAATAGTAAGTGTGAGCTGCCGCGCTTCGCCAGCAAGTTCGACACCATGTTTAAATCCGGTGAATGCAAAAGCGACACCGCCTGTCGCGACAGCAGTTAAAATTGCATGCCATCCTGATGATGTGAATATACTTTCTGATAGACCAGTGAAATTAGCAGTTTGGAAATTTGTATGCATAAGAGCAAAAACTGCGATCAGGATAATCGCAATCTTGAAAACAAATAATAACGTGTTAAAACGAACCAGTCCCCTAAAACTCGCGATATTGATAATGCAAAAAGTCAGCATCAATATCGCAGCCCAAACCAGCCCATTTGCTGATAATACTGGAACATTATTTTCTAACGTCATTAATGAAATGAAATAGGTAGACGCGTATTGCAAAATTGCCTGTACTTCAATTGGTGCCATTGTCATGGCAGATAGCCACGCAGCCCAGGTCAAAACAAAACTGGTAAACATTCCGTGACTCTTTTGGGGTATCTGCGCGGAACCACCTGCAACCGGGAAAAGCACAGATAACTCGGCAAATGTCAGCGCGATAATAGCAGTTGCCAATCCACCTATAATCCAGGCAATGATAGCCGCAGAACCTGCAATTTTCGCTGCATAGAGCGGTGCAAACAACCAGGCTGACCCAACCATACCATTTATGCTTATAATCAATAACATTAGCGGGGTAAAGCGGCGGTTTAAAGGCATATCACCCATCCTTCATTTAAGCGGCGTTTTGGCTTTAAATTCAGGCTGCTTCTCAAATTGAATTACCATTGCGCCTGACAATATCACCAAAATACCGATGATTTGCATCCATTCCAATCTCTCGTGCAAGAATAAAACCCCTATTATCACTGTCATCACAGGCTCTAAAACTGAAAGAATGGATGCTTTCACGGAGCTGATATATTTTAACCCATTGAGCAACAATTGAATAGGGATTGCCGTAGCAAGGACACCTAAGATCAAGATGTCTCTCCATGCCCGGCTGCCATGCGGGATTTGAAATGTGTTATTGGCGTATGCAAAAACCAGGAAAATTGATGAACAACCGATACAAATAAAAAGAGTCAGCCATAATGTATCTACCTTGGAAGAACTATGCCTGCTGAAATAAACGTAAACCGCATAACAAAACGATGCAACTAATGCGAGAATAATACCTTTATTACTCAGATTATGTTCTCCGACACCATTAAGTAGTACCAACCCTGTTACAACCATAATCAATGCTAACATCACATATTTATTTAATCGCGTGTTATCAAAAATCCGTGAAAACAAAACAACGAATACGGGAAAAGAAAAAAAGATTACCATTGCGGGACCTGTACCAATGTGAAGGCTCGATAAATAAAAAAATGCGCTCCCTCCTGCGTAACTCACTGCGCCCACACTTGCAAGACGCAGCATTAATCCAATCTTACCGTAAAGATTGCGATAACTGCGGCGTGTTATAATTGCGACCAACAACATCCAGCATGCAGCAACTAAAAACCGCCAGAATGACATTGCCGGTACAGAAAACCCTTGGAAAAAAAGCTGCATACCGAAATAACCGACCATTCCGTATAACAACCCTGATATGGCAACAAGTATTGTGCCAAATGAAGTAAGATCTTCATTACCATAACGATCTATATTCGCCATAATATTCTCGATTAAAAATTTACCAATTATAGAGCCGTGCTATCGATATTACATTTGGCAAAGATAGCATTTTTACCTCTAATCCAGTTAGTCATTGATTAACGTGCTAAATTATAGCAATTTTCACAAAACGATACATAAGTCTTTACTTAATAAATAAAATCTGTTATGATACTCAGCTTGATTGAGGTACGCTCCATGTCGCATATCCACCGCCATCTACACCGCTGACGACAATATTTAAAAATAAAATTAATCTTTTTTCAGTAAATTTTAAGCAGATCCAGCTATGCCAACACCTATCATAAAAAACCACTCTATTAGGAGTGAAATAAAAAATACACTGGGTATCAGTATACCTCTAGTTAGCGCGCAAATTGTTTACGCAAGCAGCGGCTTTCTTGGCACTGCAATGGTTGCACATCTTGGTAAAGATGCGCTTGCTGCCAGTGTTATGGTTTCCATGGTATGGATGACATTGTCAGTTTTATTTTTCGGCATGTTAAATTCTGTCAGTGTTCTGGTTTCTCATCAATTTGGCGCCAATAACAATGAAGCAATTAGTAAAATTATGGGACAGGCTTTAATTCTGGGCTGTATCGTTATCATTTTAATAATCGCTGCAATGTTTTCTATCCCTTATTTCATTACTTTTAGCACACAGCCGCCTGCTGTTTTAAAACTTGCAAAAATCTACACTTACTCATTGTTGTGGCAAATTCCTGCATTAGTAATCTTAATTATCCTCGAGCAATTTCTTGCGGGTATCAATCGCGCTAAAATGGTGCTGCGTATCAGCCTCATGGTAGTGCCAATCGAAATTCCATTAATCTATACTTTAATTTATGGCAAGTTTGGTATTCCTGCCTTTGGGATAGCTGGAATTGGGTACGGTTTTGCGATTACTTACTCTACCACCCTAATTTTCCTGACATGGTACCTATGCAAAGCAAAACAATACCAACCATTCAATGTCTTTTCTCGAATGATGGAAATTCATACAAATTATTTCAAAGAACTGATTAGTGTTGGATTGCCAATCGGCTTTATGCATGTCATTGAAGTTTGCGCATTCACTGTCATGACTTTCTGGATTGCACGTTTTGGTACGACTATGCTGGCAGCGCATCAAATTGTCTTCCAATACCTTTCATTTGCCATCACTCTTGTGTTCGCAATGTCACAGGCAGTCACTGTACGAGTTGGTTACTCTGTGGGGAAAGAAGATATCACTGCTGTCCGTCACGCATCATTTGTAGGAATGGGTTTAAATTTTATATGTATCCTGATAATCGCGGGCTTCTTTTATTTCATACCTGAATTCTTTTTAAGACTGGATATGAATATCCAAGACCCTTCAAATAAGCAGTTAATTCATGATGCATCATTACTGCTATCAATTTCAGCAGTACTGTTAATATTTGATAATTTCCGCATTATTGGATTCGGTGCACTTCGTGGATTGAAGGATACTCGCTTCCCAATGTATGCATCACTTTTATCATTCTGGGTCGTTGGTTTAACTGCCGCTTATTATTTTGGATTCATACATAAATATGATGGACAAGGTATCTGGTGGGGAATGACTATTGGTATCGCAGTTGGTGCATGTATCGTATTATTTCGTCTACATAAAATACTTATGTCAGTTGATCTCACTAAAATCAAGAATATTGGTCAACAGCATTCATAATCATTGCTTAATAATGACAGATACATGGCTTGATCCATTAGTAAATACCTTGTTTAGCCATTTGGCATCATCTTTATACATACGCACACATCCATGACTTGCGTTATATCCTGGCACATCATATGAACCATGTAATGCAAATCCACCGTGAAAAAACATGCAATATGGCATTGGTGCTCCGCCTCTCCCGACTGGGAATTTAGTCGATACACAACCTGAATTACCTTTACTATAGATGGCAAAATACCCTGTTGGTGTATGACAACCGCGATGAATATCCGGACAATATCCTTTGCCGCCAGAGATAGGACCCCAATATTGTAATTGACCACTTTCATTGTAGGCGCCAAATGCCAACTTGGATAACGAGACAACTATGTATTTATTCCCTGTAACCTCACCATTTTCAGGGAAAGGTGCATGATCCATAAAACTATCGCCAAAAGATTTTGGTATAGCGATGACCATACCTCGATAAAGTGAATTATTTGTGCGATTGATTTTCATCACGGTCAGCCTGGAATTCTCGTCTGGATATAAACTTTTCCAGCTTTCGCCTTTCTTCACGGTATAACAAAAATACCCGTTGTTATGGCAAATTTTAGCGCCATAGCGTGCAGCAAACGCGTTACCTATAACCAACACAGATAAAAAAATGATTAATGAAATGAATGATATTATCCTGATCATATTAATCGTCTCCTTTACTTTTTCTTCTTTTAGGAGAGCGATCCCTGCTATCAGTATTCCATAATATATATCTAATTTTAGATCATAATTTCATGATTAAATTAAATTTTATAATCAATAAAAACAAATACTTATACAAATATATCGATTGCTTATTCAAGTAATGGAACTAATTTTGTCCAAATATTATTCAATATTAATGGCTGCGCAGCTGCAATTGGATGAATTCCGTCTGCCTGAAAATATTGCTTATTCATATCCACTTTGGCGAGCATTTGTATTGTTGGCACTTTATTTTTAGCCGCTAAATTTGTGTACACTTGCTGAAATGCTGACGTATATTCGGGCCCATAATTGGGCGGCAAACGTACAGCGAGGAGCAAAACTTTGCTGCCATTATCAACAGCAGCCACAATCATTTTATTTAAATTTTTTTCAATGACATTCACCGGAATACCTCTCAACCCGTCATTTCCTCCTAGTTCAATGATGGTGATGGCTGGGTTATATTTATCGAGAGCCGCAGGCAGGCGAGCGAGACCATTACTCGTTGTATCGCCTGAGATACTGTCGTTGATTACCTGGTAATGATAATGATTCTCTTGCAGTTTCTTCACTAGCAGCGCAACCCAACCCTCATCTGTTGTCATACCATAAGCAGAACTTAAGCTGTCGCCAATCACTAAGATTGTCTTTTCAGCGATTGCTGGTAAAGTAATTGAACTTAAAAGCAGGGCTAGAAGAATTTGACGTATGAATACTGACATAGATTCCTTTCTATACACGAACCATTTGAGTAAACAAGTACAAAGCGGTGACAGTAAAATTCACATCTTGCGCGATGTGAATATGAATATCAAGACTGGAGAAACGGTAGCAATTGTCGGTGCATCTGGCTCCGGGAAAACAACCTTACTATCAATTCTTGCCGGACTTGACCTACCAACATCAGGTGAAGTGTATTTTGATCAGCAGCCTTTACACCAATTAGGCGAAGAAGAACGGGCAAAATTACGCGCAAAAAATGTCGGCTTCATTTTCCAATCGTTTCAGTTGCTGCCGACATTGACAGCGCTGGAAAATGTCATGCTACCACTAGAAATCCAGTATGTCCCTCCCAAGCAGGCAAGAACAGAAGCTTCTGAATGGTTGAAACGCGTTGGACTTGGCGCAAGATTACATCATTATCCAAAGCGATTATCCGGCGGCGAACAACAGCGCGTTGCGATTGCCCGAGCTTTCGTTAATAAACGCAAAATCATTTTTTCTGATGAGATGACAGGCAACCTCGATGTACAGACAGGACGTCTGGTTACAGATATTTTGTTTTCTCTCAATCAGGAATTCCAGACTACTTTAGTATTAGTAACACATGATGAAAGATTATCGTCTCGCTGTGAAAAGCGATATGTTCTTAACGAAGGAATTCTGCAGTCATGCTGAAGGAATGGCGTTTAGCCGTCTCATTTTTATTGCGCGAATGCCGCGCTGGACAATGGCTTATTGTGTTATTTGCATTGATTCTCGCAGTTACAACTATTACTGCCATCGATTTTTTTACTGACCGTCTGGCTAGAGGAATAGACCAGCAAAGCGCACATTTACTTGGCGGTGATTTGATCGTCAGCAGTTCTTCGCCGATTCCAGATAGCTGGCGGCAAAAAGCTGCATCACTGCATTTACGCACAGCAGATGTTTTGATGTATCCATCAGTAATTAGTGCAAACAATCAATTGCAACTCGTTAATGTACAGGCAGTATCAAAAGAATACCCATTGTTCGGAAAGAAAACTGATTTAAAAAAATTAAATGTGTTAACTGAATTTCGGTTAATGCCACTGTTATCCCTGCATCAAGGAGACAATATCACGATTGGGGCAGCAAGTTTCGCTATTCAAGGTGAACTACCTGGCGATATTGATATGACAAATACTGGATGGGCCATCGCGCCTAGAGTGTTAATGCGTCTTGATGACATTCCAGCAACTCAAGTTGTACTACCTGGCAGCAGAGTCAATTATCGACTGCTAACTGCAGGCGACAAGAAACAAGTTGAGGCTTTTCGAGGGTGGGTGAAACCACAGCTTAAAGCGGATCAATCAATTCTGGATGTAGCATCACAGAGGGAAAATCTGCTGAGCTCCCTGCAATACGCTGACAAATATATTCAACTCATTATTCTATTCTGTATCTTGATGTGTGGAACAGCGATTACGCTAAGTGTTAGACAACATATTCATCGTCATTATGAAGATGTTGCATTATGGCGCTGCCTTGGCGCACCCCAAAAGCAGGTGACTGGAGTTTTTTTTCGTCAATTTTTAATTGTTGCTTTCGCTGCCGGTGCAGCCGGCATTACTGCTGGATATATTCTTCAGCTATTCCTGGAAACAATCTTCGGCTTTTACTTACAGTTTCCGCTACCTCCATCCGGACCCACCCCAATATTTTTAGGATTTTTGACCAGCACATTATTATTGTTCTGTTACGCTTATCCAATAATCAGTGTCTTACCACGTACTTCACCATTGTTCCTCTGGCGAAGCACAACTTCTTTAAAACATTATCGTCAAAACACATTTATCATCATTACGCTGGTACTATTGCTCACATATGTGTACTGGATCATGGACTTTTCATTACTAGCTTTATTTATCCTTGACAGCTTATTACTCGCTATTGGTTTTTTATATGTATTGAATATTTTTTCATTATCGTTGATGCGTAAACTTGTGCGAATCAGCAATGGTTCGATCAGACGAGGACTCAGTCAGTTCATCCAGCATCCAGAAACTGCAGGCATTCAACTAACTGCATTCACTCTGATTCTCATGTCTTTACTGATACTTGGATCAGTTAAAAATAATTTATTGGGTAAATGGGAGACAAAACTCCCGCCTAATACTCCTAATTATTTTGCATTCAATATCTCACCTTATGACATGAATGAGGTTTTGCAATACTTCAAGCAAGACAAAATCACTATCGATAATATTTACCCAATGGTTAGAGGTAGAATCGTTTCACTTAATGGAAAGCCAATATTACAAGCCATCCCTGAAGAAGCCAGACGACATAATGCGCTGCATCGTGATTTGAACATGAGTTCCATGCTGAATTATCCGGCTGACAATAAAATTGTTCGGGGCAGCTACTGGAATGAAGCTGATAAAGGTAAATTAATGGTGTCCATCGAAAAAAATCTCGCATCTGATTTGAATCTGAAAATTGGCGACAAACTTGGTTTCCAAATCGGTGGCGAGAATTTAACTGCTGTCATATCTAACATACGCAGTGTTGACTGGGGATCATTTCACCCAAATTTTTATATTATTTTCCCGCCCGAAGCACTGAATAAATACCCGGAAACCTATATTACAAGTTTCCACTTATCACAATCTCAGTCAACCTTCCTCAATCAACTGGTACACGAATTTCCGAGTATTACAATTATTGATATAGCATCCGTTTTAAAACAAATTCAGGGATTACTTTCTAAAACAGCATCTGCGCTGCAATATCTATTCATGGTAGCTATCATGGCCGCGGCACTCATTTTTGTTGCCAGTCTTCTTTCAAGCATGGATGAGCGCCGGGAAACTTACCGATTATTACGGGTACTTGGCGCCAGCAGAAGATATATCGTCAGCAGCCTGATCGTTGAATTCAGTTTTCTTACCATACTGACGATATGTTTTTCTTTTGCATTTGCGAAAATTATTTCACAGTTGTTAGTGAAAATTATTTTCTAGTGCTTCGGCAAATAAAAAACGTTAGCTAATACCATTTACTTTAAAGAGAATTTCGCGTCCTGCTGCAACTACTTGATTGCCATTTGTTCTGCGGTTTGTTAGCACAACAACACCGGTTTTCTTGCTGGGAATAACGGCAATATATGTTTTGAATCCGCTTGTAGTACCAGACTTATCGATTAACTGGTTGCCATCAAATTTAGGTTCAGCATAAACCCCGCTGACTTTTTCAATATCCAGCCCGAGTTCGTTGGATGCTTTCAATAAAGACTTGATATGCTTAGAATCAATTTCATGTATCTGCCAAGCAAGGCCAAGGTCGGTTTCACCAACCGCAACATATGCCGTTTGTGTCATTCGGATTGGATAGAAAATACTTTCTGGGGTACCTGGCAGACCGATAGATGCCGCCAGAAATTTACCCATATCTTCTACAGACGCTTTCATATCACCCGCTGCCGGAAATAATCCCAATGTTTCCGGCGGAACAGCATTACCATCAACATTGTATCCTTTGGCATAGAAGACATCGAGTTTTTGTGGAACGGTCAGTGCAATTGGCTGCATGCCAAGCGGCGCTAAAATTTTCGTACGATATAACTGATTAAAATTCTGATGGGTAACAGTTTCAAGTGCCTGCCCTATCAACCCAATTCCCAAATTCGAATAAATATAATCAGCATCAACCTTATGATCCGGCTTCCATTCTGCTGCATATTTTTCCCATTCAGCACGGGTTTTGATGTCTGCAGGCGGCTTGAATGGTAACCCTGAGGTGTGTGTCGCGAGGCTGCGCATTGTTATATTACTGAATGTTGCCGGTAATGTTGGTATATATTTATTAACTGATTCGTCTAATTTAATTTTTGCAAAATCAACTTCCTGTGCCATCAGCAAAGTAGTCATCAATTTTGTAATCGAACCTAATTCAAAAATCGTGTCCTTGGTTACAGGTTTTTTTGTTTCACGATCGGCATATCCAAAATAATAGGCTGAAGGCTTGCCGTCTTTGTAGACAATAACAGCTGCGCCTGGTACATCATTTTTCTCCATATATGCATTCATGACATCGTTAACAACTTTTTCAGTATTGTCTGCATATACAGTTGATGAAACTACCAGCAACAGTAATAGAAATAAACGTTTCAACATATTTAACCCTTCTGGATAATTTATCTGAATTAATAACGGTGTATTTTATATACTAAATGCTGTTGGGATGGAATAACTTATTACGACCAATATTATCACCTCATATCCAAATGGATAACATATAGTCAAATATCTTCGTTACTCACTATTAGATGCTATCAGTTGTTTCACAACGTCGGGGTCGGCAAGAGTACTCAAATCACCAAGATTGGCGGTATCTTTATTGGCAATTTTCCTTAAGATGCGCCGCATGATTTTACCTGAACGCGTCTTTGGTAATCCTTCTGCCCATTGTATGTATCCAGGCGTCGCTATCGGACCAATATTTTCTCTCACAGTTTTAATTAATTCTTGTTTCAATGCTTCGGTTGGATGAATGCCGGACTTTAAAGTCACAAATGCATATATATTATGGCCCTTAATTTCATCTTCAACTGCAACGACAGCAGCTTCAGAAACTGCAGGATGCCTAATCAGCGCGCTTTCAACTTCCTGCGAACCTATACGATGACCCGAAATTTTAATTACATCATCACTTCGACCTTCAATCAGAAAATAACCGTCATCATCACACAGTGCTAAATCACCCGTTAAATAGCTTCCGGGAAAGTCTTTAAAATACGCATTCACAAAACGCTGATGATCGCCGTATATTGTTTGCATCATGCCGGGCCATGGTGTTGAGATCACAAGATTACCCATTGTATTTGATGGTAATTGCTTACCGCTGTCATCAAGAATTTGCGGTAATATTCCAAAGAACGGCCAGGATGCAAACCCTGGTTTTAATGGTGTTGCACCAGGCAGCGGACTTATTAGTATGCCGCCAGTTTCAGTCTGCCACCAAGTATCTACAATTGGGCAGCGGCTATCGCCAACCACTTTGTAATACCATTCCCATGCTTCAGGATTAATAGGCTCGCCAACAGTTCCTAACACTCGTAATGATTGTCGGCTGGTGCGGCGTACCCATTCATCACCTTCGCGACGTAATGCACGTATTGCAGTTGGAGCAGTGTAGAAGATATTTATTTTATGTTTATCGACAATTTCCCAGAACCGAGACATGGTTGGATAATTTGGTACTCCTTCAAACATGACGGTAATCGCACCATTCGCAAGTGGACCATATACGCCATAAGTATGTCCTGTAATCCAGCCAACATCTGCGGTACACCAAAATATTTCACCTGGATGATAATCAAAAATATATTGATGAGTAGCGGTGGCATAAACCATATAACCGCCAGTTCCATGTACGATTCCTTTAGGCTTGCCAGTCGAACCAGATGTGTAAAGAATAAAGAGTGCATCTGTAGATTCCATTTGTTCCGCTTCACACACTGGTGACACAGACTTCATTGCTTCGTGATACCAGACATCACGTCCTTGCTTCCATGCTGATTTATTTTCCGTTCGTTTTACCACGATGACATTTTTGACATCTGGACATTCAGTCAATGCAGTATCCACATTCAGTTTTAATGGAATTGCTTTTCCACCTCGTAAACCTTCATTTGCTGTAATTACTATCCTGCAGTCAGCATCAAGAATTCTGGTTTTTAACGATTGAGCAGAAAACCCGCCGAACACAACAGAATGGATGGCACCAATTCGCGCACAAGCGAGCATCGCTATCGCCGCTTCTGGAATCATGGGTAAGTAGATACAAACTCTATCCCCTTTCTTCACACCATATTCTCTTAATACGTTCGCAAACCGGCATACTTGGTCAAACAATTCCCGATATGAAATAGTCTTCAATTCTTCAGGGTTATCACCTTCCCAGATGATCGCCGTCTGTGAACCGCGGTCAGCAAGGTGCCTATCGAGACAGTTATAGGACGCGTTTAATGTACCTCCAGTAAACCAGCGTACATTCGCTTCCTTGAGTGAGCCAGACATTACTCGCTCCCAGGGAGAAAACCATGTGATAAATTTACGCGCTTGCTGTGACCAGAACTCTTGGGGGGCTAGTAATGAAAATTCATACCACTTTTTATATTCATCAACATGAACTAAAGCAGCCTCTTCGATTTCTTTTGGTACATCATGCATGATTTTGGTCATGTTTTGCCCCGCAGTTATCCACATTTTCTGGGGATAAGTTGTTTAATATGTTGTGAGTGTGACTGTATTAAATTGTTAGCATTAATGGAAGACCTGCTGCCACGAGCCGACTAATGAGCCTGTTGCTGAAATTCCACCTCCGCGCACATATGAGATGTCATAATAAGTCGCAGTAAATGATGTAGGCGGCGTGGCAGTTGTCCA